>Ga0163153_10002112_pt1 | contig 29859 bp, 27 predicted proteins | sample OliLakLV19MP6IB1_FD_148629 | JGI IMG/M metagenome (GOLD analysis project Ga0163153, IMG submission 148629) | Freshwater microbial mat bacterial communities from Lake Vanda, McMurdo Dry Valleys, Antarctica - Oligotrophic Lake LV.19.MP6.IB-1 | ecosystem: Environmental > Aquatic > Freshwater >...
GTCGGTGGTGGAGGGGGCGTTCTGGACCCCCGCACTGCGTGGCCAGTACTAAGAGTAGCTGGAGGCTTTGCGGACGTCATCACGAATTTCCTATATGGCCTGTACCTTGCTCCTCCGTTTACTCATGGCTTCTAATGAATCGCCGAGTTCTCCAACAATCGAATTATCGATTAGTTAGTGCTGGAATACTGGGGCTTGGCCTGGTGTTGCTCTCAAGCGTATTGGGCTATGTATGGCTAATCCGCCCCACGTATGCTGAACTGACATTGGTAGAAGTTGTGGATGAGACTGCATTTCCACATGGCCATTACATTGAGGCAGCATGGCTTGACGATTCGACCCTAGCCTTTCTCTACGTACCGCAGGAAATCTATGATCGGGATCAATTGCCGGGTCCTTGGGACGAGCAGTTGATTCTTTATGATATAGACTCTCGGCGGGCAATCGCTAGACCAATGCCTTCAGGCGATAAATGCTTCTCGACTTGGGCCAGTAACCTAGCCCGCTTGCCCAACAATAGTCTCGGTTTCCTCCAACAATGTCATAGCAAATCCCTCGATAAGGATGGAAATACGCTATATGAATGGAACCGGTTTTCAAGCGAGTTGCATACCTTACAGTTCTATCCCAACCCCTTCGCAGCAGCTCGCTATAGTTTTTCGCCGGATATGAGTGAACTGATTCAGGAAAGGGCATTAGGGTTGTCGGAAGAGCTTTTCCGAATCAGCGCAAATGGTGATTCGGAGCAATTATTTGCGAGCTGGCAACGGGTAGCAATGCCCAGTTGGTCACCCGACGGTAAGCATATCGCCTTCTTGGGTACCCGTGACTATCCGGCCGGCCGGCCAAACAGTTTTCCCCAAATCGAAGCACTAGCCCGCGCTCCGTGGAATCTTTATCAAGTAGAGGCCGAGGGAAGCGAACCGACCCTTCTGTTGAGGAATTTGGGATTTGGTTTGGTCAAGTGGTTGCCGCATGGGAATTTGATTGCCTTTGGTGGTGAATATGGTAACAGTGAGGGCATCTGGGTATTGAATATTAAGACCAAGCAAGTTACCAACATCTGGTTGAGCCGGTCGCCATTCGACTTTTCTCCTGATGGTACACAAGCTGTCATTTTGCGAGAAACAAAGGTCGAAGGTGCCACCATTTTTAAGCCCGTCGTTGTCGCCATACCACCCGAACTCTACACAACAACGACTCCTTGAACTCGTCCTGTCGCTGCCAATATCTATCGTGACTCTTGGTGGTGTTTTTGTTAGTGAACGCTATTGCGACTTGAAATACCTGGACCCTAATCAAAGACGGTTGAATGAGGAAGACGGTGATGGAAGCCGAGAGCTACACCGGCCGGCGGGCCGACCAGGAGTGGGCGGCATGGTGAGGTTGGCTTTGGGCGGACAGTCAGCTAGGGCACCAGCAGGACCTTCGCTACCGCCCCAGGCGCCTCAATCAGGCGGTCAAACCAATGGCCGCCGTCGGCCAACGGCGCTTCGATGATCCACGGGTCCAGCCGGATCGCCCCGGCGGCCAGTTGCGTGAGGGCCGCAGCAAAGTTGGCGGGCGTGTAGGCAAAGCTGCCGCGCACCACGATCTCGCGCCGGATGATCTCGGCGGCGGGCATGGCGCTGGTCTCCTCGTGCAGCCCGCTCAGGATCACCATGCCGCCCGAGCGCGTGGCCGAGACGCAGTTGGCCCGCGTCACCGCCGCGCCGACGGCATCCAGCGCCACCGGCACGCCCAGGCCGCCGGTCGCGGCGCGCACCACCGCCACCACGTTGTCGGTGCGCGGGTTGAGCGGCTGCCCGCCTAAGGCCGCGCCCATCTCCAGCCGGGCCGCTTCGAGGTCGGCGATGAAGACCGGCCCAGCCCCGAGCGCCCGCAGCACCTGGAGCGCCAGCAGGCCAATCGGCCCGGCCCCGATGATGAGCACAGCCTCGCCCTGCACGTTGCCGGCCAACTCGCCGATGCGCACGGCCACGGCCACCGGCTCGGTCAACGCCCCAATCCGGGGCGACAGGCCGGCCGGCAGAGCCGTGACGACTTCGACGGGCGCAGTGACGTATTGGGCGTAGGCCCCCGGCCGGTGCGCGCCGATCAGCTTGCGCGTGGCGCACAATTGGTTGAGGCCCTGGCGGCACCATAGGCATATGCCGCAATACGTCAGGGGATTGGCAGTGACGAGCTGCCCGACCGCCAGCTCGGGGTGTTTGTTGGCGGCCTCCGCGCCCAGCGCCACGACCTGACCGGCGAACTCGTGGCCCATCACCAGCGGCGGCACACGCAGCGCGTTGTGGCCGAGGTAGCCGCTCAACTCCGAGCCGCAGATGCCGACGTAGGCCACACGCACCAGCGCCTCGCCCGGCTGCGGCACTGGCCGTTCTTGTTCGCGCATCACCATCACGCGCGGGGCTTCCCAGACCAAGCTTTGCATGACAAAGTCCTTTATGTGTGTCAGTCGCCGCGCAGCACGCGCCCGCCGTCAATGATGTAGAGTTGGCCGGTGATGAAGCTGGCCTCGTCCGACGCGAGAAAGACGATCAGGGCCGCCACTTCCTCGGGCCGGCCGGCGCGTCCGAGCGGGTGCGCGCCGTTAACGTCTTTCCACAGCGCCGCGGAGTTGGGCGCGGCGTTGTAGGCCGCGATGTTGGACGGGGTCATGATCGCGCCGGGGGCGACGGCGTTGATGCGAATGCCCTGCGGCGCGTATTCCACGGCCGCCTGCTGCGTGAGCGAGTTGATGCCGCCCTTGCTGGCGGCGTAGGCCGACCAGTTGCGCAGCCCCACCAGCGACTGGATCGAGCTGACGCTGACGATGGAGCCGCCGCCGGTCTTGAGCATGGCCGGGATGGCATACTTCAGGCCGCGCCACACGCCAGTCAGGTTCACGTCCAGCACGCGGTTCCAGTCGGCCTCGCTCGTGTCCACCGCCGTGCCGGGGATCATGGCGGCGGCGTTGTTGACGAGCACGTCCAGCCGCCCCCACTCGGCCACGGCCGCCGCTACCATCTGCTCGACCTCGGCCGAGACGGCCACATCGGTCAGTTGAAACCGCGCCTGCCCGCCGGCCGCGACGATCGCATCCACGGTGCCCTGACCGTGCGCCGCGTCGCGGTCGGCCACCAGCACCGCCGCGCCCTCCGCCGCCAGCGCCAGCGCCGTGGCCTGGCCGATGCCGTTCGCCGCGCCGGTGACGATTGCCACTTTGCCTGTCAGACGATTCATGCTTTGCCTTTAGCGGTGCACAGGAGTAGACACAGCGAGGCCGCCCGCCAGGGGAGCAGCGGACGGCCTCGGGTCTGGTGAGTAACGGGTCAGCGGGTTAGGCGCACACCGGGCTGTCGGCGTTCCAGCGGTTGAAGACCTTTTCGGTGGCCGCCGCCGCCAGGCGCGAGCGCGTGTGGAGCCAGATGTGCCGCCACTCGGCGGCGTCGCGCAGTTCGGTTTCGGGGTGGGCGTGGCTGCGAGCCACAAAGCCCGGGTAGACCCCGCGGCCGGTCGGTTGGCCGATGGGGTTGTAGCGCAGGTCGTAGCTCCAACGGATGTTGTTGCTGTGGTTGGAGAGCGAGGCGTGCATGGTCAGCTTGGTCAGGAAGAGCACATCGCCGGCCTTCATCGGCACGGGCAGCCCGGGGCCTTCGACGTTCTTTTCAGGCACGCGCAGGCCGTTGAAGTTGGGGCAGTGATCGAGCAGGCCGCGCCGGTGACTGCCGGGCCAGACCAACAGGCAGCCGTTCTCAATCGTCGCGTCCCACAGCGGGAACCAGACCGTGAGCATGTCGGTGCCGTCGGCCTCGGGCAGCACGACGCCGTTATCCTGGTGCGGCGGCGTTTGGGCCAGTTGAATGCGGCCCTCGGCGTCGCGCGGGGTCAGGTGTTCCGGCGGCTTGAGGCGCACATGCTGCACCGGGTTGGAGTAGATCTCCGGCCCGATGATGGATTCCACCGCGTCGAGCAGCGCTTCGTTGCGGATCATCTTGAACACTTCCGGCCCGACCCAGAACGGCGTCGCCTCGGTGACGTTGGCCCCGTGCAGTGTAAAGTCAAAATACTGCTGCTGGACCTTGCCGCTCTCCTTGTAGATCTCAATTAGGCGCGGGCCGAACTCTAGCTCGGCATACGTGGACGAAATCTTCCCCTGGGCGTACAGCTCGTTCGCCAGGGTGTCGAGCACGCCCTCGTATTCTTTAATGAGCGGATTGATATGGGCCACCGGGTCGAGCAGGCCTGCGACCACCAGATACCCGTCCCGGCGAAATTGTTCGACTTGCGCGTTGCTCAGTGCTGCCATTGCGGCTCATCCTCCATGAAACGTGCTGCGCTTGCACAGTCCGCTGTGGCTGACAGCGGCCTAGGCTAGGGCCAAGTAAACACCTTTCGGCGCGAAAGGTCAAGGTTCTCGAGTCGGCAGGGTCCTTCCTCAAGTCACCCTCCCCGCACCGGGGAGGGCCGGGGTGAGGGCGACCGGCACGCGCTCAAATCATCCCAATCTTGCAGACATCCGCCCGCATTGCACAATTCGCCCCTGTCGCGGTAGACTGAGGCCACCAGAGTATCACCATGACAGATACTATCCGACCGCTGGGCGCGCACCGCCGCCTGAGGAGCGTTTGATTTGGCAATTGACCTGGACACCTGGATGGCCCAGCCGCGCATGTTGGCCGAGCGCTGCCGGGGCCTGCCCCTGATTTGGACGCCCGATGTCAAGTGGTTCAACAACGACTGGCTCGGGCCAACGCCGCACGTCCACGACGACGCGACCGAGATCGCCTTCCTGGCGCAGGGTAGCCTGGAGATCGAAATCGGCGGCAGCAAGCGCGTCTATCAGCCGGGCGACTTCATCCTCATGCCGCCCGGCAAGTATCACAACTACTGGTTCAGCGGCAGCGAGCCGGTGGCCTTCTTCGTGGCCGTCGCGCCCAACCACAAGCACAACCGGCTGCGCGCCAAAGACTTCACGCCCGACAACTTTGAAGGCGACGCGCCGTATGCCAATGTGTTAGGCGACCAGCCCCTGCCTAGCAACGAGCACTTTGCCTGCGAGCGCGTGACACTGGCCCCCGCCACCAGCGAGGCCCCCACCCGGCTGGACCTACAGGACCGCATTGTCTACGTCGTCAGCGGCAGCGCACAGGTGACGGTCAACCGGTTGGCGGGCGGCCTGGCAGCGAACAACTACCTGCACCTCCCCGCGACCACGCCGCACACCATCGCCAACAGCGGGTTCGAGCCGCTGGTCTATCTCTCGCTGGTCGTCACCGACCCGTTCACGGCCCACGGCACCGTGCTAGAGCACGAGTAAGCGCCGCTATCTACACTACGTTTGGGAGACAAACCATCGCATGTCGAAATCAACCGCACTCCGTTTTGCCTACAGCACCATCAACTGGGGCACCAAGCCCGACCTGGCCGCCACGTTCAAAGAAATCCGCCAGGCCGGCTGGCAGGCCGTGGAACTGTTTGACCACCCGCTCGACTGGCTCGGCACCCCGGCCCACCTCACCCGGCTGCTGGGCCGCCTGCGCGCCGCCACCTCCTTCGGCATCGTAGACGTGCCCGCCAGTGCCGAGCAGCTAACGATCCACAAGCGCCGCATGGACTACGCCGCGTTGTTCGGCGTTGAGATGTACGGCCTCGTCGGCGGCGGCCGGCTGCGCACGCGCCCCCCGACGACGGATGAATACAAGAACCTGGCAAACAGTTGCGAAGAACTGGCGAAGTACGGGAAGGGCCTGGGCATGGGCCTGGCCTATCACCCGCACGTCGGCTGCACCATCGAGACCGAGGCCGAGATTGACATTCTGCTCAACGAAACCAAGCACACGCTGCTGTGCCTGGACGCCTCGCACATCGGCCTGGTGGGCGAAGACCCGGTGGCGCACCTGCGCAAGTACCGCAGCCGCACCGGCTACATCCACCTGAAGGACTACACCGCCGGCAAGTTTGTCGAGATGGGCCACGGCACCATCGGCCTAGACTTCGCCGCGATCCTGGGCGAGCTAGTGGCGCAGAAGTTCCCCGGCTGGGTGGTCATCGAGCAGAGCCGCAGCGACGTGTCGCCCGCGACGAGCGCGAAGCTCAACGCCAAGTACCTGGGCGCGCTCAACTACTCGCTGGCGCTGTCGGCGGACGACAAGCCATGACCCTGGCCCTCGGTCTCGTGGGCTGCGGCGGCATGGGCCGCCGGCATGTGCTCGGCATGAAGCGCCTGCAAGCCGCCGGCCGGCTGACGTTTGACCTGGCGGCAGTTTGCGACCTGCTGCCCGAGAACGCCGAGCGCGCGGCCGGGCTGGCCGAAGAGCAACTTGGCCGCCGGCCGGACGTGTATAGCGATGTGGCGGCTATGCTGCGCGGCAGCAAGCTGGACGCCATAATCATCACCACGACGCCGGAGACACACACCACCGTGGCGCTGCAAGCCTTCGCGGCCGGCGCGCACGTCATGGCCGAAAAGCCCATCGCGCTGGCCGTGGCCGACGGCGTGCAGTTGGTGGCGGCGGCGCGGGCGGCGGGCCGCAAGCTAGCTGTGGCCGAAAACTACCGCCGCGACCCGATCAACCGGCTGGCGAAGGCCCTGATTGACGGCGGCGCGATTGGGCGGCCCTTCCTGGCGAACCAAGCCTCCTCGTCCAGCGGCGAGTTCGTCATCATCACTCCCTGGCGGCACCGGCAGGATCGCGGCGGCATCGTCATAGACATGGGCGTACACTACACCGATATCCTCGAATACTACCTCGGGCCGATTGCGGCGGTGATGGGCATGAACGCCATCGTGGACGCGCAGCGGGTAGACGCGCAGGGCGTGTGGCACCCGGCCGACGCCGAAGACCTGAGCGTGGGGGTCATGCGCTTTGAGAGCGGCGCGATCGCCAACTGGCTGCTCAGCCTGGCCGGGCGCGGCGAGGCCTCGTTTACGCGCATGGTCTACGGCACCGGCGGCTCGCTGACCGTGCCGGGTGACCGCTCGGGCAAGCCGGTGAGCGTGGTGCAGCGGCGCGCCGGCCTGGATGGGCCGGTGCCGCCTAGCGAAGTGCTCGGCCTGGTGCCGGACTTCGCACTGGACGCGACCACGGCGGCGCTGTTCGGCAGCGACCGGCTGGCGAACTATGAACTGCCCTGGACCGAGATTGACGCCAACCTGCTGGCGATTGAGCAGGCCGACTTTGTAGACGCCATCGTGAACGACCGCGAGCCAGAGGTGACCGGCGAGCAGGGTCTGCGCTCGCTGGCGCTGGTGGCGGGGCTGCTGGACTCAGAACGGGCGGGCCGGATGCTGACGCTGGCGGAAATTTTGCGGCAGCCGGGCACACAGACACAAGCACAATCGGAGGCAAGGGCATGAGCACCTGGTCACACCTGCTGGACTTCGGCGTGGTGCATCCGCTGATCTACCTGGAATGTCGGGGCGGCGAGGGGCCGATCCTGGAGACGCTGCCGACCATTTTCAACGACACCGCCTTCGGGGCGATTGAGATCGCGCCGATCAAGAACCCAGAGGTGCGCCAGAAGGCCAGGGCACTGCTGGCGCAGGCGCAGATGCAGGTGGTCTACCTGGCCGTGCTGCCGATCCTGCTGGAGAAGCTCGAGCCGGGCAGCGCCGACGCGGACAAGCGCCAGGCCGCCCTGGCCCGCGTGAAAGGGCTGATTGACGAGGCGATTGACTTCGGCGCGACGATGGCGATGGTGCAAGGCCCGCTCGACCCCGGCCCCGACCAGCGCGCCGCCGCCACCGCCCGCCTGGCGGAGGACTTGCAGGTGCTGTGCGACTACGCCGCCGCCCACTCGCGCCACAAGCAGTTATTTCTCACGCTGGAGAACTTCGACCGCGATATCGAGAAGAAGCGGCTGATCGGCCCGACCGTCGAAGCGGCGGCGCTGGCGCAAGCCGTGGACCGGCCCAACTTTGGCCTGACGATTGACCTGAGCCACCTGCCCCTGCTGGGCGAGACCTCGGCCCACGCGCTGCAAGTCGCCGCGCCCTACATGATCCACGCCCACATTGGCAGTTGCGTGATTGACCACCCCGGCCACGCGCTGTATGGCGACTTTCACCCGCGCTTCGGCCACCCGCTGGGCCGCAACGACCTGCCGGAGTTGGTGGAATATCTGCGCCAGCTCGACGCGACCGGCTACTGGACGCGCGCCGCCGCCCGCCTGGGCACGCGCCCGATCATCTCGATGGAACTGCGCCCGATCCCCGGCGAGGAAGACCCCGGCGCGATCCTGGCGAACGGCAAGCGCACGTTTGCGCGGGCCTGGGGGCAGGTGCGGCCTTGATCCAAATCGGCGTGTGGGACAACATCGGCAACGTGCTGCTCGGGGTGCGGCTGCCGGGCCAGCCCGAGCATGTGTGGCACAAGCGGCTGACGCAGGACGACCCCGCCGCTCTCCCCGCCGCGCCAACCTTCGCAGAACTGTTCGCCGGGTATGACATCAAGCTGCACGAGCTTAAGACCCTGGCCGAACTGGAGTCCGTGATCGCCGACCTGGACTACCTGGTAGTCCACAAAGAGCGCGTACCGCCGGAAGTGCTGGCGCGCGGCGCGAAGCTGCGGCTCATCCAGCACCTGGGGCTGGACTATCGCGGGGTGCCGGTCGAGACGGCGCGGGCGATGGGCGTGCCGGTGTGCGCGACGCCGCTCATCAACTACAACACCGTGGCCGAGCACGCCTGGACCATGCTGCTCAACCACTACAAGCAGATGCCGGCCCAGCGCATACAAATGGAGCAACGACTGTACGAGACGCGCGGCTGGGGCGCGACTGTGCCGCAGATCCGCATCGTCGAGGGCGATACGCTGGGCCTGCTGGGCTTTGGCGAGATCGCCCGCCCCATGGCGCGATACGCCCACGCCTTTCAGATGAAGATCATCTACTGGGACCGCGAGCGCTTCCCCGATCTGGAAGCGGAGTATCATGTGGAGTACGTCGAGCGCGACGAGTTGTTCCGGCAGGCCGACGTACTCAGCGTGCATCTACCGATCACCCCTGAGACGCAGTTGAGCATCGGCGCGCGCGAGTTCGCGCTGATGAAGCCCACGGCCTACTTCATCAACACGGCGCGCGGCAAGCTGGTAGATCAGCCGGCCCTGGTGGCGGCGCTGCAAGCGCGGCGGCTAGGCGGCGCGGGGCTGGATGTGTTCTACGCGGAGCCGCTGCCCGCTGACGACCCCCTGCATCGCCTCCATGAGGATCCGAGTGCGAATGTCACGCTCACCGCGCACACCGGCTGGCAGGGGCCGTGGACCTGGGTGCGCGATTCGCTCAACATCTGGCTCAACGTGCAGCACCACCTGCGCGGCGAGCCATTGGCCTATATCGTTGGGTAAACACCTATGACCCATCCCCTTCAGTTTGGCTACTGTGTTCCGATCTTCGCCTGGCCGGGCGGCGGCCTGTTCCGCACACCGAGTCTGGCCCATCTGGACGCGCGGGCGGCGCTCGACGGCGCACTCCTGGCCGAGGCGCTGGGCTACGACTCGATTTGGGTCGCCGATCACCTGATGCTTGGGCAGGAGCAGGCCATCCTCGAGGGCTGGACGACGCTGGCGGCCATCGCCGGGGCCACGACGCGTGCCAAGCTGGGCATCATCCACCAGGCGCACTTCTTCCGGCACCCGGCCCTGGCGGCCAAGATGATCGCAACGCTCGATCAACTGTCGGGCGGGCGCTTCATCTACTTCGCCGACACCGGCACGCGGGCGAGCGAGCACTGGGCGTACGGGCTGAACTATCCGGCGAAGATGGAAGACCGGATGTCCGACTTTCTGGAAGGGCTAGACCTGACGCTCAAGCTCTGGCAGGCCACCGAGGCTCAGCCGCTCACCTTCGACGGCCGCTACTACCACCTGAGCGAGGCCGTGTGCCAGCCCGCGCCGGTGCAGCAGCCGCACCCGCCCATCTGGTTTGGCGAGGCCCACCCGCTGACGTTGGACGCTTGCGCCCGCTTGGGCCAGGGCTGGAACACCGCCCCGGCCAGCCTGGCCGAGATGACGCGGCGGCTGGCGGCGCTGCGGGCTGCGTGCGCCAACGTCGGCCGGCCGTTCGAGGAACTAGAGATCAGCCTTGAAACCCAAATCTTGATCGCGCCGGACGTGGCGGGTTTACGAGCGCAAGTGCGGGCCATGCTGGCGCTGACGCCCGCCGGCGCAGCCACCCCAATTGACACGGACTTCCGGGCGTTCGTGAGCGGCGACAGCGACGCCTATCCCCGCTACCTGACCGACGCCTGGCTCGTCGGCACGCCGGACGAGATCGCGATCCAGCTTCAAGCCTACATTGACCTAGGGACGAGCCACTTCATGCTCTGGTTCATGGACGCGCCCGGCACCGGCGGGATGCGGCTGTTCAGCGAGCAAGTCGCGCCCCGCTTCCGGCAACGCGCGTGAACTTAGAATAACTACCGAGTAGCAAGGACTATCTGAGTGACTACCATTACGCCTCAATCAATTGGGCAGCTCTTTCGGCTGGACGGCAAAGTGGCGCTGGTGCCGGGCGGCTACGGCGGCATTGGCGAAGCGGTCTGCCGGGGGCTGGCGGCGGCCGGGGCCACAGTGGCGGTGGCCGGCCATAACACTGAGAAAACTCACGCTCTGGCCGATGCGCTTAAGAGCGAGGGCTACGACACCTACGCCGCCGCCTTCGACGCCCACTCAGTTGAAGACATCCGGCGCATGACCGACGAGGTGGCCGCGCAGTGCGGCCGGATTGACATCTTGGTCAACTGCGTCGGTCTGAACCGCGAAGAAAAACTGCTGGACGTGACCGAGGCCAACTTCGACTACGTGTACTCCGGCAACCTGAAGTCGGCGCTGTTCCTGGCGCAAGGCGCGGCCAAGCACATGATCGCGCAGGGCGGCGGCGGCAAACAGGTGCAATTAGGCTCGGTGCGCACGCTGCTCGGCTTGCGCGGGCGCGGCTACACGGCCTACACCGCCGCCAAGGGCGGGCTGGGGACGATGTGCAAGCAATTGGCGGCCGAACTCGCGCCGCACAAGATCAACGTCAACATGGTCGCGCCGACCTTCGTGCGCACCGAGATGATCGCGCACATGCTGGCCGACGAGACGTTTTACGCCTCGCTGACCGCCCGCATCCCGCTGGGGCGCGTGGCCGAGCCAGAGGAAGTGATGCAGGCGGTGTTGTTCTTCGTCTCGCCCGCGTCGGACTTCATCACCGGCCAGATTTTGTACCTGGACGGCGGGATCACGGCGACGCAGTAAGCGCTAATCAGTCAGCCGTTCGCGCACGCTTTACCGGGCCAGTCAGCCACTTTGACTGGCCCGGTACATTTTTGAGCAAGGATACATGGCAGAAGGGCCGACTAGCGCTAAGCTCTACTCACCGGCGCACCGCACGCGATAGGCCGGCCCGATTGGTGTGATCGAGGAGGCGTAGCCTGATGAAGCGGAATTGGTATCGAATGATGCTGTTGGTGGCGACCCTTGCGCTGGCGGCCTGCCAGCCGGGCGGGGCAAAAGGGACCGCAACTCAAGCGGCCCAGGGCGAGACTCCAGTGGCCGAGACGGTGGCTCCCCCCTCCGCCGATAACACCCCCGCGCCCACGCCGACCGGGCCGCCGCCGCAGTCGAACATGGCGGCCGTTCAGCCCGCCGACCGGCGCGAGGAGCTGACACGGTTGACCAATCTGCTCGGCTTCCAGGTGACTGGCCTGAATGGCGTGGTGCTTGGGAAGATCACCGACTACGTCATCAACACCTGCGAGACCTACATCATCTACATGGTCATCGAGCCGCACGCCGCACTCAACCTGGCGGCCGGCAACCGCCTGGTCATCCCGTTCGAGGCAGCCACAATCAATAGCGGCATCGTCAACGCCGAGACCAAGGCCATCGCGCTCTACCTAGGACCTGACTCGGTCGCGGCTGGCCCGGCGTTCCCCGACCCGCTGGCGCTGTTCCCGAACACCTGGGAAGAGGGCGTGCGCGCCTACTGGAAGGAAGTGGTGCGCGTCGGCAAGCTCAGCAGCGCCTGCCAGGCGGGCAACAGCACCCCCGAGAACGCGATCCACAAGATCGCCTACGCCACCGACCTGCTGGGCGCCGAGCTAAAGGACGGCAACGGTTTACTCCTGGGCACCGTCACCGAGGCGATCCTCGCGCCGGAGACCGGCAAGCTGGCGTTCTATGTCGTCGAACTGACCGACAGCCAGGGCCTGGTGCTGGTGCCGCTGGCCAAGACCAACATCCCCAAGGAGGCGCTGGAGCCGGGCGCGACGATTGAGCTGGTGCTGCTGGCCGACACCGGCCAACTGCTTGGCGCGCCGAAGCTCGACAGCGCCGAAGCCGCCAGCACCGACGCGGCCCTCAACACGGCGCGCGGTTATTGGGGCCAGTAGCTGAACGGTCGTCCCGAATCAAAAAGCGCCTCGCACGATGCGAGGCGCTTTTTGATTCGGGTCAACCAATCCGTTACCCCAGCGTCTCTTCGGCGCGGCCCGCTTCATAGGCGGCCCGCTGCGCCGGCAAATAGGCGGGCACCGGCATATCCCACCAGCCGGTGTTGACGGTGGCCGTGCCGAGCTTGCGCTCGACCAGCACTTCGATCAGCGCCGGCCCGTTGGTCGCCAGCGCGCGGCGCACAGCCGGCTGCACCTCATCCGGCGCGGTGATGCGCTGGGCGTGCAGGCCAAAGGCCTCCGCCGCCTGGCAGAAGTTGGGCGAGTACAGGCTGCCGTCGCGGTGCTGAAAGTCCACCACCGTCGTCCGGCCAAAGTTGCCCGTCTGCCCGCCCTTGATGGACATGAAGCCCGAGTTATTCAGGACCATATACAGCACCGGCAGGTTGTACATCGCCGCCACCGCCATCTCCTGCATCGTCTGCATGAAGTCGCCGTCGCCGGCGCAGCCCACCACCTGGCGGCCGGGGAAGGCCAACTGCGCGCCAAGCGCGGCCGGCACGGTGAAGCCCATGCTGCTGAAGCCGCCGCTGGTGATGTGCGTGCGCGGCTCATACACCGGGAACGATTGGCGCACGGCCGCCTGCACCAGCCCCGCGCCGGAGGTGACGATGGCCTCGCGGTCGAGCACGGCCCGCAGCTCTTTCATCACGCGCGCCTGCGTGGCGGGCGTGCTATTCGAGTCGCGGTTCTCGCTCAGGATCTTTTCCCAAGAAGCTTTCTCGGCCTGGATGGTGGCAAAGTAGTCGGAGGACTTATAGTCGGCGGCGCGGCGTTCCTGGCGCACCGCATCCAGCAGGTCAATCAGCCCGGCGCGGGCATCGGCCACCAGAGCGACCTCGGCCGGGTAGTTCTTGCCGATCTCGGCCGCGTCAATGTCCAGGTGGATCAGCTTGGTGGGCGGAATGGTGTACGAGACGCCCTGCCGGAACGACGACGCGCTCCAATCCACGAAGCGGCAGCCGACCGCCAGCAGCACATCGGCTTTGGAGGCCAGCGCGTTGGCGCTGTGGCTGGCGGTCGTGCCAATCGCCCAGGCGTTCAGTTCGTGGTCTTCCGGGATCGAGCCTTTGCCTTGCCAGGTGGTGACCACTGCCGCGCCCAGGTACTCGGCCAGCGCCACCAACTCTTTCGCGGCCTCGGCCAAAATCACGCCGCCGCCGGCCACGATCACGGGCCGTTTGGCCCCGGCCAGCAAGCGCGCCGCCCGTTCCACCAATGTCGAGTCCGGCCGGGCACGGCCGGTGGGCACGCGTTGGTCGAAGTCTGGAATCTCGGCTTCGATGGTCTCGGCCTGCACATCCATCGGCAGGTCGAGGTGCACCGGGCCGGGCCGGCCACTGAGCATGGTGTTGAAGGCCCGGTGCATGATATACGGCAGGCCGGCGGCGGTGACGGCCTGATATTGGCGCTTGGTCACCGGCTCGAACATCCGCAGGTTGTTGGCGGCCTGGGTGCGGTCAAGCTCCTGCATCACGGCGTGGCCGCGCATGTAGGTATGCACCGAGCCGGTCAGCAGCAGCACGGCGCTAGAGTCCACGAAGGCGGTGCCCAGGCCGATGATGGTGTTGGCCGACCCCGGCCCAATGGAGGTGAAAGCCGCCAGCGGCCGGCCCGTGGCGCGGAAGTAGCCGTCGGCCAGGTGCACCGCCGACTGCTCGTGCATCACCATGATGGATTGCAGCTTGTCGCGCACATCCAGAAAAGCATCGGTCAGGCACCACGCGCCGTGGCCGGGGATGCCGGCGGCGTAGGGCACACCGGCCTTGACGAGCGAGTGCGCGATGATTTGAGCGCCAGAGAGTTTCATGCCTGCCTCCGATTAGACGATCCAGGTTTCGGCTGCCGTGCGCAGCAGCAGCGGCTTGAGAAATTCAACGCTCTTGTGGATGCCCTCGCGGGAACCCATCAGGCGGTCTTCGTGCTCGATGCTCAGGACGCCATCATAGTCCATCAGGCGCAGCACGCTAATGAAGTCGCGCCACCAGCCGGCGGGGTGGCCGTAGCCCACGGTGCGGAACGACCAAGCCCGCTCGGCCACCAGCGCGGTGGCGCGCGTGTCGAGCACGCCGTTCAGGGCCGTCTCGCCCGGGTCGAGGCGCGTGTCTTTGGCGTGCACGTGAAACACACCGCCCGGCCCCAGCGCGCGCACCACCACCAGCGGGTCCATGCCCTGCCAGAACAAATGGCTGGGGTCGAGATTGGCCCCCACGCTCGGCCCGGCCAGCGCCCGCAGCCGCTGGAGCGTGCGCGTATTGTAGACCGCCTGGCCCGGATGCATTTCGATGGCGATGTTGACGCCGTGCGCGGCGGCAAACGGCCCGGCCACTTGCCAGAACGGCTCCACCGCCTCGGCCCACTGGCGCTCGACCAGTTCCAAGAACTCCGGCTGCCAGGTACAGGTCACCCAGTTGGGATACTCGCCGCTGCTTAGGTCGCCGGGGCAGCCGCTCATGGTGACGACGGTGTTCAGGCCCAGGCGCTGGGCGGCGCGCACAGTCTTGTGATAGACCTCCTGCGATTGGCGGCGGCGCTGCGGGTGGGCGTCTAACAGGTTGCCGTTGCAGTTGAGGGCGCTGATCACCAGCCCTCGCTCGGCTACGGCCTGCAAGAGCGCCTCGGCCGCGCCGCTCTCATCGAGCACCCGGTCTACGTTGATGTGCGGGGCGTTGGAAAAATTGCCGGTGCCCAGCTCCACTGCCTCCAGCCCGCTCGCGGCAGCGAAGTCGAGGGCCTCGATCAAGGATAGGTCTGGCAGGCTGTCGGTGTACAGGCCGATTTTCATGGCAGTCTCCTGGCGCGGGCCTAGGCCGGCGGCTGCAAGCCCAAGATGCCACGCCGATGCGCCGGGCTATCGCCGCCGGGCGTCATCTCGGCCAGGCCGGCGACGCCGCGCAGGTAGAGCGGGCTGTCCACCGGCAGCGGCAGCGGCACCACGCGCCCGCTGGCCCCCGACAGGTAGGCCGCCAGCGCCGCCTCCATCGTACGGTGCCCGGTCTCGGCCGGGGCAATCGGGTCGCGGCCGGTGCGAATGGCTTCGATGAAGTCGGCGTGCAGGCTGATGAAGTTTTCAACCTCGGCCCGCTCGCCGCGCGGCGTGAACTCCTTGCGCCCGTCACGGTTGACGAGCGTGAAGCTCTGGATGGTCGTAAACGGCCCGGTGGAGTAGTCCTGGTAGAACAGCATGATGCGCCCGTCGGTGCCGCTGAACTCGAAGCCATTGGCCCCCCCGCCCCACCATAACTGCACCGTGGTGTAGCCGTGATCCCCGGCCAGGTTGACTAGCGTGAAGTCTTCCACGCCGTCGCCGGGGTGGCTGAGGTTATCCACCACCGCGTTGACCGTGCGCACCGGGCTATCCAAAAACCACTCGCTCAGATAGATGGCGTGGACGATGTCCATCAGGATGCCGCCGCCGGCCTCGGCCGGGTCGTGCCGCCACTTAGGGCGATACTCGGCCGCGCCGGGGTGATCGGGCAGGCCCAGGAAACTCAACTGCACATGGCCCAGCTTGCCGATCGCGCCGGACTGGATCAGCTCGCGGGCCAAAATGAACTCGGGGAAGAACAGATAGTTATGGCACATGCCGTAGCGCAAATTGGCGGCCCGCATCGTCGCCACCATCGCGGCGGCGTCGGCCGGCACGGTGGCGATGGGCTTCTCGGTCAGCACGTGCACGCCGGCCCGCGCGCAGGCTTCGATGATCGGCCGGCGGAATTGCTGGGGCGTGGTCACGGCCACATAGTCCACGCCCAGGTCAAGCAGTTGCTGATAGTCGGCCACGCTGGCGGAGTCAGGCAAATCAAACATCAGTTGCAGCGGCAGCCGGCGGGCCGGGGCGGGGTCGCACACACCGACCACCTTGACGCCCTCCAGCGCGTGCAGTGCCGGGGCGTGCGCGCGAAAGGCGATGTTGCCGCAGCCAATCAAACCCACTCTCAAATCGGTCATGCGAATCCGCCTCCTTGGGCGACGAACGCGAGGGCTTCAGTTTCATAGGGCATGTCGTTGGCGCAGGCGTGGCGTGTGACCACGATCGCGCCGGTGGCATTCCCAAATCGAGCGCATTTGTACCAATCCCACCCGTGCCGCAGTCCGTAGAGAAAGCCGGACACATAGGCATCTCCGGCTCCGAGCACATTGAGCACCTGCACCGCGAAGGGCGGCGCGTCAATCCGGCGGCCGTCGGCAAAGACGGTCGAGCCGCGCTGGCCGCGCTTGACCACCAGGGCGCGCAGTTGCCGGCCCAGCCCCAACAGGCGCGTAGTAGCCGCCTCCACGTCGTGCTCGCCGGCGGCGGCCATGATTTCTTCCTCGGTGCCGACTACCAAATCGGCCACCGCCACCTGCCGACGCAGCGTCGGCCCAAAGGCGCGCGGGTCGTCCCACAGCGTCGGGCGGTAATCCAAATCGAGCATCACCTCCGCGCCGGCCGCTTGGGCCCGCTCCACTGCCGCCATGCTGGCGCTGGCGCTCGGCTCGCGCGAGAAGCCGGTGCCCGAGACGAACAGCAAGTGCGTGTCGTCCAGCGGCGCGGCGGCCACATCGTCAAGCGTCAGTTGCATGTCGGCGCAGTCGGCGCGGTAGAACGTCAGCGGGAACTTGTCGGGCGGCTCGATGCCCAGCACCACCAGCCCGCTCAGGTGAGCCGGGTCGCGCACCACGGCGTCTAGCTCAACGCCCTCGCCTTGCAAGAAGTGCATGATGAAGTCGCCCAGCGGCTCGACGCCGACCCGCGTGAGCAACGCCGTGCGCAGTCCCAGCCGGCGCGTGCCCACCGCCACGTTGGTCGGGCAGCCGCCGACGTAGCTGTTGAACGACTTGGCCTCGCGCAGTGGGCGGCCGATGTCGTTGGAATACAAGTCCACGCCGCAGCGGCCCATCGAGACCAGGTCGAGGCGTTTGGTGGCGGCAGACATGTGTCAGGACTCCATGCCCAGCGTCACCAGCGGCAGGCGCGGGTCGAGCGGCGGCCAGGCGGCCTTGACCCACGCCAGTTGCGGATCGTCAAAGTTCGCCAGCGACTGGGCCGACCCGGCCAGGAAGTTGAGGTAATAGGTGTGATAGCCCGGCGCGGCGGCCACCGGGTGATAGCCCTCCGGCACCAGCACCACGCTGTCTTGCCGAGCTTGGATCAACTGGTTGAGGCGGCCATCATGGGTGTACACCTGCTGGAGTGCATAGCCCCCGGCCGAGGCCGCCTCGTCGCCTACGCGGCCGAACTTGTAGAAGTAGATCTCCTCCAGGTCGGCTTCGAGCAGCACGCCGCTGGCGGCCACCCGGTGCTCGTCGTGCTTGTGCGGCGGATACGAACTCCAGTTGCCCGCCGGCGTGTAGACCTCGACCACGATCAGCCGGTGACAGTCGAAGCCGGGCGGCAGCAGGCCGTTAATCTGGCGAGAGGCGTTGCCGCCGCCGCGCAGCTCAATCGGCACCTGGCCCGGCGTCACCAGCGCGGGCGGGTGGTCTTGATCGGTGGCGCACCAGCCATAGGCCACATCCATCTCCGCGCTCAGGGCTTCGAGCGTAAAGTTGGTGCGGCGCGGCAGGTAAAGCGCATAGGGCATCCCAGCAAACACATGCGGCCGGCGGCCAATGTTCGGCCAATCGCCCCGCGAAGACTGCACCGCGCACTCGCCGCCCAGGACGACCAGCGCCAACTCGTGTTCGCCGGTGGCGAACTCCCAGCGCTGCCCGGCCGTCAGGCGGCGGGCGGCGAAGTGCAGCCAGTCCCACCCGGCGCTGGCCGGCGAGACGTGGATGTATTCAGAAGCGCCCTGGTCGGGCCGCACAAGCAGCGATTGCAAAGGGGTCATGCGGCTCCCGGAGGCGGCGCAGTCGAGGCTCGCACCAGCAGTGTGCCCGGCATGGATTTGACGCGCGGCTCGCTCGGCGTCGGCCCGGCCAGCAGCGCGAACAGCAGCGCGGCGGCGTCGCGCCCCAGTTGGTATTTGGGCTGCACGATGGTGGTCAGCGGCGGGTCGGCGTACTCGGCCACAAACACGTCGTCGAAGCCGCCCACCGAGCAGTCGGCCGGCAGCCGCAGCCCGGCCTGCTTGAGCCGCTGGAGCACGCCCAGCGCCATCAGGTCGTTGAAGCAGAATAGCGCGGTCGGGCGCGGGCGCAACGCCAGGAAGGCCTCCGCCCCGGCCACGCCACCCTCCGGCCGCCCACTCGGCCCGGTGAGTTCCCAGGCGGCGTTGCGCTTCACACCGGCCGCCGCCAGCTCGGCCCGGTAGCCGGCGCGCCGGTCGCGGCTCGATTGGCCGCCGGCCGCGTTGCCGAGGTAGGCAATCCGGCGATGGCCGAGGGCCAGCAGGTGGCGCGTCATCAGCCGCCCGCCGTGCGCGTCGTCAATCGCCAGCCCGTGCGCGAAGTGCCCGCCGACCAGGTTGTTGACCAGCACCAGCGGCACGCCAAACTGGCGCAGTTCTTCCAGTTGATCGGGGCTGATGGCCGACGAGCAAATGATAGCGCCCTCGACTCGCCGTTCGGCCAGGGCGCGCAGGATAGACTTGGCCCGCTCGGCGTCGCGGTGCGAGTCGGCCAGGAACAGGCTGTAGCCGGCCTCGATCACGCCGTCTTCGATGCCGCGCACCAGTTCGCCTAGAAATGGGTCGGCAATGTTGCTGACCAGCACGCCCAGCGCGCCCGAGTGGCGGGTTTTGAGGCTACGGGCGGCGGCGCTGGGCACGTAGCCCATGCGCACCGCCAGCCGCTTGATGCGCGCCGTCGTCCGCGCCGGGATAACCCCATCATCGCGCAAAGCGCGCGACACGGTGGAGTGCGAGACGCCCGCTCGGCGGGCAATGTCTTTGATGGTAATCGTCATAAGTTACGCACACGTGTGCATGGATGACGTGGTTTTAACACGGTTTGGGAGGAGAGTCAAGCGGAATTTCTGATTTTTGACACGCACCTGGCGGTGGTGCAGGTGTTGCTGATTGTGGATTGCATTTCCATTGGGCGTCAGCGTCCAGCAAGGAAGCGGCCACGCGAACCCCTGGCCTGGCTAACAAACGCACAGTCTGATGCGCGCTGCGGTGTGCCAAAGTCAGCCTCCCCGGCGCAGGGAGGCCGACCAACCACCTATCCTTCCACCCTGTCCTGCAATAAGCCTCCCCCCCCGCCCGCTAAATCGCCGTTCGGCCACCGTCAATCAGCCAGGCCGCGCCATTGACGTAAGCCGCGTCGTCCGAGGCCAGGAACACCACCACGCGCGCCACTTCGTCCGGCTCGCCGTAGCGGCCGAGCGGGTTGCGGGCCACGTTGGCACGCAGCACCGCCACCGGCTCGGCCGGGTTAAGCTGCTCGGCCAGCGACTGCATCATGCGCGTCTGGATCGGGCCAGGGCAAATGGCGTTCACGCGCACGCCCTGCCGCCCGACCTCGCCGGCGGCGGTGCGCGTGAGGCCCAGGATGGCGTGCTTGCTGGCGGCGTAGGCAGCCATGCCCGGCGCGCCCACCGTGCCTGCCACCGAGGCCGCGTTGATGATGCTGCCGCTCTGCTGCCCGATCATCACCGGCAGCACATAGCGCAGCCCCAAAAACGCGCCTTTCAGGTTGATGGCGATCACACGGTCCCAATTGGCCTCGTCATACTCCGCCAGCGGCGACACCTGGCCCTCGATGCCGGCGTTGTTGAAGAAGGCGTCTATCCGGCCGAAGGCGCTGAGGGTCGCCGCCACGTAGCCTTGCACCTCGGCGCTCTGGCTGACGTCCGCCGCCACGGCCTGGGCCGCGCCGCCCAGCGCCCGCACGGCCTCGGCCGTCGCCTCCGCCGCCGCGCCGTTGATATCCACCACCATCACTTGCGCGCCGGCCTGCGCAAACGCCTTGCAGGCCGCCTGCCCAATGCCGCTTCCGCCGCCGGTGACTAACGCGATCTTGCCAACCATGCTGTTGTTCATGGGCCGCCTTCGCCTGCCGATTGTGCGCCCCACCCCCGTAGAACTTCGGACGCCTGCTTGGGATTGCTCGTTGCGGCGCAGATCATAGCACGCTGTCGCCGAGGCCGCCTGTATGCCGGCGATGGTAGAATGTGGCTGCGAACAACATCCGACGTGTAAGGATCGCCCCATGAAAACATATCGAATGACGAACACCGACCTGGAAGTCTCCGTGCTCGCCTATGGCTGCATGCACCTCGGCCGCGACTGGGCCCCCGGCGGCGACCGCGCCAAAGCCACGCGGCTGATCGCCGCCGCCCGCGAAGGCGGCATCAACTTCTTCGACCACGCCGACATCTACGCGCGCGGCCGGTCCGAGTCGGCCTTTGGCGAAGTGCTGGCGCAGTCGCCCGGCCTGCGCGACCAGATGGTGCTGCAATCAAAGGTCGGCATCCGCTTCAAAGACGACCCGCAGCCTGGCGCTCCCGGCCGCTACGACTTCAGCGCTGAGCACATTCACCGCACCGTGGAGGACAGCCTGCGCCGCCTGCAAACCGACCGGCTGGATATCCTGCTGCTGCACCGGCCCGACCCGCTGGTGGAACCGGAAGAGGTGGCCCGCGCCGTCGATGCGCTGCACCGGAGCGGCAAGGTGCGCTACTTTGGGGTGAGCAACCACTCGCCGGCACAGATCAGGCTGCTCCAAAAATACCTGCGGCAGCCGCTGGTGGCCAACCAGTTGGAGCTAAACCTGCTGCGCAACGAGTTGATTGAGCACGGCGTCATGGTCAACCAACTCGGCAGCCAATTTACGGCCGCCGAGGGCCTGCTGGATTTCTGTCGCCGGCACGACCTGCGGGTGCAGGCCTGGGCCCCCGTCGCCAACGGCCAGTTGATTGACCCAGCCCCCGCCGCCCCGGCCCGCGTCCACGCGGCGGCAGCGCAAGTGGCGAAGCTGGCAGCGGCGCACGGCACCACCAAAGAGGCGATTGCGCTCGGCTGGCTGCTGCGCCACCCGGCCGGCATTCAGCCCATCATCGGCACGACCAACGTAGACCGCCTCAAGGCCAGCATTCCGGCGGCCGACGTCACCCTGAGCCGCGAAGAGTGGTACAGCCTGCTGGAGTCCACCCGCGCCGCCGGGATGCCGTAAGACGACCTGAACCCTGCTGGACAAATGCACAGCGCCTGGCCGGTCTATGAGCAGACCGGCCGGGCGCTGTTCGTTGGGCAACACCGTCTAGGCCAAACGCTCAGCCCAGACCCATCTCGCGCAGGTAAGCCCGGTTGCGGCGCGCGATGGGCAGCGGCTTGTCGAACGGGGCCGGGTACATGTCCTGCTCCACGATGGCCCAGCCCTCGTAGTTGATCTCGCGCAGCACGTCGCGGAAGGCGGCAAAATCCACCACGCCGTGCGCCAACTCGCAAAACATATCCATCCCCACCGCCTTGCCAAACGGAATGTGCTCGGCCTCTACCCGGCGCTGGATGGCGGCGTCCACGCTCTTGATATGCAAGTAGGGGATGCGGGCGTGGTGCTTGCGCATAAAGGCCACCGGGTCGCCGCCGCGATAAGCGTGGTGGCCGGTGTCAAAGCACAGCTTGAGGCTGTCGTCCGTGTCGGCCAGCAGCCGCTCGATTTGGTCCTCGTACTCCACGTTGGTCTCGGCGTGCGGGTGAAAGACCAACTGCAAACCAAACTTCGTCCGCGCCGTGTCGGCCACGCGGTTGGTCGCCTCCAGCAGCCGCTGCCAGCCGGACTCGTCCAGGCGGGGCGCGCGCAGCGGTTGGTGGGTGCGCTCATCGGTGTAGGGCGTGTCAATCAGCACCAGGAACTTGGCGTCCAGTTCGGCCAGCAGCGCGCCCACGCCCAGCACCTGCTGGTCCAGCCCCGGCCAGGCGGTCGGGTCAGACAGCGCCGAGAGGGCGAAGGAGCCCGTCACCTTGACGCCGCGCCGGCCCAGCTCAGCCCGCAGCGTCGGCAGGTCGGTCGGCAGGTAGCCATACGGGCCTAGCTCGGTCCACTCGTAGCCCGCTTGCACCAGCTCGTCCAGGAAGCGCGGCCAGGGCGTTTGCAGAGGATCGCTGGGGAACCACACCCCCCAGTTGTCGGGGGCACTGCCAATCGTAATTTTCATCAACGGCTCCTAAGACGGCTACAGGCCGTCGGGCATATGCACGACGGACCGCAGCCCGCCGTCAACCACAATCGACGCGCCGGTCATGTACGACGACATGGGCGAGGCCAAAAAGAGCGCCACTTGCGCGATCTCTTCCGGCGCGGCGTTGCGCTTGAGCGCGCACATGTCGGCCACCTGCTGCATCTGCGCCTCGGTCACGCCCACCCACTGCCCGGAGATCACCGCGCCGGGCAGGATGGTGTTGACACGGATGGTGGGCGAGAAATCGGCGGCCAGCGAGTGCGTGAGCGCCAGCAGCCCGCCCTTGGCCGCCTCGTAGGCGGTGTAGTTGGCGTAGCCCCACAGCGCGTGTACCGAGCCGGTCAGGATGATGACGCCCCCGCCCTGCGCCAACATGCCAGGGACGGCGTGATGGGCCAACATATAGGCGGCCTTGAGGCAGATGTTCTGGCTCCAATCCCAATCCGCCTCGGCCAGGGTGACGGCGTTGCCCCGCCGGTGCGTGCCGGTGTTGCTGTGCAGAATATCAATCCGGCCATAGCGCGCCTGGGCCGCCTTGATCAGCGCCTCACAGTCGGCCATCTGCCCGACGTCGGCGTGGACGTACAGGGCGTCGCCGCCCTCGGCCACGAGGCCATCCACCACCGCCTGACCGGTGTCGTCGGTGATGTCGGACACCACCACGCGTGCGCCTTCGCGGGCGAACAACTGGGCCGTGGCCCGCCCAATGCCCGACGCCGCCCCGGTGATGACGGCGACGCGATCCTTCAGCATGTACTTGTCCATAGTCTCCCTGATAGCCGCCCCTTGGCCCGCCGGCGGCCGGCGGTTGGTTGAAAGGCTCAGTCCACGCGATAGAGCGGTTCCAGCCCGGCCGCAATCCGGTCCACGTTGTCGGCGCAGCACTGTGCCCGCTTGCGCGAGGTGCCGTCGGTCACGCCCGCGATGTGCGGCGTAGTGATCACATTCGACAGGTGGAAGATCGGCGCTTGCAAGTCCGGCGGCTCCTGGCTAAAGGCATCTAGCCCCGCCCCGCCCAAGCGCCCGGCCGCCAGCGCCTCAGTCAGCGCCGCCTCGTCCACCAGCGCGCCGCGCGCCACGTTGATGACGTAGGCCGTCGGCTTCAGCAGGCCCAGCCGGCGCGCGTCGAGCGTGTGGCGCGTCTCAGCCGTCAGGTGCAGATGCAGCGAGACGATGTCGGCCTCGGCCAGCAGCCCGTCCAGGTCATCCGGCCGCCCGACGAACTCCAGCCCAAACTCGCGGGCCTCGTCCGCGCCGACGTCGCGGATTTCAATGGCCGACAGCCGCAGGCCAAACGGCCGGGCACGGCGGGCCAGCTCACGGCCGCTCGCGCCAAAGCCCACCAGCGCCAGCTTGAGGCCGTCTAGCTCCTGGCCCAGCGGCTCGTACATCCGCCCGACCTGCAACCCGGCCAGCGCCACCGGGTACTTGCGCGTGAGCATGAGAATGAACATCATGGCGCACTCGGCCAGCGCCACCGCGCTGAACGGGCCGGGGCAGTTGGCCACCGGCATCTTGTGGGCGCGCCAGTAGTCGAGGTCGAAGTGGTCTAGCCCGGTGCCCAATATTTGCCACAGCTTCGCAGACCCGGCCGCTGCCAGCATGGCGCGCGTGCCGGCCGAGCCGCCGTGGTCAATCACCACATCCACGCCTTCAAACTGGGGCGCGAGCGGCATTTGGCGGTCGAGAATCCGCAGTTCGTGCCGGTCGCCAATGGCGGCCACTACGTCGGTGCCCCAGGGTTGAAACAGGTTGGGATTGGTCGGATGGGTCAGAAATATCACGCGCAGCCGGCGAGCCATAGGCGTCTTTCGGATGTTAGCGGGTCTGATTTGCCATAAAGGCTATCGTGCTATACGGTATAGTAACCAATCCCAATTGTCAATTTCGCGCAGCGCGCGCGACCGCCCGAATGAGGCCCTGACCCCATGACCCTGAAAATCTTGGTGACCGACTACAACTGGCCGTCGCTGGAGATTGAGGCGCACATTTTGCAGGCGGCCGGCGCGGAACTGGTGGTGGCCGAAACCGGCGCGGAGGCCGAGTTGGTGCGTCTGGCCCCGGAGGCCGACGGCATCCTCACCTGCTGGAAGCTGGTGACGCCCGCCGTGCTCGACGCCGCCCCGCGCTGCCGGGTCGTCAGCCGCTACGGCGTCGGGCTAGACAACATCGCCGTCCAGCGCGCGACCGAACTGGGCATCTTGGTCACCAACGTGCCGGACTACTGCTTCGAGGAAGTGTCCGATCACGCGATGGCCCTGCTGCTGGCCTGCGCCCGCCGAGTGACCCTATTCGCCGCCGCCACGCAGGCCGGCCAGTGGAACCTTAAGGCCGGCTGGCCCCTGCCCCGCCTGCGCGAGCAGACGCTGGGCATCATCGGCTTCGGGCGGATCGGGCGGGCGCTGGCTCCTAAGGCGGTGGGCTTTGGGCTAAAGCTGCTGGTCTACAGCCCGCGCACACCGCCAGAAGAGGTGGCGCCCTACGGCGCACTGACCGGCGACCTGGCACACCTGCTGCACGAGTCGGACTACGTGTCGCTGCATGTGCCGCTGACCGACGCCACGCGCGGCCTGATCAACGCCGCCACGCTGCGGCAGATGAAGCCCGGCGCGTACCTGATCAACACCTCGCGCGGGGCGGTGATTGACGAGGCCGCGCTGCTGGCGGCCGTGCAGCAGCAGGTGATTGCCGGGGCCGCGCTCGACGTGCTGACGCAGGAGCCGCCCGTCGCCGGGCATCCGCTGATGGGCCAGCCCAACATCCTGCTCACGCCGCACGCCGCCTTCTACTCGGAAGCCGCGATTGAGGAGCTTCAGCACAAGGCCGCCGAGCACGTGGCCCAGGCGCTGCGCGGCGAAATCCCCGGCAACGTCATCAACCCCGCTGTCCGGCAGCAAGCCAACTTCCGCGCTGGAAGCCCAGCGCGGTGACGTTTGGGTGAAGCCGGGCCGATAGTTGTACAATGCAGTCATTGGCAACACCCGACACAGAATTGAGGGCGCGATGGAACGCATGACAGGCAAGCAGCGATTTCTGGCGGCGCTGCGCGGTGAACCGGTAGACCGGCCGCCGGCCGCCAGCATTGTTTCGGTCATCAGCTACCCACTCATGGATGCGGTCGGCCCGCACTTCCCGGCCGCCAACGTCGAGCCGGAACCGATGGCGACCCTGGCCGCCGGCGCGCACGACGTGCTGGGCTTTGATTCGGTCATGCCGATCTTTTCCATCGCGCAGGAGGCCGTGGCGCTCGGCTGTGAGGTGGACTGGACCGACGACAGCATGATGCCCACGCCTACCACCCACCCGTGGGAAGACCGCGACGTGGAGATTAAGCTGCCCGACGGCTTTCCCGACTCCTTCTTCGATGACAAATACGTCAAGTGCGCCATCGAAGCCATCCGGCTGCTCAAGCAGCACTTCGGCGACGAGGTGATGATCCTGGGCAAAGTCATGGGGCCGTGGACGCTCTCGTACCACATGTATAACGTGCAGGAATTTCTGCTCGACACGCTGGCCGACCCCGACCGCGTGCGCCGCTCGCTGGACGTGTTGCAGCAGGTGCCGGTGCTGTTCGCCAAGGCCCAGCTCGAGGCCGGGGCCGACGCGATTGTGTGGGCCGACCACGCCACCGGCGACCTGGTGCGCAACACCATGTACCGCGACTTTCTGCTGCCAATGCACCAGCAGTTGGTGCCGCAGGTGCCCGCCCCGGTGATCCTGCACTGCTGCGGGCCAACACTCGACCGGATTCAATACTTCCGCGAGGCCGGCTTTGCGGCCTTCCACTTCGAGAGCCAGGTGAAGCCCGACAAGGCCGTGGCCGAGGCGGCCGGCAAGATCAAGCTGGCCGGCAACATCAACAACCCGGTGACGCTGTTCCAGCGCGGGCCGGACGAGGTGCGCATGGAGGCCCAGCGCGCGATTGACGCCGGGGTAGACATCATCGCCCCCGAGTGCGCGGTGCCGCTGCAAACCACGCTGGAGAATCTTCGAGAAATCGTGCAGACGTGCGAGGACAACCGCCGTAATTAAGCGGCGGCCCGGCGCACACGCCTACTATGGACAACCACTTCAAGCAGCTTCTCTCCGCCGGCCAGGTGGCGCTGGGCGCGCAACTGCGGCTGGGCACGCCCGCCATTGCCGAGCTGTTCGCCGCCGCTGGGTACGACTTTCTGATCATGGACGGCGAGCACGCGCCGCAAACGCCGGTCGGGCTGCAAGCGCAAATGCAGGCCATGCAGGGTTACGCCTGCACCCCCATCGTGCGCTTCGGCCGCAACGACCAGGACGAGATTCGGCTGGCGCTCGACATCGGCGCGGGCGGCGTGCTCATCCCGCTGATTAAGACCGTGGCCGAGGCCGAAAAGACCGTAGCCGCCTGCCGCTATCCCCCGTCCGGCACACGCAGCTATGGCCCCTCGCGCGCGCACCGCTACGGCTTTGACCGCGACTACTTCCCGCGCACGCAGCCCGAGCTGGTCGTCATGGTCATCATCGAGACGGCCGAAGCGGTAGACGCGATTGACGACCTCGTGGCCGTGGATGGGCTGGATGTGGTCGTCATGGGCACGGCCGACCTCTCCATCGCGCTGGGCGTGCCGCTGGAGACGCAGCACCCCAAGGTCGAGGCCGCCATCGAGAAAGTGATCGCGGCGGCCAACCGGGTGGGCAAGCCCACGGCCATCGGCTACGACGCCGCTAACCCGGCCGTGATGAAAGCCCGGATCAAGCAAGGCGCGCGCGTGCTGCTGGCCAGCGGCGACGAGTGGATGCTGCAAGCCGCCTGCCAGGCTGTGATCAGCGGCGTGGCGGGGCTACGCTAGGTAATCAATCACAACCAAGAAGCGCTGGCGCTCACGTAAGCGCCGGCGCTACGCTTCAAAGTGAGCGACTTGTTCCGGCGTGAACATCGCCGGTCTCCGTGAGTTCTGAAGAACAGGCCTTACATCAGGACGGTGAGCGTGTCGCCGTCCACTTTGACTTCCCAGGTGGGCAGCCGCCGCTTGGGGTAGGCCAGGCATTGCCCGGTCGTGATGTCAAACTCCAGCGCGTGCCAGGGGCAGACGATGATCTCGCCTTCCGCCGTCCAGGTGCGCCGCCAGCCGGTCTCGGCCGTGGCGACCACGGTGCCGCTGACTGCGCCCTGGCACAGCGGCCCGTTCTGGTGAAAGCAGGCGTTCGGCAGCGCGTAATACTGGCCGTGCACGTTAAACACGCCCACCGCCCGGCCGCGCACCTCGACCACCATGTGCGCGCCCTCCGGCAGATCGGCGACCTGGCCGACCACATACGTCTGGGTCATCGGGCCGGCTCCGGCTGCGGCTTTTCGAGCCTCAGCAGCCGCATGGCGTTCTGGCCCATGATCTTGCGCCGCACCGTATCCGACAGCGGAATTTGCAGCACCTTGCTGGGATGGTCGAAGTCGTGGTGCGGCCAGTCGGAAGCGAACATCACCGAGTCTTCGCCGCCGAACAGCGTCAGCAGCGTCGCCATGTCGGCCAGGTGCTCCGGCTCCTCAATCGGCTGCGTGGCAAAGAACATCTTCTTCACATAGGTGCTGGGCCGGTCCTTGAGGATCGCCACCTCGCGCCGCCGCTCGGCGTACTCCTTGTCCATGCGCAGCATGATCCACGGCACCCAGGCAATCCCGCCCTCGGTGAAGGCGATCTTCAGCTCCGGGAAGCGCTCGGGCACACCCGTTTCGATCATGCTCACCAGGTTGGCGATCAGCGAGAACGGGTGGGCCAGCAGGTGCGTGGCAAACATCGTCTCGTAGCCTTGCAGGTTGAACGGGAAGTTGGGATGCACCAGCGTCACGCTGTGCAGCATCACCGGCAGACCGGCTGCTTGCGCGGCGGCGTACATCGGGTCGTAGCGGCGATGGCCGTACAGCGGGTCTACCGCGCAGGTGGGCAGGTAGACGGCGACGACGTGCGGGTGGTTGGCGTAGCGCCGGATTTCGGCCGCCGCCGCTTCGGGGCTGTGGTGCGGCGCAATGAGCGCGCCCTTGAGGCCGTTAGCCTGCGTCAGCCATTCTTCCACCAGCCAGCGGTTGTAGGCCCGCGCCAGGGCCACGGCGTAGTCGTCTTGCTTGAGGGCGGCGTGACTGAGCAGGTGATCGGGAAAGATCACGGCGATGTCCACGCCCAGGTCGTCCAGGTCTTGCCGCATCTGCGCGGCCGAGGTCACGGTCGTGCGCCGGTCGCCGCCGCTGTGTGGGAACGACGGCAGCAATCCAATGCTGGGCGCGAAGCCGGGGATGTCGAGGTAGCGGGCGGGCACGGTCGCCAGGTGTTCGAGCGTCTTGCGCCAGGGCATTTCGCAGTACGGCGCGAGCACCGCCGGCGTCTCGTGAGCGTGCACATCCACGTCTACCACTACCATCCCATCTTTCTTTAGTGGATGCCCTTCAAGCGTGCTGCTTTTCATCCTGCCTCCATCAACTCTGGGCTGGACAGACTGAGCGGTTTACCGCCCACTGGCCGCGTTTTTGGCGTTGGGGCTTGCAATAATGGCGTTATTGGATTATAGCCTGTCAATATATCCTACATTCCCAGTTTTGTTAATCGGCGGGCGCCATCAGCCCCGCCTGAGGAGAACGGCATGCTGTTCAACAAGCCGCGCGCGATCGAGTACATGCGCCGCTGTGGGCTGGACGCCCTGGTGGCGGCCTCGTGGGTGAACGTCACCTACTTCAGCGACTACTACTCGTGGATGGACCCGCTGTTCAAGGAATACATGAGCGCCCCCGGCGCGTCCTCGAACCTGGAGCAGGGCTACGCGGTCTTCCCGCTCGACGGCGAGCCGGCCCTGATCGTCAGCCCGCTCAGCGTCGCCAACGCCGCCGACAGTTGGGTGAGCGAGGTGGTCACTTACGGCGCGACCGGCCTGGACGGCGGCCTGCCGCCGGGGCCGCTGGCCGATAAGTATCAACGCCTGTATGACGGCCTGCACCGCCCCAGCCTGGGCGCGACGCCGACCGAGGCGCTGCTGGCGGTGCTCAAGGCGCGCGGGCTGACCGAGGCACGGATAGGGCTGGACATGGAAGGGCTGACCGAGCCGGCCCGCCAGGCGCTGACCGGCGCGCTGCCCCACGCGCAGGTGAAGAATTGCAGCAACCTGCTGCGGCTGATAAAAGCCGTGAAGAGCCCCGCCGAAATCGAACGGCTGACGCGCTCGGCGGCGATCAACGAGCAGATCGCACTCGAAAGCCTGACCCTGGCCCGCCCCGGCCGGCAGATGGGCGACCTGGCCCAGCATTACCGCCAGCGCGTGGCCGAGTTGGGCGCGGATGTTGACCACTATGCCTACAGCATCCGCGGGCTGGGCATCGTCACCGAACCGGCCTACGCGCTGGCCGAGGACGACGTGCTGTTTGTGGACTTCGGCT
>Ga0163153_10002113_pt1 | contig 29849 bp, 23 predicted proteins | sample OliLakLV19MP6IB1_FD_148629 | JGI IMG/M metagenome (GOLD analysis project Ga0163153, IMG submission 148629) | Freshwater microbial mat bacterial communities from Lake Vanda, McMurdo Dry Valleys, Antarctica - Oligotrophic Lake LV.19.MP6.IB-1 | ecosystem: Environmental > Aquatic > Freshwater >...
AATAATGACTAAGATTAATTATTTGTTATTCAATACTTTATGATGAATTTAGTCAAACTGAATGGCCTGGGAGTAAGGTTAATTCAATTTCTGATTTAACAAGGATTAAGGTTAATCCTCCTCTATAAAATCAACATCTTTCTGAAGAGGATACCGCATCAAAAAGTCAATGCCCTGATGGATATCAAAGGATTCATATACTGCCCGGTACAAAACCTCAATAATGGGTGACCGCATGCGATAGGTCTTAAGCAGGTGATAGACGATCCGCAATGTCCGCACCCCTTCGGCGAGCTCATCGCTGGAATTCAATATCGAACTCATGGACTCTCCTTTTCCCATTCTTTTGCCGAACTGATAATTGCGGCTGTCTGTGCTAGTAGCCGTTGCGATCAGATCGCCGATCCCTGCGGTACCCAGAAAAGCACTGCTGCTGGCCCCCATACTTTGCCCAAAATGAATTATTTCTCCCAGGCCTCTGGTAATGAGTATCGCCTGGATATTTTTGCCCAGCCCCAACCCATCCAAAATGCCGCTTCCAATCGCTATGATATTTTTTAGCGCGCCTGCAATTTGTGCTCCCTTCATATCATTGCTTCCAAACACGAAAAATTTGTTGCTGCTGAGCACTTCCGTTCCTAAATGGATCACTTCGTCAAATTCACTGGCGATTACCGTAGCGGTAGGCTGCCCATCCAGTATTTCTTTGGCCAGATTGGGTCCCGTAAGACAACCCATACGGAGCACCGTAGTTTCCTGCCGGATCAATTCTCCCATGGTCAACACTTTTTCACGGCGCAATTCCACCTGGGTGATATCATTTTCCGCGATATCTTTCAATACAAATCCTTTGGTGCCATGTATCAGTATGTGTGCAGGACTCAAAAATCGTGAGGCCTCCCGGATCATTTTTGGAAAATCATCGGATGGCACTATTGGAAAAATCAGCTTACAGGACGCAATGGCTTCTTCCAGGGATTGGGTCGCCTTTATCCTGGGCGACAGATCCACGTCAAACATACGATGGTCTGTATTGATTTTTTTTAGTGTTTCGCTGTTTCGGGATACTACCAAAACATCTACATTATGAGCCAGCAAAGTGGAAACGGCTATACCAAAACTACCTGCACCGATGACCGCAACTGATTTCATACAGTGGGCAACCCTGAATTGATATGAAGCTGCAAATGTGGGTTTATTTATTATCAATTAACCTCCAGTCGACCTTGGACAACCAGCTTTGCAGGTTGGATTCCAATTGGGCAAGCATATTGGGTGGACTGTGATTTATTTCGATGAGTTTGGTTTGATTAAAGTGTCTTAAACGATATTGCCGCACCGGAAAATCAGCTATGTAATTTGCCATCTCCGGGTAGTTAGCAGCCAATCCCAAAAGCGATGGATCTGCAAGCCAGGCTTCCAATTGTTCTTTTTGCGGAATCGTAAGTTTGGTTAAATAAGACCCTGGCCGGGTGGTGTTTTTGTACCCATACCAATAGACCAGGCCATCATTGGTGATGCTGATGGAATATACCGGACATTTGCCATAACAAGGCCCATAATAAACAGATAAAATAGTATCGATTTTAAATACCGGCGGTGGTACAGTATCTTTTTTTTCTGAAAGCACTGCGACCGGTTCAGGCAAAACAACTTGTTTTTCCACGATCGATTCATCAACCTTGGGTTGGGTTGGAGTCTGCGCAACTTTGAGGGTACTCGAACAAGCCATTATAAGTTGAAAACCACCGAGTAACAATGCCGGGACATATCTCATCGTTTTACCGGTTTTTGTTTTTCATCCAGTTTTTTCTGTTGTTCCTTCATCATGTTTTCCAAACGGTCCTGGAACCCGCCTTTTTTCTTGGGCTTATTTCGTGAAGCCTGCAGTTCGAGTTTCATTTTCTCCATGGGGAAAAAAAGCGCTTTTCCACCAACGGTTTGGCCGATATTTAAAACATTGCTGAATGCCATGTAGGCAGTAAGTCCTGATGCAGAATTGTTAAAAAAGAACAGGAAAAATAACGGCATGATGTACTGCATATATTTCATCGCGGGGTTCATTGAAAAATCCTGGTCTTTTGTACTGTAATAGGTAAATACCAGGGTGGATACGACCCAGATCAACGTAAACAAACTGACATGGGAGCCAAAAAATGGAATGACAAATGGTAGTTTGGCAAATACATCATAGGAGGAAAGGTCATCCGCCCATAGAAAACCGGCTTGCCTGAATTCAATAGAAGCGGGGAAAAACTGATATAAAGCCAGCCAGATAGGCATTTGAAGTAACATGGGCAAACAACCTCCCAGCGGGTTTACACCGAATTCACGATACAATTTCATAGACTCCATCTGGACCGCCTGCTGATCTCCTTTCAACCTTTCTTTAAGCAAGTTCATTTCTGGTTTTAAGGCACCCATCTTTGCTTGAGAATGCAGCATTTTATAACTTAATGGAAATAAGATCAGTTTAACAATAAAAGTCAGCACCAGGATTACGATCCCCTTACTCCCTATGAAGTCGGATAAAAAATTGAAAACCGGGCGGATCACCCATTTGTTGATTGTGCCCAAAATGCTGGCACCAAACGAAATGATATCCTCCATGCCATTTTGTTGGGCCTGCAGGGTCTTAAATTCATTAGGCCCGATAAAGAGTTTAAGATGTTGTACGTCCATACCCTGAAAAGGAATGGTGACTGTCGTGTTCAATTTGGAAGTATACTCGGCACCTTCCGGACCAGGAGTGGTTTCAACGGTCATATTTTTAAAAGGCAGGTCTGCGATCACCGTAGTATTAAAAAATTGCTGGGCGTGAGATACCCATGCCACTTGTCCTTCAAAGGATTCTTTTTCGCTGCCGGCTGCATTGATTTTTTCTTTATCATCCTGTACCGGTTTATAATGAATTGCGGTCTGCGAGGCTTCATATTTTACCGCACGTTCCTGGGGTTCGATAAAATTTTGCCAATCCAATTGTACGGTTTCGGTTTTTAACCCGGACAATCCCAGGGAAAGATCTACTGTATAACTATTGGGGCGCAGGGAATATCGCAGTTCCATGTGTTTGTCAGACGCATTGGCTTTAAAAGTAACGGCATCCGGGTCCTTATCGGAAACACTAAAAAGGATATCCCTGGTATGCACTTTTTGGTCTCCGATTGGAAAGTTGAAATCCCAGGAATTGCTGGGGTGCTGAAGTAAATACAAAGGTTTGGTTTCATCCGGCCCCTTGGCTACCTCCACCATCTTTTTATAGTCTTTGAGTTCAGCACGGATGATTTGCCCCCCCAGGCTGTTTAAGGTCAATTTCAGGACTTCATTTTCGATTATCAAATCTTTGGCTACCGCCTGACTATCGGAAACAAAAGGACCTTGTACGATTGCTTTTACAGGGGCATCCGCTGAATCCGTGCGCGACGGTATAACATGGTTACCGGAGCGGATTAAATTTCTTAAGCTATCATCCTGGCGCTGAACCCAACTGATTGAGTCCTGAATTCTTTTTTGTGAAAGTTGCTGCTGTTGTTGTTTGCTGTTGAAATAAGACCACAACATGAGCACCACAAAAATCATTGCAAAGCCAATAATATTATTCCGATCCATTTTTAGTTATAAAGAGCCGCAAAGGTACTATTAGTTTACCCGATGGACAAGGAGGATTGCAATATGCGGCTGATTTCACCGATGAATATAAAACAGGCCGGTCATTCTGAATTCCGGGTACTGAAGGATAATAAATAACTAATTGCAGGACGTTAAAATTTCCACCTCAATTGAGCCTTTAACTCAGTTCGGTTATTCCCTTGAATTTCATCCAGTCCACTGCCTATACTTAATTGGTTCAACAGATGAGTTTGAGCCCACCGCCCTTCCAACATAAGGTTTCTGGTAATATCAAACCGGAAATTGAAATAATACCGGAAACCTTTGTCGCTAAATGCCGGAACAGAAAAATTGCCGAGGATATCATTCTCATAGGCATAAATGCGGCTTTCATAGTCTTCCGTGGTAAAATAAGCCATACGAGAAGTAAAGGAGAACCTGGATTGAAGGGGATGATACAACAGGTCCTGGTAAAGCAGGAGACCTAGCTGTTTTTTACCTTCAATATTCTCGTAAGCCGCATACTCCAATCTTGTTCTCGACTCCCAGCCTTTAGGCCAGAAGTGGTTGATTTGTATGCGCCAATGGGTAAGGAGCGTTGAATTTAAACTTACCAGTGGACTATTTTCAGAGCGGTTTTCCTGCCGGATTTTGGTTTTATATTGAAGATAGGTTTCCAGTTTTCGTTTCAAAGTATACGTTATCCGCATAAAATATTCCCTGCCCTGTGAAGGACCCGTTACGCTAAATTTATACCAGGGGTGTTTCCAAAAATCCTGATACGCCGCTAGCTTCCATTTGAGAGCCGGCTTCCATTCCAGGCCCAGATAAAAGCCAAGTTCATTATTAGCCAGGGTATTTTCACTGAAAACACTGGAGTATAAGCCGGGAAAATTTTTATTCAGATTCCGGTAAAGTAAAGCCAGGCCCAATGTTTTGTCCAGGCTCCATTGCAATCCCTGAATAGCAGACCACCCGCCTGATTGGGTCATGGCAGATTCGCCAAAAAACAGGAAATTGTTGAATTGAAGTTGATGATCCAGGCTGCCGGTTAATAATTGATTACCCTTAAACGAAAAGGTATTGTAGAGTTGTTTTGTTTTAAGGTACTCATGATCAAAATGGTTGTAAAGGGCATTTAATGCAAGGGATCCGGATTTCCATTTGTATTTGATGGCCTGTCCGACCAAGATTTCATTGATTCGTTTTTCATTGACAATTTCTTCCGTTGTACGGTGATATCCGCTTTCGAGGAAGCTGCTGAATGAAGTACCATCTTTTGACATAGTACCATCCTTATTTCGGTTTGAATAAAACAGCACCAGCTCCAAATTTTCATTAAGGTTTAAGGTGGTACCCAGCCCTCTGAAATAATTAAATTCATTGGCTGAGGAATAGGGTTTGATGGCCCGGCCTCCTCGTTGAATAGAAGTGGTCAATGCATTTTTACCCACCCCAAACCCGGTTTGAATCAATAAACCCTGACCCAGGCTCACTGAATAATCACCTAAAACAAGGTCATCAATAAATTTATTGAGCCGGTGCACCCCAAGATGGTAAGAATAAAAATCGAACCCTCTGGGATTATACCCTTTGAAAAATGTTTCACCCGCATCTTTTTCGCCATGAAATCCAAGACTGAGCCGGTTGGAATATTGGTGATGAAACCTGAAATAATATTTATAAGGATCTCCTGTATAGGGGGTCTTTCCTCCCTTAACCTGGTAACCCAGTTGAGGTTCCAGTATCCTGGACGTCCTCAGCAGGATCTGGTTTTCACCTTTCCGCCAATCCTGGCTGAGATTTAAAGCTTGTGATTCTGAGACGGCATCCAAAGAAATATAAGGACTTATCCTACGGATAGTTTCGATATCGAATCCAGGAACCACTTGCAATTCAAACAAGCTGAGCAGCCTCCCATATTTCAGGATATAAGATCTTAAGGCATTGATCTGAAGAGGAGCGAGTAATATAAATTCGTCGAGGTCAGGCTGCCCGGCCGCATGCAGATTGATTGGACTTTTTTTGAATAATTCCAGGCGTTCCATGACCGTTTCAAAATCGGCACCGGACTCTTCTTGCCTGGACTCCAGGTAGGCCTGGATCACATCTTCCATAGGAACTGAAGCATGTTGGATTTGGAAAGTGTCAGCCTGGCTATAGGCGGCAGTGGTAAACTGAAATAACAATGAATACCAAAGAGGTACCCATACCTTTGGAGTGTTAGTCATAGTGTGTTCCCGAAATTAAAAGGAAATCCGGAAATAGAAACTGGTTTTCTTAAAATTCTTTAAGCATACCCTTGATTTCATTCAGTTTCATCAGGCTTTCTATTGGACTAAGCCGGTCGATATCCGTTTCTTCCAGCATACGGATGACCGCTTGTGCACGCGGATCTGAACTCTCAAAAATATTTAATTGAAAGGGGGAAGGTAATGATTGCAAACCCTGATTGAGCGCAGCAGTCGGGTTGCCGGCTTCAATCGATTTTTGTTCGAGGTGCTTCAATATACTTTGAGCCCGGCTGACAATTTTTGAGGGCATACCAGCCATGCGGGCCACATGGATGCCAAAGCTATGTTTGACCCCACCCGGACGAAGCAGTCTCAAAAAAATAACTTTATTGCCTACTTCTTTGGTGGCAACATGGAAATTTTTTATCCGGAGATGTTTTTCTGCCAATTCATTCAACTCATGATAGTGGGTGGCAAAAAGTGTTTTAGGCCTGCCTTCATCAGTGTCGTGTAAATGTTCTGCAATTGCCCAGGCAATTGATATGCCGTCGTAGGTGCTTGTCCCCCGGCCGATCTCATCCAATAAAATCAGGCTCCGGGCAGAGGTATTATTGAGGATTAAAGCTGTTTCATTCATTTCCACCATAAAAGTTGATTCACCACTCGAAATATTATCTGAGGCGCCCACCCGGGTAAATATTTTGTCAATAAGGCCAATGTTGGCACCGGCAGCGGGTACATAACTGCCCATCTGGGCCATCAGGCAAATCAAAGCCGTCTGCCGTAAAATAGCCGATTTACCGGACATATTGGGTCCGGTGATCATCAATATTTGCTGGGATTCATTGTCGAGGTATAGATCATTAGGTACATAGGTTTCACCGGGCAATAAATTTTTTTCTATGACCGGATGCCTGCCCTGATGAATATCGATGATATACGTTTCATCCATTAAAGGCTTGCAATAATTATTTTGAAGTGCTGTTTTAGACAAGGACAAGAGGCAATCGAGGCGGGCAATCAATTGAGCATTGTATTGTATAGGCTGGACATAATCCTTGATCAGGGTTACCAGATCCCGGAACAATTGCTCTTCCAAATCAATGATTTTCTCTTCTGCGCCCAGGATCTGGCTCTCCAGCTTTTTAAGTTCATCCGTCACATAACGTTCTCCATTGGCAAGGGTTTGTTTTCTTACCCATTCGGAAGGCACCTGATCTTTATATTTATTGGTTACTTCGAGGTAATAACCAAACACACTGTTGTATCCGATTTTGACCGGGATCGAGGTCCTTTCATGTTCATTTTGCTGGAGCTGGATTAAGAGTTCCTGTGCATGTTGGACAATAAACCGGTGTTGGTCGAGGATGGGATCACAACCTTCTTTGAATATTCCCCCCTTATTGCTGACAGCCGGCGCATCCTCCGTGATTTTTTGTTCAATCGACAATTTTAAAGTCGTACACAATTGAATGGCTAGCCCCAGGTGGATCAATTCATTATGCTGGCTTGATTCCAATAATTGTTGAATAGGCACCAGGGCTGTCAGTGCGCGTTTGAGTTGTATCGTTTCCCTGGGAGATATACGATCCATGGCTGCCTTCCCGATCAAACGCTCAAGATCGCCAATCTGGCGAATGGGTATTTCGTATTCAGGGATCAATTCTCGGTTTGAAACAAAATAGTGGACGGTATCCAATCGCTTATTAATGGCCTCCAGGTGGACCAGGGGCAGGATGACCCATTTGTACATCAACCGTGAACCCATTGGTGAAATGGTCTGGTCAATGACCTGGATAAAGGATTTTCCCCGATCGTGGTGACTTTCGAGGAGTTCCAGGTTTTGAATGGTAAACCGGTCCAGCCAAACATATTCTTCTTCGGGTATACGCTGAATATTCTGGATATGTGCGATTTGATTTTCGGTGGATTTAAGATAATGTAAGGCGGCACCGGCAGCTATCTGGCACAGGGCCATTTCTTCAATTCCGAATCCTTTGAGGCTCGGAACATCAAAATGGTTTAAAATTTTTTCACGGGCATAATCAAACTGAAAAATCCAATCATCCAGGCCATAGGTATAATACCCATTGCCCATTAAACTCACAAATTGTTTAATTGAATTTTTTGCCAATATGATCTCTGAAGGATTTAAACTTTGGATTAGTTTTTCCAAATAAGAAAGTTCCCCTTCAGACACCAAAAATTCACCGGTCGATATATCGATAAATGCAACGCCGTGATGGTTCTTGGGTCCCAGATAAACCGCGGCGAGGAAATTATTTTTCTTCTGATCCAGCAACTGATCACCGGTAATGACACCCGGAGTGATCATTTCAGTGACGGCACGCCGCACTACACGGCCTGGGACCGGCTTTTCCATTTGTTCACAGATCGCTACCCGGAAGCCGGCTTTGACCAGTTTAGGCAGGTAAATATTAAGTGAATGATGAGGAAAACCAGCCAATTCAATGGTACTGCCACCGTTATTTCTTTTGGTTTGAATAATACCCAGCACCCGGGCCGCTGTGATAGCATCTTCTCCAAACGTTTCATAAAAATCGCCAACCCGGAATAAAATAATGGCATCAGGATATTTGCTTTTAACCTGGCCATATTGAGTCATCAACGGCGTAACGGTTGTCTCTGCACTGATTTTCAGTCCGGGGTGTTTAGGGGGTTTAGCCAAAAGTCAATTTTTGGCAAATTTAAACAGTTCATCCAGATCTCAACTTAATCTCTATTATCTCCGTGCAGGGATTCATAATATTTATAGCTTCCAGCACGGATTTTATTATTTTCAAGAAAAGTCTCTGCCAGGTCATAATTCATTGGCTTGCCCTGATTATATTTACACAAAATAAATCCATTATGATTAACGCGTTAGAACCGTTGAATGCCGAAGAAAACGACCTATTAACCCAGGCCTTGCCTTTAGTCGCTATACTGATAGGAAAAGCGGACGGTAATCTGGATGTTAAAGAGTTGGAACTCGCTAAAAAAATTACACATATCCGAACCTTCAATTCTCCGGAATATCTACAAAATTTTTACGAACAGGTAGAAGCGGGTTTTGATAAAAACCTGGATACCTACAACAGTTCATTACCCGGTGATGCCCAACTACGAAGTGAAATGATTTCTACAAAGCTGGAATCCTTAAACCCCGTACTGGCTAAGTTACACCCTAAGATAGGTTCTCAATTGTATAAAGGGTTTCTCCGTTTTGCACAGGAAATTGCTAAAGCCTCGGGTGGCTTTCTTGGATTTATGGCGGTCAATCCGGAGGAATCGAAATGGGTCAGTCTACCGATGTTGGTTCCGATTGAATATGATACAGACGAAGAAGAATAATTCCCGGTTTTTTATTTTAAAATTACAAATCGTTTGCTGGAAACCGATTTCCCCAATTTAAGGGTATAAACATAGGATCCATTATTTAAATCCTGAACGGGTATACTGATGGCATTATCCCCTCTGTTTAAACGGATTGGAATGGTTTTAAGGTTTTTTCCGGAAATATCCTGAAGAAGAATATCGGCCTCCCCGGATTCCATCGCAAGGACCTGGATATTTAAAAGATCTTTTGCCGGATTGGGAAATGCAAAATGGCGACTTTCAAATCCCGCAGATGCCTCAACCACCGGACTGGTTGCACATCCCGCGTTATTTGCAGCTAATACATTCATAAAATATATTCCGGGGAAAAAGGGACCGGGAAATGAGACATCCAATGTACCGATAGAAGTAACCAGCTTGAGATTGATTACCAGGCCATAGACCCCGGGAGTATTTTCTGTGGTTGCTTTCCCTTTTAACACTATACAGCCCAGCACATTTTTGGCCATAGTGCAACCCGGCGGATTACAAAAATATTGAATCCCTTTGGGCAATCCGATGACGGCATTGTTTGGATCCAGCGTAGCGCTTTCCAGCGCAACGACAATGGTTGAAGTTCCGAAAGGAACTGCAATCATATCAGGAACGCGAACAGTGAGTGGAAATTCATAATCCTGATTTATACAGACCGGCTTACTGATGCCACCGGTTTTAGTGGAATCATTGTATGGCCTGGGATAGATCCCGGCTATACTATCTTTATACAAGGTATCCGGTACACAGAGCGGATTTTGTCCATAGATATTGTACATTTGAAAACATGCACAGAACAGAAAAATCAACCTGGTTTTCATATACTAAAGTCTGGTTTGAGGTAATGGAAATTATTCGCACTAAGATAAGCTTACTTCGCTTCATACCCAGTGCCCGATGTGTTTTTACCGCGCTAGTTTTTTGTTTTATAACAATTTCGGTGTTCGCCCAGACCGGGCTAAGGGGAAGAGTGCTGGATGAAACGAGCCACGAGGTGCTGGCAGGAGCGACAGTTAAGATAGGGTCCCGGGGAACCTTTACGGATTTGGGCGGCTTTTTTCATATTGAATTAAGTCCTGGCCCGCAGACGGTAGAAATTTCTTATGTGGGTTATCAAAATAGGGTGATTGAAATAGAAATCAATAAACCGGAATGGACTGATTCCACATTTTTATTGTCCCCGGAGGTCGGCATTTTACAGACTGCTGTCATCAGCGACTCCAGGTTCAGTAAACCACTAGGAGAAAGTTCTGTCTCCATGGAGGTTTTGAAAAGAAATCTGCTGGATCACCTCAATTCGACTTCTGTCGACGAAATCCTGGATAAAGTACCCGGAATAAATATGATCGGAGACCAGGCCAATATTCGCGGAGGTTCAGGATTTAGTTATGGGGCAGGGAGCAGGGTATTATTGATGATAAACGAAGTCCCGGCACTCCAGGCTGATGCAGGCTACCCCAATTGGGATGATATCCCGGTCGAAAATATTGAGCAAATCGAAGTAATCAAAGGGGCATCGTCAGCCATTTATGGATCCTCAGCCCTCAATGGATTGATTCATGTGCGCACGGCTTATGCCAAATCGAATCCAGTCACCCAAGCCTCTTTATTTTACAATCCTGTCCTGGCTCCCAGGGATAAATCGCAACAATGGTGGACCCAGGCTCCCTATGCCCGAGGGGCCAGCCTGAGCCATGCCCGCAAAGCAGGTAAATGGGATTTGGTCGGAGGAGGGTATACTTATCAATCCAGGAGTTACAATCAAACTTCTAAATCGGCCTATCAACGGATTAATGGCAGTATCCAGTACCGGATCTCGGATCGATTATCCGTTGGAAGTCATTTTAACCTGAATTCAAGGGAGTCCAATGGTTTTTTTTATTGGAAAGACGGAGTAAACGCTTTTTTCAGACCGGACAGCCTTACTCTGAGCAATTCAAATTCCTTTAGATTTCATATTGACCCTTATATCACTTATTTTGATCCTACAGGGAATAAACATAGCCTGAGATCGAGGATCTATGTGGTCGACAACCAGGTATCGGGTGGCCAGTCAAACAGCTCTACCCTGGTATACAACGAATACCAGTTTCAAAAAAATTGGGGAAAAACAAAGTGGATGACCACCGCCGGAATAGTTTCAGCGCACAACAAAACCAATTCCCAACTTTTCAGCAGGATACCTTTTATGTCAGAAAACTTAGCAGTTTATTTGCAAGCAGAGAAAAAATTTGCAGAAAGGACTACCTTTTCATTTGGATGGAGGGTCGAAAATTTTAGAGTACACCGCCCGGAAGTTTTTGAAGGGGACACCTTGATTGGAGGGCTTAAGAAAGAACTTAAAAATTTATTCCGGTTGGGTTTGAACACCAGAATTGACCAGTCTACTTTTATACGAGCATCCTGGGGCCAGGGTTTCCGATTTCCGACACTGGCAGAACAATTCATCACAACCACTTTCGGTTCCACATTTATATCACCCAATCCCAGACTAAAAAGTGAAACCGGCTGGACTGCCGAGCTGGGGATTAAACGAGGATTCAAAATTCAGAACTTCCAAGGGTACATCGACGGAGCATTATTTTGGTCCAAATACCGGGATATGATGGAATTTGTGTTTACGGGATTTGTAAAGGGATTTCAGTCGCAAAATATCGGCAATACCGACATCAAAGGTTATGAATTGACTACCGGCGGTAGCTCCACGACTGGAAAACACCGCTGGTCAGTGATCGGTGGATATACTTTTATCAACCCAAGATTTGAGGTGTTTACAGAGGAAGACAACAGGAGGTCATCCGCTGATTTTAACATTCTTAAGTACCGGTCACGACATTTATTCAAACTGGATGTGGAAGATACCTTTGGTCAGTGGATAGTGGGTTCAGGTGTATTATATACCAGTAAAATGGAGGCGATCGATGCCATCTTCGAATTGGTGATCAATGGACTCAAATCGTTCCGCGAGACCCACCGTGGTTTTACGGTTTTTGATCTGAGGATAGCGAGAAAATGGAAACCCTTTACGTTTAACCTTATTTTGAAAAACGCATTCAATGAGGAATATTCCAGCCGTCCGGCATTGATGGACGCACCCAGAAACCTGACTTTCCGTGTAGATTATAAATTGTAAACCTACCCCGGGGATCCTTGTTAAATTAATTAATTAACCCGACATCATGGAGATTACCTTTAATACACCGGCCGTTTTGTTTCCAGCCATCAGTTTGCTGATGCTGGCTTACACCAACCGGTTTCTTGCATTGGCCAACCTGATCCGGAAATTGCACGAAGAATATCAAACCGGTAAAGACAAAAAACTGATTATGCTCCAGATTATGGGCCTGAGGCGAAGGTTATATTATGTGAGGTGGATGCAAGGGTTGGGAGTACTGAGTTTTTTGATCTGTGTAACGACTATGTTTTGCATTTACAGCGGTTGGCAATCGGTTGCCCAGGTATTGTTTGCTTTTAGCCTGATCGCCTTATCCTTTTCGCTGATATTTTCTCTGATTGAGATCGTACAATCTACCAATGCCCTGGAATTGGAGCTCAGTGATATGCAGGATTTGGATGGAGAAGGCTTTTTCAGCGAGTTATGGAAAAAGTACAAACAGGCTAAAAAGGAAAAAGGCCCGGTTTAAAGGGCCTTTGAAAATAATTTTAGGATTATTTTGGAATTCTGAGCATCTGGCCCGGATAAATTTTATCCGGATGTTTAAGCATAGGCTTATTCGCTTCAAAAATTTCAGGGTAACGCATCGGGTCACCATAAAAATGTTTGGCAATTTTGGACAGTGAATCACCGGATTTTACCTCGTACAGGTCGGCTTCCGGCTCACTCACTAAAACGGAAACCCGGTCGTCAACAGAGGCGATACCCTCAACATTACCCAAGGCCAGGATAAGTTTTTCCTTATCCGATTGGGTCTGTGCCTGGCCATAGGCAGTGACTTTATCCCCTTCGATGTCGATGTCTAAATTTTCGATGGATAAGCCGAGGCCAGTGACATAGCTCTGGATGGCAGCTATTCTTCTTTCGCGATCGATAGCCGTGGCGTCTTCTGTCGTTGTTGCGGGAGTTGATTCAGCCTTTTTACCAAATAACTTCTCGCCGGCGGTTTTTAAAAATGAAAATAAACCCATAAATAATGTTTGTTTAAGTTAAAAAATCGAAAACAAAATTACTCCGGTTTTTATTAATATGCATAGTGAGATTCATAGCTTAACTGAATTCTCCAGAAGCCCGGCCCGGGTGGGAAAAATTTGAAATAAAAAGTGGTATATTTGTGCCGCTTTTTAAATATATATATATAAAAAACTTAATATGTTAGGTAAAGGTTTAGTGAAATTTTTCTTTGTTCTTCTGGTGATCGTGTGTGTCCTTCAGTTTTTATTCATGCTCCCCACGAATAGAATTGAAAATAAGGCAGATAAGTTTGCCCAAATGGCAATTGACTCCCTGCCGGATAGTCTGGACGCAGACGCTTCTTATAAATTAGCCCGTGCAGCGTTTTTAGATTCTGTTTCTGATGAGGTGATTTTTAGTATACCGGGTATAAAAAAATATACTTATCAGGAGTTGAAACAACAACAACTGGCTTTAGGATTGGATCTTAAAGGCGGATTGAATACCATCTTACAGGTGGACCTTAAGGATTTTTTGATTCGATTATCAAAAAACAGTCAGGATCCTGATTTCCTGGCCGCTTTGGATAATGCTGAAAAAGCCATGGCCAACGACAACAGGAATTACATCACCATTTTCGGAGAAGAATTCCAGAAGCTGGCAAAAGGGAAAAAACTGGCACCTATATTTCAACGAGATCCGGGTTTAAGAGAACAAATCAACCTGGAGACTTCTGATGCTTCAGTGTTGAATATCCTGCGGACAAAAGCCAATGAGACGGTAAAACTTACTTACGACCGGTTGGTCAACCGGATTGACAAGTTTGGAGTTGTTTCTCCAAACGTTTCATTGGATGCGAGCCGGGATCAAATCTCTGTGGAGCTTCCCGGAGTAGAAAATGCCGAGCGTGCAAAGCGACTGCTTCAAACAACCGCCAAGCTCGAGTTTTTTGATGTATACCGTGCCGGTGACCCCGGAACGACCTCACCCAGTATATTAAACACTCTGGTAGATGCGGATGCAGCCTTAAAATCCAAGATGGGAGAAGATACGATGACCGTGGATTCCACCACCAGGATAGACACCTTAATCAGCCAGGTGCAAGACAGTCTGGGCAATATTATCGATTCTACCTATGCTTATGATACAGTGACCGTGGCCACTGACCCTATGGCCAACAGGGGGCCCTTACTGCGGGACTTTACCCCGAATTTTGTCAACCAGGACCGGACCAGTTTTACCTTCTCTCCTGCTGTTATGGGGGTGAGTGAAGGAAATAGAAGGGATAGGGTACTTAACCTGCTGAATGATCCATCAATAAAAGCACTTTTTCCCAAGGACCTTGAATTCCGATGGTCTGCTAAACCGGTCAGCCTAACCAATACCACCGACGGAGAAAACTCCAGCATGTACTTCCTCTATGCTATTCGCAAGAAAAAAGGGTCTGACGAAGCTCCTATCCAGGGTGAATCCATTGTTCAGGCGCAGCCTTCCTCCAATCGCAATGGACAAACTACGGTGACCTTGAAAATGGATAATGCCGGTTCCAAAACCTGGGCCGACATGACGACAAAAGCTGCCCAAGACAATAACCGGGAGATTGCAATATGCCTGGATGCAGAAGTAGTATCCTGTCCAAGTGTCAATGGGCCTATTACAGGAGGTGATACGGAAATTACCGGAAGTTTTACTGTTCAGGAAGCGACTGACCTGGCTAATATTCTCCAGGTTGGAAAATTACCCGCAAAAACCAAAATCATTCAGGAGTCCCTCATAGGTCCCTCTTTAGGAAAAGAAAATATCAGAAAAAGTTTATGGTCCATCGGACTGGGCTTTTTTATCGTCTTAGCCTTTATGATCTTCTATTACGGAGGCGGTGGGGTAGTCTCTATTCTGGCGTTGTTAGCCAACCTGCTGTTTATCATCGGATCATTGGCCTCCCTGGGCACTGTTCTTACCTTACCTGGTATTGCCGGTATCGTATTGACCATAGGTATGGCCGTAGATGCGAACGTAATTATTTACGAACGAATAAAAGAAGAATTGCGGTCAGGCAAGTCGTTGTTTACTTCTGTTGCCGAAGGGTTTAAACTATCCCTGGCTGCCATCCTGGATTCCAACGTTACTACTTTATTAATGGGGGTTATCCTCATCTATTTTGGTATTGGTCCTATCAAAGGATTTGGTACTGTGCTCGTGGTCGGTATCGTCTTCACGGTATTCACCGCTTTATTGATGACGCGTTTAATCATTGATTCCTGGTTAAGTAAAGGAAAGCCCCTGACCTTTTGGACTAAGTATACGGAGAACGTCTTCAAACGCTTCAACGTAAACTGGATTGGGATGAGGTTTAAAGCCTATATTTTTTCGGGTACGCTGATCGTGCTTGGTTTGATCTCCATTTTTACCCGTGGTTTTGATCTGGGTGTGGATTTTAAAGGTGGTTATTCCTATAATATTGACATGGGCTCCAACACCCATTCTGCTGACCAGATCCGTGAGGTACTTCAAAAAACGCTGGGAGGCACTCCGGTCATTAAGGCAATCGACGTGACCAATACGTATAATATCACCACGGCCTATCTCATTAACGACCAGGATGCAGATGCTCCTGAACGCGTTTTATCTAAAATCCATGAAGGATTAATTACCCTACCCGGCGTGGAAAGTCTTAAAATTGAAGAACTCAGGAATACCAATGGCAAGGGAATGCACGTAACGAGTTTTACTAAAGTCGGGCCGACGATAGCGGATGATATCCGAGCGAGTGCTATCTGGTCGACCCTGCTCGGATTATTGGTGATCTTTTTATATATTTTAATCCGGTTCAACAGATGGCAATTTAGTTTGGGCGCTACGGTGGCCCTGGCCCATGATGTATTGATCACGATTGGTATTTTCTCTTTGCTGCATGGCTGGTTTCCCATATCCATGGAGATCGATCAGGCTTTTATAGCGGCTATCCTTACCTTAATCGGTTATTCCATCAATGACACGGTAATTATTTTTGACCGGATCCGTGAATTTTTGGGACATTATTCTACAAAAAGTGAATCGGAAATTGTTAATGATGCCATCAACAGTACCCTTACCAGGACGGTGATCACCTCCTTGACGGTGTTTTTTACCATATTTGTATTGCTGGTATTCGGTGGTTCGTCGATCAAAGGTTTCGCTTTTGCTATGACCATCGGGGTCTTGGTGGGTAGTTATTCTACTATTTTTATCGCTGCACCGATTTTGGTAGATTTTAGTAAAAAATCCAATGAACCTAAAAACGCTGCATCGGTGGTGAAAAAAGGATTATCTAAACAACCTTTACAACCCGTAGGAGCTAAAACAAAATAGGGTTTACCATTCGCAAATGCTCATTCTCCAAGAGCCTGCTTGACAATCCAGCAGGCTCTTTGTATTTTTAGTAGTTCAAACCCGATTTGGAATAATGAATTTTACCCGTTTTATTCAATTTGTCTTTTATACTTTCTGTATTTTTTTGTTCCAGTGGTGTACCACCATCCAGAAAGCAAAAACAGGGACGGACGCATTTGATCGCAAACAATTTTTTTTGGCCGCTTCGTTGTATGAAAAAGAGTTTGAAGAAAATTCGGATAAAAATATCAAAGCAAAACTGGCTTATGGAGCTGCCATGGCCTATCAAAAAACCAATGAAACCACTAAATCTATCCCGTGGTTTCGCGAAGCTGCCCAACTTGGATTTGGTGATGCAGCCTGGAGGAATTACGGCCTTGCTCTGATTCAAAACCGACAATACGATGAAGCCATCACCGTTTTTGATGCCCGGATGCAGGAGAAAGGAAATTCGGACGAATTCCGCCTTTTATTATCTTCTGCGAGACAAGCCCGTACCCTTTACCTGGAGAAACTGGATATCTATACTATAGACCCTATGCCTTTCAATACCGAGGCATCTGAATATGCGCCGGTGCTAAACCCAGACGGAACCCTGGTATTCACCTCTGATCGCCCAACCGGCACCGGGGAAGAAAATTACAAATGGACGGGCAGGAAGTTTTCTGATTTGTTTGTAACTACGGCTTCTGCATCCGACGCAAATTTGATGGATCCTGTCATTAACACCATTGCTAATGAAGGCACCGCTTGTTTTAGCAGTGATGGTCAAACTATGTTTTTTACCCGTTGCGGACTTTCCGTAGATATCAGTGATGCCTACTGTAAGATTTATTATACCCAAAAAACCAATTCTTCCTGGACCGAACCTGTGGCGTTGAATTTTCAAAAAGAACAAATCAACTATATGCACCCCTGCATGGCGGCCAATGATTCCGTTTTGTTTTTTGTTTCGGACAACGAAAAAGGGGAGGGCGGTTTTGATATTTATTATACAGAATGGGTTGATCAATCCTGGTCGGAACCTGAACGTTTAGGCAGACGGATCAATACTGAAAACAATGAAAAGTTTCCTTTTATGTATGCCGACACGCTTTATTTTGCCTCTGACCGGCTGGGGGGACTGGGCGGACTGGACATCTATAAATCCTTTGTCAATGCGGAAGGAGACTGGCAACCTCCGATCAATCTCAAATCGCCGATCAACAGCAGCGAAGATGATTTTGGACTCATTATTGATCCAACCCTGATCGTTAACGGTAACCTCAACGGATATTTCAGTTCTTCGCGTCTCGGAGGAATGGGCAAAGATGATATCTACCGATTTACCCGAACTAAAACCGATGAATCGGTTTTGATCGCCAACGTTCCGGAAAAACCAAAAGACTCATCCGTCGCGAAACCGATTAATTACAAAGCATTTTTATCGATTCATGTCATTCAACCGGTGCGGGCCAATGCGGACGACCCCAATAGCCCGGTCATTGATAAAAAATCCATTCCAAATGCCCTGGTCTTACTGAGGGAAGGGACTACCCCAACACAACTCCAGACCAATACCAATGGGTTTGTATTAAAGGAAATCAATTACGACCAGAATTACTTTATACTGGCTAATACCCCGGGATTGCTCAATTCGAGTAAACTTTTAAGTACGTTTGACGCCAGGGATCCCAATAACCCGATTAAAACCTTTAATGTAGAAATCGTTTTGGATAAGTCATTTGCCGGTAAGGAAATCCTGATTCCCGATATTTTTTACGATTTGGATAAATGGGCTATCCGGGAAGATGCCGCCCCGCCTTTGGATCAACTGACTCAATTACTCAAAGACAATCCCAGAATCCGGATCCAGTTGTCATCCCATACGGACTGCCGCGGTACCGACCCTTATAATCAGGAACTTTCGCAAAAAAGAGCCCAGGCGGCCATAGAATATCTGATACAAAAAGGTATAGCAGCCAACCGGCTGGTTCCCCGCGGATTTGGTGAATCCCAATTGATGAATAAATGTATCTGCGAACAATGTACAGAAGATGAGCATCAATCCAACCGCAGGACTACTTTCCTGATTATGGAGTAAGGGTAAGCGTCCTTAGATCTTTCCATATCATTCCTTTGTTTTCTTTATTGCCGGCCACCCGGGCAACAGGGTCAGTCAGATAAATATAAAAGGGTTCGAAATAAGTCAATTGATAAGGCTTGAGCAGGATATTTAATCCCATTTCCATTGGTGGTATTCCAAAAGATATCACCAGTCGGATTTGTTTTTGGGCCCAAAGCAGTTGGTAGTTGATCTTGAGATCCGGATTATAAACCTGATGGCACGATCTCATCCCCGGCCAGTCAAAAGCCTGAATCATTTTATCTGTAAAAAGGATCTCATCCGGCGCAAGTTTATTATGGATAAGTATAATTTCCCCGGCATTGTCCCAGGTTGTGTCCAGGTCAGGTGCGTTATAATGCCGGATGGAGTGCAGAAAATGATTCATTCGTCGCGGGACCCTGTATTACCTGAATGGCGGTGCATATTGAAATTACTTATATTTGCAAATATAAATTATACTTGTCATCCTATGGCTTATTCAATTAAAATAGAAAAAACTAAAAATTCGCGTTTAGATCAAATTGATTTAGAGCATGTGGTTTTCGGTCACACCTTTACAGATCATATGTTTGTGGCGGATTATTTGGATGGACAATGGACCAATTTTGAAATAAAACCGGTGAGTGAAATGCTTATCCATCCTGCTAATCTTACCTTACATTACGGTCAGGCTATTTTTGAAGGAATGAAAGCAACCAAAGACCTGGATGGGGCTCCTGTATTGTTTCGGCCTGAACTCAATGCCAGAAGAATGAATTTTTCAGCTCGTCGTATGTGTATGGCTGAAATCCCGGAAGACCTGTTTTTAGAAGCATTGACTACACTCATTGACCTGGATTCCAATTGGATCCCTCAAAATGAAGAAGGAGCACTTTATATCCGTCCCTATATGTTTGCTATGGACAGTTTTATTGGTGTGGCTGCTTCTGAAACCTACCGTTTTGTAGTTTTCCTGATGCCGGTAGGACCTTATTATTCCAATCCTATCAAACTATGGGTAGAACGCAAATATGCCAGGGCAGTTAAGGGAGGGACCGGAGAAGCCAAAGCTTGCGGCAACTATGCGGGTTCCCTTTACCCGGCCAAACTAGCCAGACAAAAAGGATTTGATCAGCTATTGTGGACCGATGCCTTAGAACATAAATGGGTGGAGGAAAGCGGCACCATGAATGTATTTTTTGTGATCGGTGATTCAGTCGTCACCCCTTCATTGGATGGTTCCATCCTCCATGGAATTACCCGGGAGTCGGCAATCACTATTTTAAAGGAGAAGGGATATAAGGTTGAAGAAAGGCCGGTCAGCATAGATGAACTATTCCAGGCGCACGAAAAAGGTATACTTACAGAAGCTTTCGGAGTAGGTACAGCGGTAGTGGTGATCCCATTCAAATCCATAACAGACGAAAACAAAACCCTCAATTTTCAGCCTGAGACGTTTAAGATATCCAGTTTGATAAAGGCAGAATTGACCGGATTGAAAAAAGGTACTATTCCAGACCGGCATGGATGGATATACCCAATTAAGAACCTGGAACCCGTATCAGCATAAGAAGAACCCGGGGTTAGCTGATTTATTTTATTTTCCGCCGTTTAATCACTGGTGATTATTCTGGTTTAAAGCACCGTTCAAGTATAGATATTACTTGTGCATCGTGGACCTTTTTATATCCCGTGGCGACTGAAGGAGATGCCGGACGGGTAATCGGTTCAAATACTCCAGGTAATATACTATTGATGTATATCCAACCCCCCATATTAAAAGGCTCTTCCTGAACCCAATACAATTTGGCTTTTTTATACTTCGTCAGCAATAAGTCCATTTGACTGGCAGGTAGTGGATACAATTGTTCAATTCGAACCAGTGCAATATCTTCCCGTTTGTACTCTGTCCTGCGGCGAAGGAGTTCGTAATACAATTGACCGGAACAGAAAAAAGCTTTGGTAATCTTTTTTGAATTGGCCATAGTGGGGTCGTCAATGATCTCCAGAAATTGGGAGTCATTCGTAAAATCTGAAACCGGAGAAACACATAAAGGATCCCTGAGCATAGATTTTGGCGACATGACTATCAGAGGTTTACGGAAAGGCCGGGCGAGTTGGCGTCGTAATGCGTGAAAAAAATTGGCCGGAGTGGTTATATTACAGATGCACCAATTACAATCTGCACTGACCTGAAGAAAACGTTCTGGCCTGGCATTGGAATGCTCTGGCCCCTGTCCATCGTAGCCATGAGGTAGCAGCATCACCAGCCCACTCATTCGTTGCCATTTGGCTTCGGCGGAAGCTATAAATTGATCCACCATGGTCTGAGCTCCATTATAAAAATCTCCGAATTGCGCTTCCCAGATCACCAGATGGTCCGGGGAGGCTAAAGAATACCCATATTCAAAACCGAGTACGCCGAATTCGGACAATAAACTGTTGTATATAAAAAACCTGCCTGATGTATCCGGCAAGGAGCTCAAACGGTTGTATTCGGCGTTGGTTTCCGCATCATAAAATACCGCGTGCCGATGTGAAAACGTCCCTCTTTTAACATCCTGGCCGCTAATACGCACATTCTTTCCCTCTTTGAGCAGAGATCCGTAAGCCAATAATTCTGCCAATGCCCAGTCAAGTTTGCCGGACCCTGTCATTTCCTGATAGGTCTTCATCATCCGGTTAATTTGCGCGAGGGGATGAAACCCTTCCGGGATTTGGAGCAAGTGCTGAATGACCTGTTCCAAAGTGGTTTTCTGTATTCCCGTTATTGGAGACTGCTCAAAATCAACGGGCCGGTTGGATTTTACCAATGCCTTCCAGGCCAGATCAGGTTCCTGGTAGACATAGGGCAGAGTCTTTTGTTTGACCATATCCAACCGGTCCTGCAATACATTCCAGAATTCCTGTTCCATGGATTCGGCCAGCTCTTTTTGTACCTCTCCTCTGGCAATGAGTTTTTTGGTATAAAGGGCTCTTGAATTGGGATGATTTGAAATGATTTTGTACATCTCCGGCTGGGTAAATTTAGGCTCATCGGACTCATTGTGGCCATGCTTTCGGTAACATACCATATCAATATAGACATCCGTGTTAAACATTTGCCGGTATTCAGTAGCCAGTTCTGCCGCATAAATGACTGCCTCCGGGTCATCGCCATTGACGTGGAAGACCGGAGCCTGGATGGTAGCAGCAATACTGCTGCAATAAGTAGATGAACGGGCATCATCAAAATCCGTGGTAAATCCAATCTGATTATTGATAATAAAATGAATGGTGCCCCCGACATAATACCCTTTCAATTGGCTCATTTGGGCAATTTCATAGACGACCCCCTGGCCGGCTATGGCAGCATCACCATGTATTAAAATGGTCAGTATCCGGTCATAATTACTCTGGTACAATACATCGGCTTTTGCCCTGGCCATACCCATTACCACTGGGTCAACAGCCTCCAGGTGAGATGGATTGGGGGCCAGTTTAAGATATACGGACTTGCCTCCTTCAACCTGAACCTGAGATGAAAATCCCTGGTGATATTTGACATCGCCTGAGCCAAAGCTCAGATCTGGAACAGCCGTGCCTTCGAATTCATTAAAAATTTGTTCGTACGTTTTGCCCACAATATTGGCCAGGACATTCAGTCGTCCGCGGTGGGCCATTCCGATGATCACTTCTTCCACACCCTGTTCCACCCCGGATTCAATCATGGCATCGAGGGCGGCAATGGTGGTTTCACCACCTTCAAGAGAAAACCTTTTTTGGCCTACATATTTTTTATGCAAAAATTCTTCAAAAATGACGGCTTCATTCAATTTATGCAGGATACGTTTTTTTTGATCCAGTTTGAGGCCAAAATCTTCCTCGATAGCCCGCCGTTCGATGTGTTCCCTCAACCACATCCGCTTTTCTTTATTATTGAGGTGGTTGTATTCAAATCCAATATTGCCGCAATAGGTGGCATTCAGTTTATCGATGACCTGTTGCAGACTTCCCCCGGGCATGCCGAGTTCGTCAGCAGCCTTAAAGGTTTGATTCAGGTCAGCATCCTCCAGACCATAGTCGGAAAGGTCGAGGTGGGGTTGCCGGTCACGTCTTTGCCGGATAGGATTAGTTGTAGATAATAAATGGCCCCGGTCCCGGAATCCATGAATCAGGGCCATTACCTTAAATTCTTTCTCTACCTGGACGGTATTCACAGTTGCTGACAATCCAGTAGTGGATTTATCCGCAAAGTCATAGCCGGAAAAAAACAATTTCCACCCCTGGTCGAGGCTTTCATCATTGTTTAGGTATTGTTGGTACAGACGGTCTATATATTCCGGGTGGGCATTATATACGGCAGAGTAATCTTTCATTTAGTTAGACTTTATTTCCAATTGGTTGGCTAGGAGGGTACAAAAATAAGCAGGTATTTGTTTTCCGGTAAAAGTGATTTGTATTAAAATAATATTATATGTATATATTATTGATTGTTATATAAATATACATATACTGTTTTTTGTCATTCAATTTATTGCTTGCGTATGGAAATATCACTATATTTGCGCCCGCGTTTAACCAAAAGATTATTTTAATGGCAAATATTAAAGGTTCTAAAAAAAGAGCAGAGCTCGCAGACGTCCGGAGAACATCTAACCGGTTCAATAAAAAGACAGCGAGGACGGCAATAGCCAGGCTTAGGGAAATTACAGACAAAACAGATGCCGATACATTTTTGAAAAAAGTCAATAGCCTGGTAGACAGGCTGGCTAAAAAAAATACCTGGCATAAAAACAAAGCAGCCAATTTAAAGAGCAAACTAACCAAACACGTAAACGGGTTAAAATAAACCCTTTCTACGTAGTGAAAATCATTTCGAATTGGTGCATTGATCCTGGGTTCAATGCACCAATTTATTTTTAAAAGACCACGCTCCACATGTTTTATCCGGCCACCATTTCTTCCCTCGTTCAGTTAACAGAAGAATCCGTGGATTTGGAAATTCTCCCAGCAACGGTGGATACTCACTTGTTTAAGTTTCAGGCAGGGCAGTACCTTACACTCCGCATACCACAATTCGCTAAAACGGCACATCGTTCGTATTCGTTGAGTGCAGCACCTTACGAAAACAAACTCCGCATTGGGATCAAGAGGGTCGATAAAGGCCTTGTTTCTAACTATCTGTGCCAGCAAGCCAAAGTAGGAGACCCACTTGAAATCATGGTTCCCCAGGGCAATTTTATATTGCCGACGCACCAGGACCCTTTGAATTTGGTTGTATTTGCTTCCGGTAGTGGCATTACGCCGATCATGGCCATGATCAAACAGGAATTTTATTTACACAAACAAAGCAAGGTGATTTTGTTTTATGGAAATAAAAATGAACCCTCCAGCATGTATACTGAAGAATTAAACTCCCTGGCAACAGTTTATCCGGGGCAACTTGAGATGCTGCACATCTTCAGTAAACAAAAAGCGGCTAGTGAAGAGCTTGAAGGGCGTATCGATGAACATAAATTATCCCGATGGAAATTAAATCTGTTTAGCATCCATGATACAGATTATTTCCTCCTCTGTGGTCCGGGCAACATGGTTTCCCATCTGGAGACTGCCCTTAAATCTTATCACATTGAACCATCCAGAATCCTGACAGAATATTTTTCAGCTCCACAAATTTCTCCCCTGCAAGCAGCCGAACAGCCTACAACAGCCCCTGTTTCCGGTCATACGATCCGGATCAAGTTTGAAAATAAAACGCATGTGCTTTCGGTTAAAAACAATAAACAGGTGGTTTTAGATGAGGGGATTAAATACGGACTGGACCTTCCTTATTCCTGTAAAAGCGGGGTATGCAGTACGTGCCAGGCCAGGCTTTTGAGCGGGGAAGTCAGGATGGACAATAATTATGTTTTGGGAGAATCTGAATTAAAACAAGGATATATACTCACTTGCCAGAGCCATCCGGTTTCCAATGAAATCAGCGTGGATTACGACATGAAATAAAAGAGTTTCAGATTGTTGGATGTAGCCTTCAATTCTTTTGTTTCCCTGACCCTGCATAGATTTAGTTGAAGATACACACCACCTGATATGTTTTTGAGGTTTGGAATCAAGCAAAACTCAAGACGGATAGCTGATACATTTTGAGCGTAAAACAGTTTACCTGCCTGCAGCATGGGTAGTCCGTTTCTTCATCCTAAAATTGAATTTGTTTCTTAAGCTTATATCTGTATCACTATACTTGATGATTTTATTTGATATAAATCATAACCTTAAAATTTTTACAAAATAAATAGCTAAAAGGCTCCGTTTAGATTTTTAGATTTTGGTTAAGAATATCTAAAGGTAACTTTTCAAATCACGATCGCTCTTAATTCCGACAAGCTGAGCATGACCACCTTATGCCTATTATAGAATTTATTATTCATGTCTAAAACAAAGACCACTGTGAGAATTAATTATTCATTGAAAAATAAATGTTCAAACATCCTCGTAGTTGTTTCTTACCTATTGTTTATACCCTTGTTTACAAACTTTAGCAATGACCAACAAGGAGTTTTTCTGACGAACGCTTCATTAAAATCAGGAATGCCTGATAATGAGGAATCTTTCACCCTGATCAATCTGCACCTTAAGGCTTTTTTACAAGGTCCTTTTAACCCTGCTTCCTCTACGATGTCGGATGCTTTGCGCAGTGGTAGCTTATTACCGGGTAATGACCCTTATACTGAATTTCCAAACCCCATAAACACCACAACAGGGGCTGGTGTATTTCTTGTGGCCGATGCTAATAATGCCATTGTTGATTGGATTTTGATCGAATTAAGGGATGCTGCTTCTCCCACTACGGTATTGGGAAGCAGGAGTGCATTGATTCAACGGGATGGCGATATTGTTTCAGCTACCGATGGGGTTTCGGATATTCAATTTCTCAGCACCGATCTTTCTCCGGCCTCCATCCCCGCCAGTATACACCTATTCATAAAACACAGAAATCATCTGGCGATCCGGACTATGGAAGCTCAAATCACGCAAACCGGTACTATAACCTACGATTTTACAACCAGTCAGGCTATGGCCGTGGGCACCAACCCTATGGCCACCTTGAATGCTGGAAGCACCCTATTTGGACTGTGGGGGGGCAATGTCAACGGTGATTCTAAAGTGAGGTATACCAATAGTGTAGTCCCACTGATTTCATCTGATGCTATAGGGGTTTTTAACGCGTTGGGCGGAATCACCAGCGGTGAAATGTTAAATGTGTACAATATCCATGATGTTAATTTAGACAGACATGTAAGGTATACTGACAAAATAGTGCCAACCATTCCGTCAGACGCGCTTATTATTTTTAATTTCTTGGCCGGCAACTCTGCAGGTCAGGCTAACCAGGGCTTTTAATACTTTAAATCATGAAACCATTTTTTATCCTCTTCCTTTTTTCCCTTTGTGTAGTTGGGCTAAACGCTCAAATTCAGGGCAACAGCATTACTGCCAACCTGGTCAAACTTAGTGAAACCAGCATCGCAGTTGATTTTGTGGTAGGTCCTTCCGCCGACCTGAGTGGTACAGGCAATCCGATTTCTGTATTATTAAGAATTCCAAACGCGTATTTACCCAACGCCTCAACCATTGCGCTGGCCAGCAGCGCCGTTTCGCTGGCACTGGCACAAGCGGCAGACGATGGAAATGGATTCTTTATTTATTATTATCAAGGACCCGCATTGGATCTCAGTAGCCCGGCCTGGGACACCGGAGTCACTACCCGAGTCGGGGTTTTTAACGTGGCCGGATCTCCGGGTAGTATCCAATTGTCAGGCGGTCAGTATGGTTCTACTGGTGCGCCTAATGGCTCGGGAGGATATACCTGGTCCGGCACTGCACTGCTTACCAATAATACAGCAACCAATCTGGTTTCCTGGCCTATCAGTCAAAGTTTAACATTGCCCTTGCAGTTTACTGAATTTAATCTATTCAGATCAGGGTTATCGGCACAATTACAATGGACTACTTTTTCCGAAATAAATACCTCCCATTTCGAAATCCAACGAAGTAACAATAACCTAACCTGGGAAACACTGAACCAGGTTGCCGCCGCAGGACACAGTTCCACCAAAAGAAATTATACCTATCAGGATCCGTTGCGTGCGACACAGGATAAGGTGTCCGGCACTCTTTATTACCGTATTAAAAGTATAGACCAGGATCAGTTTTTTAGTTATTCTGCAGTCAAACATATTCAGGTAGGGTCTGGTCCCCGGGTCAACCTGAGGAATACGCTGGTGCGGGATAGATTAGTTATCCAATACCAGGATTTAGATGAAAGGATCATTGAATTTAAAATTGTTGATGTGCAGGGTAGGGTACATTTTGTAAATAAAACCACCCTTAATGAATCCAGCGGGACTTTTGAACTTTCACAAGGGATTAATGTATTGCCCATCGGAGTATACCACCTTATCAGTCTGAACCCTATTGGAAAGCTGTCATCTATACGGTTTGTAAAAACAGGAAATTAAGGTTGCGAATTATTTTTGCACCATGGTCTAAACGAATGGAAAATAGTATTCATTCCTCACTGTTACCCGGAGCCTGGCAAATGACAATAAGCTGTATTCGATGCCCCCGGTACTATGGCCAACTACAAACCAACCCTGACGGGCATGCACCAGTAAAATACCCATAGTTATTTCAACCATATATAGGCAATCCATTTTTTTCTAAAATCCAGGATCAAGGCAAGTCCACCGGTCAATTCAAACAAGGTAATGAACCAGACTATTCCGTTGCCCAAAGGTAAAAAATTCGATTCCAGGAATTCACCAAAACCACCTGCTGTCCCGGCACGCATCCTCATGATGGAATGGCTGATAAATATAATCCCCAATATCGACCTCAGCAAAGTAAGTGGTCTGTACCCAGTCAAGATAGGTCAATATTGCAAAATCTGACTGAATATTGCGTAATTTTATAACCACACATTTTTTAAATTATTATGGCAATATATTCTAACGGTAATTCCCGGATCAATCTTGGTGGAGGCAGCAGGACTGGGTTTCGGTGGGGAGGCTTATTGGTGGCAGTTTTGTTTGCTGGCTTTTCATTATGTAAATACTATTCCAGTTCGCAATTGAATGAAGTCACAGGCGAAACCCAACGGGTAGGTACGATTACCAAGGAACAGGAAATGATGCTGGGTGTTGAAAGTGCGCCGAGGATGGCGCAGGAATATGGGGGCTTATATCCGGATGAAAAAGCTCAGGCTTATGTCAAACAGATTGGCCAGCGCATCGTTCAAAATTCTGCGGCAAATCAATCGGGTTATACCTATGACTTTCATTTATTGGCTGATCCTCAGGTTGTCAATGCATTCGCTCTTCCGGGTGGCCAGGTATTTATTACCTATGCATTGTTTTCAAGATTATCTAAGGAAGATCAATTGGCCGGTGTTCTGGGTCATGAGATAGGTCATGTGATTGCCAGGCATAGTGCGGAACGAATGGCACAACAAGAACTAGCACAAGGCCTCACGGGGGCGGCGGTCATTGCAGCAGGAGATTACAACTCGGCACAGGGGATCCAAATGATTGCCAATATGGTGGGAATGAAATATGGTCGTGATCAGGAATTGGAATCCGATGATCTGGGTGTCCGATTTATGTTTGAGTCGGGGTTTGATCCCAGGGCTTTGATCGATGTCATGCGGATTCTGGAAGAGGCGTCTCAGGGAGGTCAGCGGCAACCGGAATTTTTCAGCACCCACCCCAATCCTGAAAACAGGGTACAAAAAATAAATGAGGCCATCGTAAAATATTCCCAGGGAAAATCATTTGGGGAACCTGCTATTAAATTAAAAGATCCCAATTTTAGATAGAGAATGATTTGAAATTAAATCGCATGGCCAAATTGAAAAAATAATTATTAATCTATATACATCTGATACTGATTAATGAATACACTCAGGAGAACGGTGTTTTTAATTTTGATCAGTTTACTTTTTTTCGTTTTAAAACTGGAAGGGCTAAGACCCTGTATAGCCGTTGAAAGTAATTATCGAAGTTGCGTGGATTGGGGACACCCTCCTTACACCTATCAATGGAGTGATAATTTCCAGTTAAAAGACAGGGATTACGTATCGAATGGCCATTATACCGTTGAAATCACAGATTCCGTGAGTTGCTCCAATCAAACGGTCTATACCATCCAAAGTCCGGATCAATTGATTATGTCGATCGTGAGCATTTCCCCTTCCTGTAAATCCTTTGGAAATGGGCGTGTCACCACCCGGATGACCGGAGGTAAGCCACCCTATCAATATCTTTGGGGCAATGGAAGTACTGCTCCGGATGCTAATAGCCTGGACCCGGGGGTACATCGGATACAAATAACAGACGACAATTTATATTCTGTAGAGTATCCTATTCCAATGCTGAATCAGGCTGCTGAGATTTATGTGCGGTACGATACAATTTGTGCAAACGATTCAATCCGGATTGGGAACAACATTTATAATCAAACCGGAAAATATCAAGATACGATATGGAATGATCAGGGTTGCGATAGTATTTTGACAACCCATCTATGGGTGGCCTTTCCCATTATATTATCGGCCACGGTCAACCAACCAACCTGCCACGACCGCGAAGATGGCAGCCTCGATCTTTTAGTGACCGATGTTTCACCTGATCTTAGTTTTTTTTTGAACAATATTGAAATTGACCTGGCACAACTCAAAAATTTGTCTGCCGGGAATTTTGTATTTAAAGTGCAGAATGGATGGGGTTGTGTTGAGGAAGGAAAATTTACCCTGATCAACCCTGATTTATTAACCCTTGACATAGGAAAAGATAGATTGGTAAACTATGCTGATTCTTTAACAATCCAGGTTACGACTAATCTGAGTCCTTCCAATATCAAAGTGGTAAGGTGGACTAGTCTTCCTGAACAAACACATTGCCTGGATTGTAAGTTGGAATATAAATATTTGCCCAAGTAAGATCATGTCCTGAATGTTTATGTAGAAAGTTATACAGGGTGTACAGAAGAAAGGGAAATTAAAATCAAAATA
>Ga0163153_10002122_pt1 | contig 29777 bp, 23 predicted proteins | sample OliLakLV19MP6IB1_FD_148629 | JGI IMG/M metagenome (GOLD analysis project Ga0163153, IMG submission 148629) | Freshwater microbial mat bacterial communities from Lake Vanda, McMurdo Dry Valleys, Antarctica - Oligotrophic Lake LV.19.MP6.IB-1 | ecosystem: Environmental > Aquatic > Freshwater >...
GGAGCCCACGTTTATCAAGGGGCACCGGTGGCGGTATGCGCGGGTGGCGACGCCGGATCCGGAGGGGTTTGCGTTCGAGGGGGAGCGGCGGATCGGGGTTTGCGGGGATGCGTTTACGGCGGCCGCGACGGAGCCGTCGGTGCGGTTCGGGACGGTGGAGTCGGCGTATCTCAGCGGGACGGCGCTCGCCAAGGCGATGGCGGCGGTGCTGGCCCAGCCTGTGGATCGCCCGTCCGCACCCTCACCCGAGTCCACATCTCCACCTCCCGCTGCGCCCGGGCTTCCTTAAGGCGAGCGGGTGCCGTCAGGCGCATCCGCGAATCTGGTCCTCGAACCACGAGTTGATGAACGCCGAGACGTCGGTCGAGTTGCTCAGGCCGTCGCCGTTCCAGTCGGCCACGATCGTCCCCGTGGCCTGGTCGACGAACCACAGGTTGATGAACTGACTCACGTCGGCGGAGTTGGAGACCGTGTTTGCGTCGATGTCCGTCGGGCAATCGACGCGCACGACGAGGCGCACACGATCCGGGTCCCTGGGCACGAGCAGGCCTGTCACTCGCACCACCCCGTCGTCTTCGGTTGTCGATGTCCCGGACTGCACGACCGCGCCGCTCGCGACGTCGACGGCGTCCCACGCGATGGGACGCCCCCCAATAGGGTTGAACGCGTTGGTCTTCCGTGGCGCCAGGTCCGTCGAGATCTCGGTCACCGCGGCGGGCGCGTTGTCGATCGACACGCCGGAGAGGGCGGTGACGAAGATCGTGCATTCCCACGAGAGCGCCGTGTCGACGATCGATGCGGTCTCCCAGTCGAAGTAACCGCCCCACGTGCCGTAGACATCGCCCAGGTTGGGGTTGCCGGGGCCGGGATCGCCTTCGCGCTGGATGGTCGCGGGGTCCTGGTCCGCGTTGTAGAAGCCGGGGTAGCTCTCGTCGGTGCGGTACGCGTCCACCAGAGTCTGGCACGCGGGCCGAGTGCTCCGGGCCGGGGCGATCCACTGGCCGATGTCGGGTCCGGGGGTGGCGTCTTCGGTGTGCCACATTTCGACGCCATGCTCGCGCTCGTCCCAGAAGATGAGATATCCCTGACCGGCCGCGTCGATCGAGTCGATCACCGCGCGCATCCCCGCGTTCCACGTTGCGGAGGATTCGGTATCGCGCTTGCCGAGGTAGATGCGCGTGAGCGGAAAGTCGCGCTGCGTGAGCGAGACGCGCGTGGTCGCCGTGAAGATGTCGGTGACGCCGAGCATCTCCCCGGGCTTGCCGCCCGGCCGGGGAAGGTTGGTTGCGAGGTTCTGCCCGTTGGTGCCGCGGAGGAAATTCGGGCCGCCGGTCAGACCTTCCATGTCGAGGTTGAGTGCCGGTGTGTAGCACACCGCGGCGCAGAATCGCTCGGGGGCAGTGCGGGTGAGGTGAGATGTGCCCCGCCCGCCGCCGCTGTGCCCGATCATCGCCACCCGGCGCGGGTCGAGCGAGTACGGCGAGTTCGCTCGCATCAGCGTGTCCAGGATCCAGAACACGCGGCGCTGGGTGTAGTTGATGACCACCGCGTCGTCGGGCGGCGCAACCCGTGGCAGCGAATCGAACGGGTCGACCGTCGGCGTGTACCCGAACCACGACGTGTTGGATCGCTCGAGCACCGCCTCGATCCGCGAGTAGAACGAGTCGTCGGGCGTCACCACGATCCCGTCGGTGAGGGGCAACGTGACGTTTGCGCGCGCGGGGATGCCCGGGCGAAAGAGCTGGTATTCACCGCCCCCGCCGTGCAGCGCGACGACGCACGCGAGGTCACCCGCGGGCAGGCCGCCCAGGGGATGCGTGACGGTGAACACGTGCGGCACGCCGTTCTTGGCGGCGTTGGCGAGCACGGGGACGTCCGGGCGTGCGTCCTGGGGGTCGTCGCGGCCGTCGGCCCACAGCACGAATGCGACGTAGGGGAACCCGCCCGGCGTGAAGCCCGAGAACTGGGGATGGGGGTGCACGGGTTCGTTGGCGGGGTCATAGGCGAACGCGGTTGTGTCGCTGTTGCCCGCCACGACCGCCGTGCTCCCGGTGTCGACCACGGCGAAGAACAGGTTCCCCGCGGCGTGCGGCGTGAATGCGAACACGCCTTCGTCGGTGGCGAGTCGATATGTTCCACCGCCGGGCGTGGGGACCAGGAGTCGTGCCCCGCCAAGCAGTGCGTCGAGGCGTGCACCGGTGTATTCGGGGTAGAAGAGGCGTCCGACCCGGGTCATGAGCGCCACGTCGGGCTGGGGCACGCCCGAGGCGTAGATCTCAACGGTGTCGGTCGGGATCGCGGGCGGCGCAGGGAACTGCCACACGACGAACACCTGCCCGTCGGCGTACCAGGACCGAACGTTGAACGGCTGGGCAAAGGCGACCGCCGGCATCACGAGCACCAGCACGAATGCGAGCACGTGGTGCAGCATTTCTCGTCTCCTCGAATGAACGTGAGCGCAGGGGAGGCGCGGCAAGAACGCCCCCGGGGGCGGGGTATTGCCCGGGTTCACCATCTTGGCGAAACCACTAATTTGCTCTTCTCCAAGCTCCGACCCGCCCCTCTCCTACCCTCCCCGTCCCATGGAAGCAGGCATCGTCGGTCTCCCCAACGTCGGAAAGAGCACCCTGTTTAACGCCCTGACCAAGGCGGGCGCCCTGGCCGCGAACTACCCCTTCGCCACCATCGAGCCCAACGTCGGTGTTGTCCCCATTCCCGACCCGCGGCTCGAAGTCATCCGCGCGCACATCGAATCCCAGAAGATCGTTCCCGCGGCCCTGCGGCTCGTTGACATCGCGGGCATCGTCCGCGGCGCTTCTACGGGCGCCGGCCTGGGGAACAAGTTCCTCAGCCACATCCGCGAGGTCGACGCCATCGTTCAGGTGGTTCGCTGCTTCGAGAAGGCTCCCGGGGGCGAGGACATCACCCACGTCGACGGCTCGGTCGATCCCGTGCGAGACCTGGAGACGATCGCCGCGGAGCTCATCATCGCCGACCTGCAGATCGTCGAGAGCGCGGTGTCCAAGGCCGAGCGGGCCGCGAAGGCCGGGGATCGCGAGAGCATCGCCCGTTACGAGGTGCTCAAGAAGCTGCTGCCGATCCTGACCGACGGCAAGCCGGCGCAGGGCGTGACCTTCGACGATCCCGAGCAGGCCAAGGCCCTCAAGAGCCTGGGGCTCATCTCGGCCAAGAAGATGCTCTACGTCGCGAACGTCGCCGACGACGACGTGAACGGGCGCGGGCCGCTGGCGATGAAAGTCCGCGCGTGGGTCAAGGCCCGCGGGGGCGACCCCGAGTACGACGTCGTCCCCGTGTGCGCCAAGATCGAGAGCGAGCTCAGCGAGCTCTCCGACGAGGACCGCCTTGAGATGCTCCAGAGCCTGGGCATGAAGGAGCCTGCGCTCAACGCCATGGCCCGCTCTGCCTACCACCTGCTGGACCTGCAGAGCTACTACACGGCCGGGCCCAAGGAAATCCGCGCGTGGACGGTGCCGATCGGCGCGACGGCCCCGCAGGCCGCGGGCGTGATCCATACCGATTTCGAACGCGGCTTCATCCGGGCCGAGATCTATTCGGTCAACGACCTCATCGAGCTCAAGACCGAGAAGGCGATCAAGGACGGCGGGCGGATGCGGATCGAGGGCAAGGGCTACGTCATGCAGGACGGCGACGTGTGCCACTTCCTGTTCAACGTGTGAGCGGTGGCTTCTTGCTCGTCGCCGGCGCCGCTGAGGCGCGCTAGCCGGCGGCGATCTCGCGGACCACGCCGGTGAGCCCGTCAACGACCCGGGCTGCACGCTCGTAGTCGATCTTGTCTGGCGTGTCGTCGGGCGTGTGGTAATGGGGGTATCGGAACGGGGCGGTGTCCGTGATCATCAGCGACGGCACGCCGGTACGGTGGAACGACCAGTGGTCGCTCGATCCCGCGCCGGGAACCCAGCCGGGCATCGCCGCGCCCAGGCTCGGCACGCGTGATCGGGCCCGGAACTCGCCGACGCACCGCTTGACAAGAGCGCCCGCCCCGCGCGTCCCCGACATCCCGATGAACGCGATGAAGTTCCCTTCGCTCGGATACACGAGCCCCAGCGGCGGCGGATACTTCTGCGTCCCCGGCGCATCGAAGTAGCACCCGATCGTCTCGGGCGTCAGCATCGCCACGATCCGCTCCCGGCCCCCGTTGTTGCGAGCCTCGCGGCACGCGCGGGCCATTACCACGCTGCCCATGAGCTCGGTCCAGAAATACGGCGGCTCCTCGTTCACGAACAGCGCCAGCCGGATGGTCCGCGCCGGCCGCCGCTCAGGCGGGAGCGCCGCCAGCGCCCGCCCCAGCGCGAGCACCGCGCCGACCCCCGACCCGTTGTCGTTCGCCGCCGGCGAGCCGGGGAACGCGTCGTAGTGCGCCCCGACGACGACGACCTCCTGGGCCAGGTCGCCGCCCTTCTGTTCGCCGATCGCGCCGTTTCCGCGCACATCCACCCACAGGTTCGCGACGACCACGCCGTCGGCCCGGTACGGCTGGTGAACGACCGGGCCGAGGCCGAGCCCGGCCAGCCGCTCGCGCAGCCACGTCTCGGCCGCGCGGAGCCGCTCAGGATGGCGCGTGTTCCGCTCGCCGATCTCGCCAGCAAGGTGCTCAACGTCGGCCCGCAGGCCCGCGGCGAGCAACGACTGGGCGGTTGTCAACGCGGGCAGCGGGCCCCTCGCCGACTCCCCGGGCATCCGCACGGTCGCCATAACGCTCCACGGGCGCGCCAGCAGCCCCTTAGCGAGCACGGACGGCCGGCTGGACGGGCGGCGCAATTGCGGCATACGGGGAATCTACACTCGACTTCACCCATGATCCCACAAGTCCGAAAAACCCTCTGATGGCCCAGCCCATGCACCCCGCGACCGCCATCCAAGTTCAACCGGCGCCCTTCACGCTTACCCCTCGTCTTTTCGAGAAGGTCTGGGGCGGCCAGCGTTTCGCCCGCCTGGGCAAGTCCCTCCCCGATCCCCAGGCCCGCTACGGCGAATCGTGGGAACTCGCCGACATGCCCAGCACCAGCGCCTCGGGCGCCGGCGGCGGGGCCGTCCGCACGCTCATCACCAGCGGCCCGCTCGCCGGGCAGACGCTGCGTGACGCGATCGGCGTGCTGGGTCCGGCCCTTCTCGGCATGACGCAGCCCACGCCCGCGGGCGACTTTCCGCTGCTGGTGAAGTTCCTCGACGCGTGCGAGAATCTGTCGGTGCAGGTTCACCCGAGCCCCGAGTACGCCGCGGCGCACCCGGAGGCACACCTGAAAGCCGAGTGCTGGTACATCCTCGACGCCGAGCCGGGGAGCGTGATCTACAAGGGCCTGCGCCCGGGCGTGAGCCCCGAGGGGTTCGCCGCCCGAGCCCGAGCGGGCGACCCGGCACTCGTCAACGACCTCGCGGCGATCCCCGCGGTCGCCGGCGATTGCCACAACCTCCCCAGCGGCACGGTCCACGCCCTGGGCGCGGGGGTGCTTGTCGCCGAGGTGCAGACCCCCAGCGACACGACCTACCGCCTCTACGACTGGGGCCGCAAGGGGCGCGCCCTTCACGTCGAGGAGAGCCTCGCGTGCGCGACGTTCGACGACCCCCCGCCGCCCACGCGGGTGGACGCCGGCGGCGCCCGCACGCGCCTGGTGACGACGGAGTTCTTCACGCTCGACGGCGTGGAGCTCGCGGGCGGGCGGTCGACCGCGATCTGGCACAAGGCCCGCTTGCGGTGCGCCGTCGTGACCGCGATCGCCGGCCGCGGGCGCATCGTCACACCCGATGGAACCGCCCTCGAGCTCTCGACCGGCGACACCGCGGTCATCCCCGCGGCGTGCGTCGGAACACGGGTCGAAGCCCACGAGCCGCTGCGGCTGCTGGTGGCGGGGGTGTAAACAGGGCCGTGCCACGATCTTGGCCGCTCTGGGTCAATCCGTGAGAGCGATCGCCTTGTCGATGCGTGTCAGTCGCGGAAGCGAAGCCGCGCGACCCCGTCGGCGAACTACCGTCTCCGCCCTCGGCAAACGCAATGCAAATCGTGTATCCTCGTTCCTCCCCGGCGCTTGAGCCGCCGGGATTTCGACGAGGGAGGTCCCCATGCGCGCCGTCTCCATTCCCCGCACCGCGTTGGCCACGATCACCCTGATCCCCTTCGCCCTCCTCCCGGCGTGCCACAAGCCGAGCACGCACGCCAAGCTCGTGCAGATGGACGGCTCGCTCACCGACTGGCCCGCCGACCTCGGCCAGTGGGCCGACGACCGCTACCTCTACCTCCGCCTCTCGCCGCCAGCGCTCGCCACGCTCCAAGCCAATGCCGAACCTCTCGTGCTCTACCTCGACGCCGACGGCGACGCCGCTACGGGAATCGCCCCGCCGCACGTCGACGGCCCCGAGGCCCCGCCGGCCCTGGGCGCCGACCTCATGATCGTCTTCTCCCCGGGCACGAGCTTCCCGCAGCTGACCGACCGTGGCACCGGCGTCGCCGCGGCCGTGCTCTTCGCCGACGGCTCCACCCGGCACGTTTCCCACGCCGACCTCGACTTCTCGTTCACCCCGACGTACGCCGCCTCGGACTACGAGATGCGGATCTCGCGCGCGGGGCTCGAGTGCGTCCTGGGCGTTCCCGTCACCGACTCGGCCGCGTCGCGCTTCGTGCTCCTCGACGCCGCGGGCGCACCCGTGGGCGCCTCCGACGTCGCCCGCGGCCTGCGGTCGATGGGCGACGAGCAGCCCGCCGCGCTCGAGACGATCCCGGCCTGCGAGCAGGGGGCCGTGCGCGTCGTCTCGTGGAACGTCCAGCTCGGGGCCCCGAACACCACGCCGCGTCCCTTCGCCCACGTCCTCTCCGCGCTCGCGCCCGACATCGTTCTCGTGCAGGAGTGGGAAGACGCCTCGGCGGAGCAACTGGTCGCGTGGTTCGACGAGCACCTCGCCTGGGGCAGCCCGTGGCACGCGATGACCAGCGCAGGGTGGGGCGTCGCCGTGGTCTCGCGATTCCCGCTCGAGCGCCTCGGCCCCGAGCGGCTCGACCGCCCCGAGACCGCCCAGCCCGATGGCGACCGGCGCGACCGCGACCGGGCCACTCGTTTCACCGGCGCGGTCGTCCAGAGCCCGCTGGGCCCGATCGCCGCGGCGAGCATCCACCTCAAGTGCTGCGGGTCGATGGGGAGCCCCGAGGACCTGGCTCGGATCGCCGAGGCGGGCCAGATCCGCCAGACATTCGCCGCGGCCGCCGACGAGCGGGCGATCGCCCTGCGCATCATCGCCGGCGACTTCAACCTCGTCGGCTCGCGCACGCCGCTGGACGAGCTCTCCTCGGCGGGCGACGCCGACGGCACCGGGCTCGTCCCGGCCAACCCCGGCGTCCTGGGCGACAGCACCTTCGTGACCTGGACCGACGCCCGGTCGAACTTCAGCCCCGGGCGGCTCGACTGGGTGCTCGTGGGCGACTCCGCGCTCGCCATCCAGCGGTCGTTCGTGCTCGACACCGCGCGGCTCGGGCCCGCGGCGTTGCGGGCCGCGGGCCTGGACGAGCGCACGTCGCGGGCGAGCGATCACATGCCGGTGGTGACCGACCTCGTGCCGGCGCAGTAGCGCTGTCAGGGCGCGGCCGGGCGGACAGAGGCTGCCCGTCTACCCCTTGCGCCCGATCAGGTAGTAGATGATCAGCCCGATCAGCGGCAGCAGGAAAATCAGCAGCAGCCACAGCACTTTCTCCATGAGATCGCGCCGCGACGAGAGGATCTCGACCGCCGCGATCACGAAGAGGATGAGGTGCAGGACGCCCAGAATCGTGTAGAGCATGGCGAGATCCTCCGATTTGCCCGAGGGCGGGCGGCGGCCGATCGTACCGGCCGCGCGGGCCCGGCGTGCGACGGCGGCCCTACCGTCCGCCCATGATCCACGCCTGGCACGACGTCACACCCACCACGGAGGCCGGGGAGCTTCCCTTCGTCTGCAAAACGATCATCGAGATCCCCCGGGGCTCGAACCTCAAGTTCGAGCTCGACAAGGGCTCGGGCATGCTCAAGCTCGACCGCGTGCTCAGCTCGGCGGTCTACTACCCCGCGAACTACGGCTTCATTCCCCAGACCCTGGCCGAGGACGACGACCCCCTGGACGTGCTCGTGTACTGCACCGAGCCGATCCCGCCGCTGACGATCTGCAACGCCCGTGCGGTGGGGATGATGGCGATGGTGGACCACGGCCAGCCCGACCACAAGATCATCGCGGTTCTCAACGAGGATCCGATCTACTCGGAGTTCAAGCTGGCGAGCAACTTCCCGACCCACATCTTCAAGATGCTCCGCCGCTTCTTCGAGGACTACAAGCAGCTGGAGGGCAAGGAGGTCGCGGTCGACGACATCCTCCCCGTCGAGGCGGCGCACGCGGTCATCCAGGACTCGCTGACGCGCTACAGCCAGGCGCGGTGGAAGGGCGAGATCAAGGGGCTGGTGCAGTAACTGGGCTGCCCGCGCGAGCGGGGGGTGTGCGGTCCCGACGTCGAACCGCCCGCGCCCGCGGGCGGCTCTGATCAATACGCGTAGTTCGTGTTGCCACCGCCGGTGCCCAATTCGCGCAACTACTCGTGCCGCCGCGTTCGGCCGAGCCGGGGGGGGTTACCGGCCGTTCCCGGTTCTCACGTCCGGCTTCGGCGATGCTCCCACACGAGCGAGCCCAACATCGCGACCAGGGCCCCATATCCGATCCCCGACGCCGCGGGAATTGAAATGAACACGAAGAGGATGCCGCCGCTCGCGGAGTCGGCGCCGGTGAGGTCGTCATAGCTGAACAACAAGGCCGCCGCGAGCCCGCCGATCGCCGTGCACACGGCGACGCCCGCCGTCTGCCCTCGACGCAGGCGCCGCCCCCGCACATTCGGGAAAACGACGTGGGTCGCCGCAAGCAACGCCGCGGGCGCCAGAAAGACCGGCGCGAGCGCCAGCAGCCCATTCAGCGGCCAATTCCGCAACCACCAGACCAGAAACGCAAGACCGCCGGCGTATGCGAACGTCACGCCGAGAGCGACCCCCGCCGTCATCCACAATGTCGCCGCGGCGTGCCGACGGTCCTCGCCGCGCGTCGGCTCCGGACGCGTCCGCCCGCACTCGGGGCACGGCGTTCCGCGGGCAAGCCCCGTGTGGGAATACCCGCACTCGGGGCAGCGTGTGCTGCCGGCCTTCGCCCGCGGCCGAGCCACGCCCCATCGCAACAGTGCCGCTGCCACGGCGTTTGCGAGCAGGCCGACGGGGAACAGCAGCGACAACACCGATTCCAGCACTGTCATCGCAGTTCCCGCGCTTCGATCCTCACCGCTACCCCGAGGCCCGCGATGCCGTTCCCTCGATTCAGCCTACCAAAAGTCCGCCGCATCGAAGTTTCAGGAATAATTGAAACTTCCATCTTTGCCTCTTACGCTTGCTCCGATGACCGCGTTCGCCACGTCCCGCCATTCTGTGCCGACTGCCCGCTCGCGCCGCGACGCGCGCCTTGACCCAATCGCCGCCAAGGTCCACCGCGGCGAGCGCCTCTCGCTCGACGACGGCGACCTTCTCTTCACCACGGCCGACATCTGGACCGTCTGCGAGCTCGCCGACACCGTCCGACGTCGCCTGCACGCGACGAGCGCGTTCTACAACATCAACCGCCACCTCAACTACTCCAACGTGTGCGCGCTGTCGTGCAAGTTCTGCGAGTTCTACCGCAAGAAGGACGACGCCCGCGGCGGGGCATACACCCGCGACATGGACTATGTGCGCGAGCAGGCCCGCCAGGCCGTGGAGGGCGGGGCGACCGAGATGCACTCGGTGGGGGGGCTGCACCCGTACCTGCCGTTCAGCTATTACACCGACCTGGTGAGCACGATCCGCGACGAGGCGCGGAGTCTCGGTAGCGACTTGCACGTCAAGGCCTTCACCGCGGTCGAGATCGTTCATCTGGCGAAGATCGCGAAGATGTACAAGGGCGCGGGGGCGCCGGGTGAAGAAGGGCGCGTGGCCCGGCGCGAGGGCATCCGCTGGGTGCTCTCGCAGCTCAAGGACGCGGGGCTGGGCAGCCTCCCCGGCGGCGGGGCCGAGGTCTTCGACGACCGCGTCCACGACGAGGCGTACAAGGGCAAGATCCGGTCCGACGTCTGGCTCGACGTCCACGAGGTCGCCCACGAGCTGGGCCTGAACACGAACGCGACCATGCTCTACGGCCACATCGAGCAGCGGCGTGACCGGCTGGTGCACATGGACATGCTGCGGCGGGCGCAGGATGTGGCGCTTGCGCGGCTGGGGTATGAAGGCACTGGGCATCGGGCACTGGGCACTGGTGACGGAGCCAGCGGCCACCTCGGCTATACGGGGCGCGAAGGCGGCGATACCCCGGAAATCACGCTGACGGGCGCGGGCGCACCGCTCCCCGAGCACGTGGCGTTCGCCGCTTCTTCCACAAGTGCCCAGTGCCCAGTCCCCAGTGCCTCTCCCCACGGCTACTTCCAAACCATCATCCCGCTCCCCTTCTTCCCCGACGGCAGCGAGCTCGAGCGGCTTCCCGGCCCGGGTGGCCTGGAAAACCTCCGTACGCTCGCCATCGCCCGCCTGATGCTCGACAACTTCCCGCACGTCAAGGCCTTCTGGATCATGCAGACGCTCCCGATGGCCCAGCTGATGCTGCAGAACGGCGCCGACGACATCGACGGCACGGTGGTGTGGTACGACATCACCAAGCTCAACCACGGCTCGGGCCAGGGTGCCGCGGGCGACGGCCTGAAGACCCACCAGGAAGTCAACGTCTGGACGCTGCAGAAGGCGATCCGCGAGGCGGGGTTCGAGCCGGTCGAGCGCGACACGGTGTATCGGCGCGTGACGCGCGACGCGGCGGACGGGCGGAAGTGGAGCGTGAAGGAGTGATATGTGACCGGCCCGCAGCGCTGGCAGCACCGAGGGAGAGCTTGGACCGCTGAGCGGCGCCTGGTTGCGGTACCGCTCTCTGGCGCGGGCGGCGGACTGTTCGGCGTTCTCAACGCGTGGGCGGCGGGCGTGACTGCGGTTGATCAGAGCTCCGGGGTGCTCGCCTTCCTGGTTGGTGGGGTCGTGGGCCTGATCACGGCGCCGGCACTCATGCTCGTGACCATCAGCCGCGATGCGATAGAAGGCGTCGCGCACGTAGGACTGGTGACTTCGGCGGCGTCAATTCTCAGCGGGCTCGGCGGAATGATCCCTTTCGCGCCAATTTGTGTCTACGTGGTCGCGTGCGCTGCGTGGCGGTGCATCAAAGGAGGCGGGGGCTGGATACAGAACCCGGGGTTCTGCCGATCGTGCGGCTACGACTTGACGGCCCTCGCCGTGCCCGCGTGTCCCGAGTGCGGTGCGTTGCGATTCGTTCTTCATTACCGCGGCGCTCTGAGCAACGTACAGGAACGCCATGAGTGAACCGCTATCCCAACTCGGCGGTTACCCGGAGTTCCGTGGATACCGCTGGCTCGCCGGACGTCTCCTGGCGGCCCTTCCCTATTCGTGCGTGTGCGGCGCCTGCTTCGGCGTGCTCAACATCCTCGGCACGCTCCTCAGTCACGGCTCAAGCCCGCTCACCTCCGAGGCCGCGCTCGTCTTTGGCGTCGCCGGTGCCTACGGCATAATCGTCGGCATCGTCAGCGCTCCGCTCATGATGGCGGTGACCACAAGCCGCGAACCGTGGCGTGGCGTCAGGGCCGTGCTCGCGTGCACCGGCGTCTTCACCTGCATCCTCGGCGCCGTCTTCAACAAGCTCGACGTCGGGTTCAGCGTGCTCACCACCCTCGTGGCGTACGCGTGCTCGTGCATCGGCTGGCGCCTATGGAACGGTTCGGGCGCATACGCCCCCCGCGCCGGGCACTGCGCCAAATGCGGCTACAACCTCGCCGGCCTTGCCGCGCCAATGTGCCCCGAGTGTGGCAACCGGCACTCCTCGTGGAGAACCGGCGCGCAGAGTCCGGAAGTACAACTGTGAACTGACGCCCGCGAGAAGCGCGAAGGCCACAATGGTCGAACCATCGCCACAACGAACGATGTTCCGCCGCCACCGCGGCGCGCTGTGGACCGCTGGCCGCGTCGCGATAGCCCTGCCCGCGTCGATCATGCTGGGCATGCTCTTCGGCGTGCTCATCGCATTGAGCGTGGTCTACGGCAAGGCCGGGGCGCTCGGCGAAGTCGAGATCATGTTCCTGGTTGGCGGCTTCATCGGCGCGGTCACTTCACCCGCGTTCATCCTTGTTTCCACGAGCCGCGCCGCGGTCGAAGGGGCCATCGTCGTCAGCGCCGTCACCGCGGCCGCCGCGATCGGCTCGGGCATCCTCGCCCGCGCGTTCGACGCGGGGGGCCTGAGCGTCCTGGCCACGACCGGGGTCTATCTCGTGGCCTGCGTTATGTGGCGGACCCGCAGCGGCAGCGGCGCGTGGATCGAGATCCCCGGCCTGTGCCCCAAGTGCGGCTACGACCTCGCCGGACTGTCGAGCGGGATCTGCCCGGAGTGCGGGGTCGCGCGGAAATCTTGAGATTTCGCTCGAACGTCCCAGTAACGCGGGCGATTTCCCGCCCGTACAGTTCGCCCAGCCCTCAATAAAGAACCCCAAAACCAAAAACTCTCCCCCGTTCTTCAGACACGGCTCAAGTCGGCCGATGAGTGATCCGGTGCGGTTTCGGGCGCGATCGAACGCCGGCTCCACGACGAGCCGGTGCCCGGGATTCGAGTCCCCACGCCCGACAACGCCAAACGCCTCGCAATCCCGCTGCCACGACGGCGCGGAGAAAGTCGTTGCTCGATGCGGCGCTCGGGACTGAACACCACGGCTCGCGCTACGGAATCCCTGAGGTCCGTGGGGTCAGCCCGCGCAAAGGAGCTCGCCGCCGCCCGCGAGCTGCTCACGTCCGACCGCGCCACGCGCGACCACGACCGCGTGCTCGACCTCGTCGTCGAGCGGGTGCTCCTGGATCTCTTCTCGCCGCCACGGCCAGGCGACCCGCCTCGTTCGAAGGCGGTTGTGGTCTCCGCGCGAACACGCGGCCGGGTAGCCGCCCCGTCGGCCTGCTGAAAGACGCCCAATTCCCCCGCGGCCCGCGCAACGCTTTCGCGCCATAACGAAGCTAAACTCATCGCATGGCCGCCGCGTCAGGTTCCGTGACGATCGCTTGCGGGCTCTCGGCGCATGCCGAGCCCATCCGCGGCGTCGACCAAGTGTGCGACGCCTGCGCCGTCGGGCTGGGCGGCAAGTCCCCCGATCTGGTCATCATGTTCTTCGCGGGCGCCCACGTGCAGGCCGCCAAGGCGATGGCCTACGTCGTGCGCCGCCGGCTCGCCCCGGGCGTGCTCCTGGGCGTCTCGGCCGAGGCCGTCATCGGCGGCGATATCGAGCTCGAGGGCCAGGGCGGCGTCTCGATGTTCGCGGCGAGCCTGCCCGGCGTGTCCGTGAAACCGTTCCGCCTCGACCAGCTCCCCGCGCCCAAGCCCGGGGGCGACTTTGACCCCGCGGCCATGGCCTTGGCGGCCGGCATGGGCGACCGCCACCGCGCGACCTTCCTGTTCGCCGACCCCTTCAGCGTCGCGATGAACGCCCTGCTCCCCGCCCTGGACCGCGCCCGCGTCGCGTCGGCGCTCAAGGCCGAGCCCGGGACCATGATCGGGGGGCTGGCCTCGGCGTCGCCCCGCGCCGGGGGCAACGCGCTGATCCTCGACGATGATGTCCTTAACGCCGGGGCCGTGGGCGTGAGCCTCAGCGGCGCCGTCCGCGTCGACACCGTCGTGAGCCAGGGCTGCCGGCCCTTCGGGCACTCGATGATCGTCACGGGCGTCCGCGGGCAGATCGTCACGACCCTGGGCGGCCGCCCGGCCCTGGAGGTCCTCCAGGGAATGATCGAGGAGCTTGACGAGCCCGCGCGCGAGCTGCTCAAGAAGGGCGTCTTCCTCGGTCGCGTCGTCAACGAGTACAAGGACCGCTTCGGGCGCGGCGACTTCCTCGTCCGCAACGTCATCGGCGGCGAGGAAAAGACCGGCTCGATCGCCGTCGCCGACCTGCTCCGCGTCGGCCAGACCGTGCAGTTCCACCTGCGCGACGCCACCACCGCCGACGAGGACCTCGGGCTGCTGCTCGACGGGCAGAAGCTCCACGGCCCGCCCGCGGGAGCGATGCTCTTCACCTGCAACGGGCGCGGCAAGCGGCTGTTCGGCGAGCCCAGCCACGACGCCGCGGCTGTCTCCCGGGCGTTCGCCCTCCCGGAGCCCGGCGAGCAACTCGCCAAGGCCGGCCGCAGAGTCGCCCCCGCGCCGATCGCCGGCGAGGCCGGGAGCCTCCCCATGGTTCCGCTCGCGGGGTTCTTCGCGGCCGGGGAGATCGGCCCTGTTGGTGACGGCGTGTTCCTGCACGGGCAGACCGCGGCGCTGGCCCTGTTTCGCCCGCTCGACGCCGGCTAACCCGCCGTCCCGCGCCCCGTGGGACGCGCGCTCAGCCCGCGCTCGCCGTACTCCGAGCGATGACGCCGTTTTTCCACTTGGCGTATTCCTCGGCGCGCTCTCGCGCCCCGCGGCCCGAGAAGCGGGCCGTGAACGCCTCGCCCCCCGCCCCGTTCAGGCCGCGCACCATCCACTCGCCCACGACGTCGCGAGAAGGGCTGGCTTCATACAAGACAAGGCCAGCGCCGGACGTACACACAGCGGTCGACTTCATGCGTATGAATGTCACAGGTGCCAATTGTCAGCCCGTGAAAAGCGGGTGAAAAAACTCTTAAGTATTGCTGCCCGCGGGTGTTGACGCCAAAACCGGGCGGGTGCCGGTAGAAGCCCGCGAAGGTGCCGGGTATGATCGCGGCCCCGGAGTCGGCGACGATTCCGGGGCGAACATCTCAAACCGCACGCACTACCAGCTCGCGAGCCCCCGGCCGGGGCCTCGCACGCCGGGGCCGGACTCGCGAAGAGCCCGGCAGCCGGGAGCCGGTGGGAGGTAGGAAACCAATGGCCAAAAAAGAAGTCGTCAAGAAGTTCAAGATCATGGCCCCCGGCGGGCAGGCCACTCCGGCGCCGCCGCTCGGTCCGGCGCTGGGCGGCAACGGCGTCAATCCCGGCCAGTTCATCCAGAAGTTCAACGCCGCGACCGCGCCCCTCAAGGGCAAGATCGTGGGCTGCATCGTTACGGTCTACAACGACCGTTCCTTCGACCTTGAGATCAAGAGCTCGCCCGCCTCGGCGCTGATCCGCGAGCACGCGAAGATCGAGAAGGGCTCGGGCGAGCCCAACAAGAACAAGGTCGGGAAGATCACACGCAAGCAGGTCGAAGCGATCGCCAAGGAAAAGATGGCCGATCTCAACGCCGGCTCACTCGAGGCGGCGTGCCGGATCGTCGAGGGCTCGGCCCGCGCGATGGGCGTCACCGTGGTGGAGGCCTAACCTATGAAACTGTCCAAGCGATCCAGGGCCAACGCCGAGCTGATCCCCGAGGGCCCCCAGGGCGCCGCGGAGGCGATCGCCGCGCTCAAGAAGTTCAAGGCCACCAAGTTCGACCAGACGATCAACGTCGTGATGCACCTGGGGATCGACCCGGCCCAGGCGGACCAGAGCATCCGCGGCGCCGTGGCTCTGCCCAAGGGCATCGGCAAGAGCAAGCGCGTCGTGGCTTTCTGCCGCGAGGACGTCGCCAAGCAGGCCCTGGCGGCGGGCGCCCTCAAGGCCGGCGGCGAGGAGCTCGTCGCCGAGATCGAGAAGGGCTGGATGGACTTCGACGTCGCGGTGGCGAGCCCGGACATGATGCGAGTCGTGTCCAAGCTCGGCAAGGTGCTGGGCCCCAAGGGCCTCATGCCCTCGCCCAAGGCCGGCACCGTTACGACGGACGTTGCCCTGGCCGTCAAGGAATACTCGGCCGGCAAGGTCGAATACCGCAACGACAAGGGCGGGAACGTCCACGCCGTCATCGGGAAGATGAGCTTCCCGGCTCCAGACCTGGTGGCGAACCTCGAGCACTTCGTACACACGATCGAGAAGCTCCGCCCGAACACCACCAAGGGCGTGTTCATCAAGAAGGTCGTGGTCGCCGGGGCGATGACCCCGGGCGTTCAGGTCAAGTACGTCACCGCGACCGTTGAGTGATCCCGCGTCTCCCCAGCCCTGATCCCTGGCCCTGAACCCTGGCGCCCTGATCCCCGCCCCTGATCCCTCGAGAACCCCCATGTCCAAGACCGTCAAGCAGATCATCATGCGGGACTACGTCACCCGGCTCGCCGGGCACGACGACGCCCTGCTCATCAGCATCCGCGGCATGAAGGGCATCGACACCACCCGCATGCGGGCCCGGCTCCGCGGCAAGAAGATCAAGGTCACCGTCATTCGCAACTCGCTGGCCCGCAAGGCCTTCGAGAACACGGCCCTCAACGGCCTGGCCAAGCTGCTCACCGGGCCCACCGCCTTGGCGGTCGGCGAGGGCTCGGTCGTCGAGGTCGCCCGCGAGCTCGTCGGCGCCCTGAAGGACTTCCCCACCCTCGAGCTGCGCGGCGCCCTGCTCGACGGCACGCTCTTCGAGGGCCGCGCCGGCGTCGAGGAGCTGAGCAAGCTCCCCACCAAGGACGAGGCCATCGCCCGGATCGTCACGCTCGTGGTCAGCCCCGGCCGCAAGCTCGTCGCCCAGATCAAGGGCCCGGGCTCGTCGGTCGCCGGCATCATCTCGGCCATCGAAGGCAAGCTCGAAAAGGGCGAAACGATCGCGAAACTGGCCGGCTGAAGACCGTTCAGCCGCGTCTCGACTGACTCAAGGCGTCCCAGACTGGCCCGAACTGTCGGGGTAAAGCGCCGGGAATGTCCCGGCCCCTCTCTCGGAGCACTGAACCGGCGGATCGGGACAGCCTGATCCGCCAAGAAGCAAAGGTTTGACCCATGGCGACGATTCAGGAACTCGGTGACTCCCTCGCGGCTCTGTCCCTCAAGGATGCCGTTGAGCTCGGCAAGTACATGAAGGACACCTACGGCATCGAAGCCGCCGCCGGCGGCGGGATGATGATGGCGGCTCCGGTCGCGGCCGCCCCCAAGGCCGAAGAGAAGACCACCTTCGACGTCGTCCTCAAGTCCGTCGACCCCGCCAAGAAGATCAACGTCATCAAGGTCGTCCGCGAGGCGACCGGCCTGGGCCTGAAGGAGGCCAAGGACCTGGTCGACGGCGCCCCCAAGCCGATCAAGGAAGGCATCTCCAAGGAAGACGCCGACAAGCTCAAGAAGACCCTCGAAGAAGCCGGCGGCACGATCGAGCTCAAGTAAGCTCGTCGGACCCGTCCCCCCCGGGGGGTGCCCCGGCGGAGCTGTGTCCGCCGGGACCAACCGACCTACGGTTCAGCTCTACAATTATCAGTGGCCTTCAAAGCCCCCTCGCCTCCGAGGGGGTTTTTCATTGAAAAATAGAGAAGCAACCGAGATTTGGCGCAATCGTGGCGCATTGGGTCCGAGATCGGCTTGCTTTCGGCAAACAGCGGGGTTACACTGGCGGGTTCGAGGCAGCGCGAAGACTCCCCGGGTGAACGAACTTACACGAGACATCCCAACGCGGCGGCATCAGTCGGCCGCGGGTGCTGTACCGACCATCACGAGGTAAGCGATGGCGACGACGACCGTGCGCAGTTACGCCAAACGTGGCGACGCTATCCCTGTCCCCGACCTGACGAAGGTCCAGAGTGACGCCTACGCGAGGTTCCTCCAGCTTGACAAGGGGCCGCACGAGCGCGACCCCGCCGTCGGGCTCGAGGCGCTCCTCCGCGAGGTGTACCCGATCGAGAGCTACGACGGGACGATGCAGCTCGAGTACGTGTACTACGTGCTCGAGGAGCCGAGGTACACGCCCGACGAATGCCGCGAGCTGCGGCTGACGTTCGGCTACCCCTTCCGCGTCTGCGTCAAGCTGGTTCGTCAGAACCAGCCCGACATCGCGCAGGAGGAGATCTACCTGGGCGAGTTCCCGGTGATGCAGGGCGGCGGCGAGTTCATCGTCAACGGCGCCGAACGCGTCATCGTCAACCAGCTGCACCGCTCCCCCGGCGTCGACTTCAGCATCGCCTCCACCGAGGCCGATCGCCCGCTCCACTCCGCCCGCGTCATCCCTGAACGCGGCTCGTGGATCGAGCTCGAAGTCACCAAGAAAGACGTCCTGGTCATGCGGATCGACCAGTCGACCAAACTGGCCGCGACCACGTTCCTGCGGTGCCTGGACGAATCCGTCGCCAGCACCGACGCGATCCTGAGCCTCTTCTACGAGATCAGCGAGATCAAGGCCGACGCGGCCCGGGCCGACCACTGGGCCGCCCAGGGCATCTTCGACCCCGAGACCGGCGAGGAGATCGTCGCCGTGGGCCGCCAGCTGGGCGACTCCGCCGAGCGCATCGCCGCGAGCAGCCTCAAGAAGATCCGGGTCATCCAGAACCCTTCGGACACGCTCATCCTCAACACGGTCGCCGAGGAAAAGCTCGAGCAGCTCGAGGCCTCCAGCGACTACGAGCGGGCCCTGCTCAAGGTCTACACGAAGCTGCGCCCGGGGAACCCCCCGCAGGTCGAGAAGGCCAAGCAGCTCTTCTTCGAGAAGTTCTACGACGACAACCGCTACCGCCTGGGCAAGGTCGGCCGCTTCCGCATCAACCGCAAGTTCAACCTCAACACCCCCGAAGACGTCATGTTCATCCGCGCCGAGGACTTCCTCCGCGTGGTCCAGTACATGCTCGACCTCCGCAGCAAGCGGCCCGATCCCAAGACCGGCCGCCCCGCGGCCCAGGTCGACGACATCGACCACCTGGGCAACCGCCGCCTGCGCACGCTCGACGAGCTCGCGGTCGAGGAGCTCCGCAAGGGCTTCCTCAAGCTCCGCCGCACCGTCCAGGAGCGCATGAGCGTCAAGGACCCCGCCGAGCTGGCGAAGGTCGCCGACCTCGTGAACTCCAAGAGCATCTCCAGCGCCATCGACTTCTTCTTCGGGCGCAGCGAGCTCAGCCAGGTCGTCGACCAGACGAACCCGCTCTCGAGCCTCATCCACGAGCGCCGCCTCTCGGCCCTGGGCCCCGGCGGCCTCAACCGCAAGCGCGCGGGCTTCGAGGTCCGCGACGTCCACATCAGCCACTACGGGCGCATCTGCCCGATCGAGACCCCCGAAGGCACGAACATCGGCCTCATCGCCTCGATGGGCATCTACGCCAGCATCGACGACTACGGCTTCCTCCGCACGCCCTACCGCGTGGTGAAGGACGGCAAGCTGACGGGCAAGGTCGTCGAGCTCCGCGCCGACGAGGAAATGAAGGCCGTGCTCGCCCCGACCGACGCGATCGACGAGGCCAACAAGCTGCGCGAGGGGCCCGTGATGGCCCGCGTCAACGGCGAGCTGGCCGAGGTCGACAGCTCGATGGTGGAGTTCGTGGACATCGCGCCCAAGCAGATCGTGGGCGTGTCGGCGGCGCTGATCCCGTTCCTCGAGCACGACGACGCGAACCGGGCGCTGATGGGCTCGAACATGCAGCGTCAGGCGGTGCCGCTGATCAAGGTTTCGCCGCCGTGCGTGGCGACGGGCCTGGAGAAGGACATCGGCCGCAACTCGGGCATGGTCGTGAAGGCCAAGAACCCCGGCACGGTGACGTTCGTCGACAGCCAGCGGGTGATCATCGACAACTCCGACGAGTACGTGCTCCGCAAGTTCGCGGGGCTCAACGAGCGGACGTGCCTGAACCAGCGCCCGATCATCAAGCTCGGGCAGAAGCTCAAGAAGGGCGAGATCATCGCCGACGGCCCGAGCACCCGCCTGGGCGAGCTGGCCATCGGCAAGAACGTGCTCGTCGCCTTCAACACCTTCGACGGGTACAACTTCGAGGACGCGATCGTCATCAACGAGCGCCTCGTGAAGGACGACGTCTTCACGAGCATCCACATCGACGCCTTCGACGTCGAGGTCCGCGAGACCAAGCTGGGGCGCGAGGAGTTCACCCGCGACATCCCCAACGTCTCGGAGAAGATGCTCCGCAACCTCGACGAGAACGGGGTCATCCGCCTGGGCGCCCGCGTCGGCCCCGGCGACATCCTCGTCGGCAAGGTGAGCCCCAAGTCCAAGAGCCAGCTCACCCCCGAAGAGAAGCTGCTGCACGCGATCTTCGGTCGGGCGGGCGAGGACGTGAAGAACGACTCGCTCGAGGTCCCCGCCGGCGTCGAGGGCATCGTCATCGGCGCCCGGCGCTTCAGCCGGCGCATGCACCTCAACGCCGAGCAGAAGAAGCGGCTCCAGAAGGAGATCGACGACTACGGCGTCGAGATGGACCGCAAGGCCGTCACGCTCTTCAAGCAGATGGTCGGGCAGATCAACGACGTCGTCGGCACCGAGATGGTCGACCCCAGCACCCGGCAGAAGGTCGCCGCCAGCGACATCCCCGAGGTCGTGCTCGAGCAGATCGAGAACTTCGATCTCAAGTGGATCAAGGGCAGCAAGGAGGCCCGGGAGAAGGCCGAGCTGCTCTACCGCCAGTTCTGGCCTCGCGTGCAGGCCAACCGCAAGGAGAAGGAACGCAAGATCGGGCACATGAAGCGGGGCGACGAGCTCCCCACCGGCGTGCTCGAGATGGTGAAGGTCTACCTCGCCACCAAGCGGCAGCTCAGCGTCGGGGACAAGATGGCCGGCCGCCACGGGAACAAGGGCGTCATCGCCCGCATCGTCCCCGAGGAAGAGATGCCGTTCATGGAGGACGGCACCCCGGTCGACTTCCTGCTCAATCCCCTGGGCGTGCCCAGCCGCATGAACGTCGGGCAGATCCTCGAGACCCACCTCGGCTGGGCCGCGCAGGTCCTGGGCTTCCAGGCCGTCACGCCCGTCTTCGACGGCGCGAGCGAGCTCCAGGTCCACGCGGCCATCGACGACGCGAACCGCTACGTCGACACCAAGCTCGCCGAGCACGAGAAGGCCGGCACGTGGCCCGCGCCGCGCGAGCTGCTCGCCCGCATGCCCAAGACCGGCAAGATCCAGCTCTTCGACGGGCGCACGGGCGAACCCTTCAGCCAGAAGACCACCGTCGGCTACATGTACATCCTCAAGCTCCACCACCTCGTCGACGACAAGATCCACGCCCGCTCCACCGGCCCCTATAGCCTCATCACCCAGCAGCCCCTGGGCGGCAAGGCCCGCACCGGCGGCCAGCGCTTCGGCGAAATGGAAGTCTGGGCGCTCGAGGCCTACGGCGCCGCGTACATCCTCCAGGAGCTCCTCACCGTCAAGAGCGACGATGTCGAGGGCCGTACCAAGATCTACGAGAGCATGGTCAAGGGCACCAACACCCTCGAGGCCGGCATGCCCGTCGCCTTCGACGTGCTCTGCAACGAGCTCAAGGGCCTGGGCATGAACGTGACGCTGGAGAAGAAGCGGACCGAGGCGGCGAGCCTGCTGTAACCGCAGCGTCGTCCCCCGAAGTCCGCCCGAAGAAGTAGCCGTTTCCGCGTCCCGAGTTCGACTGTTCGATTGACCAGCCGCCGCTTCACGCGGCGTTCTTGCGGGAGAAATCCATGACCGCAACCGAGAGCGTGTACGACCGGATCAATGACTACGGCGCCGTCAAGGTCGCCCTCGCCAGCCCCAACGACATCCGCTCCTGGTCTTACGGCGAGGTCAAGAAGCCCGAGACCATCAACTACCGCACCTACCGCCCCGAGAAGGACGGCCTCTTCTGCGAGCGCATCTTCGGCCCCGAGCGCGACTACGAGTGCTCCTGCGGCAAGTACAAGGGCACCAAGTACAAGGGCATCATCTGCGACCGCTGCGGCGTCAAGGTGACCCACTCGCGCGTGCGCCGCAAGCGCATGGGCCACATCAACCTCGCCGCCCCCATCGTCCACATCTGGTTCTTCAAGGCCATGCCCAGCCGCCTGGGCAACCTCCTCGCCATGAAGACCAGCGACCTCGAGAAGATCATCTACTTCCAGGACTACGTCGTCGTCGACCCCGGCGACACCGAGCTCACCGTCAAGCAGATGCTCACCGAGGACGAGTTCCGCCAGGCCAGCGAGAAGTACGGCAACGCCTTCCGCGCCATGATGGGCGCCGACGCCGTCCGCGAGCTCCTCACCCGCACCGACCTGCACAAGCTCGCCGGCGAGATCCGCGAGGACCTCAAGAACACCCGCTCCAAGCAGAAGATCAAGGACTTCGCCAAGCGCCTCAAGATCGTCGAGCAGATCCGCGGCAGCGAGAACGACCCCACCTGGCTGGTGATGGACGTCATCCCCTGCATCCCGCCCGACCTGCGCCCCCTGGTCCTCCTCGAATCGGGCAACTTCGCCACCAGCGACCTCAACGACCTCTACCGCCGCATCATCAACCGCAACAACCGCCTCAAGAAGCTGATGGACCTCAACGCCCCCGAGGTCATCATCCGCAACGAGAAGCGGATGCTCCAGCAGGCCGTCGACGCGCTCTTCGACAACAACCGCTGCCGCCGCCCCGTCCTGGGCTCCAGCAACCGTCCGCTCAAGTCGCTGACCGACATGATCAAGGGCAAGCAGGGCCGCTTCCGCGAGAACCTCCTCGGTAAGCGCGTCGACTACTCCGCCCGCTCGGTCATCGTCGTCGGCCCCGAGCTCAAGCTCAACCAGTGCGGCCTGCCCAAGAAGATCGCCCTCGAGCTCTTCCAGCCCTTCATCATCCGCAAGCTCAAGGAGCACGGGCTCGCCGACACCATCAAGTCCGCCAAGCGCATGCTCGAGCGCCGCGACCCCGAGGTGTGGGACGTCCTCGAAGAGGTCATCTACCAGCACCCGGTGCTGCTGAACCGCGCCCCCACGCTCCACCGCATGGGCATCCAGGCCTTCGAGCCCGTGCTCGTCGAGGGCAACGCCATCCGCCTGCACCCGCTGGTGTGCACCGGCTTCAACGCCGACTTCGACGGCGACCAGATGGCGGTTCACCTCCCGCTCAGCGTCGAGGCCCAGGCAGAAGCCCACATCCTGATGCTCAGCACGCACAACATCTTCGGTCCCGCCAACGGCAAGCCGATCATCAGCCCCAGCCAGGACATCGTGATGGGGGTCTACTTCATCACCACCAGCCAGCCCGAAGACCGCCAGCCCGACAAGATCAAGCGCTTCAAGGACCGGCGCGAGGCCCTGCTCGCCTACGACCACCACAAGATCACCCTCCACGAGCGCATCACCGTCCGCATGGACGGCTTCACGCACACCGTCGAGGAGCAGAGCAGCCCGCCCAAGGCCATCCAGGCCGACAGGCGCGTCACCACCACCGTCGGCCGCATCCTCTTCAGCGAGATCCTCCACGCCGGCATGCCCTTCTACAACTGCGCCCTGGGCAAGAAGGGCTGCGCCCGCGTCATCGACGATTGCTACGCCATGTGCGGCCGCCCCGCCACCATCGACTTCCTCGACCGCCTCAAGGAAATCGGCTTCAAGCAGTCCACCCTCGCCGGCCTCTCCTTCGGCATCACCGACCTGCGCGTCCCCAAGGAGAAGGCCGAGCTCATGGCCGAGGCCCAGAAGAAGGTCGACCGAGTCGAGAAGAACTACGAACGCGGCCTCATCACCGAGCGCGAACGCTACAACCAGCTCCTCGACATCTGGTCCCACTGCCGCGAGCAGGTCACCAAGAAGCTCGTCGAGACCCTCAAGCACGACCGCCGCGACGAGAACGGCGTCGAGATGCCCGCCGATTCCAAGATCGGCAAGCTCTACATGAACCCCGTCTACCTCATGAGCGACTCGGGCGCCCGCGGCAACGTCAGCCAGATGATGCAGCTCGCCGGCATGCGCGGCCTCATGGCCAAGCCCAGCGGCGAAATCATCGAGACGCCTATCCGGTCCAACTTCCGCGAAGGCCTCAACATCCTCGAGTACTTCAGCTCCACCCACGGCGCCCGCAAGGGTCTCGCCGATACCGCCCTCAAGACCGCCGACTCGGGCTACCTCACCCGCAAGCTCTGCGACGTCGCCCAGTCCGTCATCATCAGCGAGCACGACTGCGGCTCCAAGCGCGGCATCATGAAGCGGGCAATCTACAAGGGCGAAAAAGTCGACGTCGCCCTCCGCGACCAGATCGTCGGGCGCGTCAGCCGCAACACCATCACCAACCCCCAGACCGGCGAGACCGTCGCCGCCGAGAACGAGATCTTCTCGGTCGAAACCGCCCGCAGGATCGAAGACCTCGGGATCGACAGCGTCATGGTCCGCAGCCCGCTCACCAGCGAGAGCCGCTTCGGCTGCAGCGTCCTCGACTACGGCATGGACATGTCCACCGGCAAGCCCGTCGAGCCCGGCATGGCCGTCGGCATCATCGCCGCCCAGTCGATCGGCGAGCCCGGCACCCAGCTGACGATGCGCACCTTCCACACCGGCGGCATCGGTTCCCGCGAAATTCTTGATCACGAGTACAAGGCCACCGTCGGCGGCCGGGTCGAGTTGCGTGACTGCAGCGAGGTCCAGTCGGTCGACGACGAAGGCCACACCGTCATGGTCGCGCTCAAGCGTAACGGCGAGCTCGCCATCCTCGACGCCAAGGGCCGTGAGGTCGAGAAGACCAAGGTTCCTTACGGCTCGTACCTCATGGCCAAGAACGGCGACGAGGTGAAGCGCGGCCAGCAGCTCGTCAAGTGGGACCCCCACCGCCTCCCCATCCTCGCGGAGAAGGACGGCAAGGTCCGCTACGTCGATATCGAGGTCGGCGAAACCGTGCGTGAAGAGGATGCGGGCCAGGGCAAGAAGGCCCTCGTCATCATCGAGCACAAGGGCGAGAAGCACCCGCAGATCGTCATCGAGGACGCCGCGGGCCACATCCTCGACTTCCACTACCTCCCCGCCAAGGCCCGTATCGAGCAGCCCGACGGCGCGGCCATCAAGGCCGGCCAGATGCTCGCCCGTCAGCCCCGCGGCGCCGGCGGCTCTCAGGACATCGTCGGTGGTCTGCCCCGCGTGACCGAGATCTTCGAGGCCCGCAAGCCCAAGGAGCCGGCGGTCATGGCCGAGATCTCCGGCCGCGTCGAGCTGCACTCCGACAAGCGCAAGGGCAAGATGACGATCCGCATCATCAGCGACTCGGGGATCGAGAAGGACCACCACGTCCCGACCGACAAGCACCTCCTCGTCCACGCCGGCGACTACGTCCAGGCCGGCGATCCGCTTACCGAAGGCCCGCTCGTTCCGCACGACATCCTGCGGATCAAGGGCGAAGAAGCGCTGTGGACCTACATGCTCGACGAGGTCCAGAACGTCTACCGCGCCCAGGGCGTGACGATCAACGACAAGCACATCGAGGTCATCCTCGCGCAGATGCTCCGCAAGGTCCGCGTCGAGAGCCCCGGCGACACCGACCTGCTTCCCCACGACGTCGTCGACAAGTTCGAGTTCCGCCGCAAGAACGCGCAGATCAACGAGATGGTCCGCGTCACCGACGTGGGCGGGACCGAGCTGAAGATCGACGAGCTCATCAGCAAGGTCTCGATCCGCGAGGCCAACGCCAAGGCCGAGGCGATGGGGCGCGACGGCGCCAAGGCCAAGAAGGCCCGCCCCGCCACCGGGCGCACGCTGCTGCTGGGCATCACCAAGGCCGCGCTGTCGAGCGAGAGCTTCCTCTCGGGCGCCAGCTTCCAGGAGAGCACCAAGGTGCTCACCGAGGCCGCCCTCCGCGGGGCCGTCGACGAGCTCGTCGGCCTTAAGGAGAACGTGCTCCTGGGCCACCTCATCCCCGCCGGCACGGGCTTCAAGCCCTGGCAGGCGATCCGCGTCAAGGCCCTCGTCGCCCTCCCCGAGGGCGACGACGACGACGACATCATGGCCGAGGCCGCCAGCGCCGCCGAGGCCCTGGGCGCCGACCGCGCGGACATGCTGGGCGTGCCCAAGGTCGAGATCCCCGGCGTCGGCGTCGGGCAGGGCAAGATGTGAACCGTCCGTTGATCTGACAACAGCTCAATCGCAGGGGCCCGGCAACGGGCCCCTGTTTCTTTGATCCCCTCCGCAACGCGGAGAGGGAAATGCTTGACGGGCGTCCAGCCCGTCAAGCGAGGGGGCGGCGTTCTGCGCCCGACAAACTGAGGCCGCCCCGGTGCCCCGGCGGAGCTTTGTCCGCCGGGCGCGGGCCCGAGTTCACCGCGGCGTGCGCACCGTTCGCAGAGAGGTGCCGGAATTCAACCCATCCCTCTCCCGCGTCTCCCGCGGCGAATCCCCTCACCTTCACAAAGACACTCACACGGAGTCGCACGGAGCAAGGCACCCAATCCACGCCTCCCTCCGTGTTCTCCGTGTTCTCCGTGGTAAATCTTCTTCCTCTCCGCGTCCTCCGCGCTCTCCGCGGTGAACTTTCTTCTCTTCTCTCTGCGCCCTCTGCGCCTCTGCGGTGAACCCGATCCGAGTTCGGCAGCTGGAACGTGGATCACCTGAGCCCGCGCTCCCCCTCGATCGCGATCCGCACCGCGTGCAGCCGCGGATCATCAAACCGGAACCGCGTCTCCCCAGTCGCCAGCGTCAGCTCGATGAACGGCCCGCACAGCGTGCACACGGTCGAGCACCCCGTCTTCGCGGCGATCCCCTTGCGATCCAGCCCCTCGGCCCGCGCAAGCTGCAGCAGGCTCGCAAAGCTCCGGTCGCGGCAGACGCAGCGGTCAACGTACACGCATCACCCTATCCCGCCTCACTCATAGTCGAACAGGTCGTTGCCATCCACCTTGCCCGGCCACCCGATCCCCAGCGCCCCCGGGTCGGCGCCGTACATCCCGCTCGACCACGTGAACGCCATCCGTTCGACCGCGACGTGCCCGTCCAGCCGGGCGACGTTCGCGACGCCCGCGCCGCCGCCGCGTGGACGCGCGTGCCGGAAGTGCATCGACGGATCGGTGCGCGTGTCGTCGCCGCGGGTCTGGTCGGGCCAGAAGCGGGGCTCGATGAAGCTGTACTCGATCGCGAGCGCGCCCCGAGCCGAGTCGACCGCGAGGGCCGCGTCGGCGAACGCGATCGTGTCTGACGGCGTGAAGAACCGCCCGCGATCGGCCCCGACGCGATCGCTCCGCACCGGCCACAGATCCTCGCCGTCGGCGTCCGGACGAACGCGCGAGCGGTCGGTTCCCACGAACGTGTTGTTGTAGCCGTAGCCGCCGCACGCGCGCTCAAAGCCCGCGTCGGCGGGTTGCCCGTCGAGCGTCGCCAGCGCCGGGGCGAACGTCGGGCACACCCGCACCCCCCGCCGCCGCACGCTCTGGCCCGGCGCCGCCGGCTCCCGCGGCCCGTCGCTCCCCCCGAGATACGGCGTCAGCGCCCCGCCCTCGGGCGCGAACGGCTGCGACGGCGTCGCCCGAGATCCGTGCCACCGATCCAGGTTCCCGATGACGTCGCAAGCCCCCGGCGCATACCGCTCGGCGTGATCGCCCGCGTACAGATCGTTCGCCAGCGCCAGCTGTCGAAGGTTCGATCCGCACGCCGCGAGCTGCGCCGCCCCGCGCGCCCCGGTGAGCGACGGCAGCAGGATCCCCACGAGAAGCGCGATCACCGCCACCACGACGAGGAGCTCGATGAGCGTGAACGCCCCTGATCTTCTCAAGGGGTGGCTCACGGCGTCCGCTCCTGGAAATACGCGTTGACGATTCCCGAGACGTCAGTCGAGTTCACCACCCCGTTGCCGTCGATGTCGGCGATGATTGATCCGCTGATGTGCGCCTCGAACCAGTCGTTGATATAGAGCGACACGTCGGTGGAGTTCACGAGCCCGTCGGCGTTCCAGTCCGCCAGCAGCGGGGGGCGGGTGTCGGCGACGCCGCCGATCTCGGTCGACATCTCTCCCAGCTGCGGGTGCGTGAAGACCAGGCCGGTCGTGATGCGCAGAAAGTCGAACGCGTCCAGGGGAGGGTTCGCCGGCGCGAACGTCGCGGGGTCCACGGCCCAGTCGATGGCGACGGCGTCTCCTCCACCGCCGCCGCCATCGAGCCAGGTCGTGACGCCCACCGCCAGCGGGTCGTCGGGGAGCGTGTAGAAACGCTCGGGGGTGATCGACGCGTCGTCGGGGATGTTGTCGCCGTCGGTGTCGCCCAGGGCGAGCACCGGCGTGCAGTCGGCGTAGCCCCACACGCCCTCGGTCGTCGCGAACGGGCCGTGGGGGTTCGCGAGCACCGGCCCGCTCTCGAACGGCACGCCCGGCAGGCGGAAGCCGCTGGTGGTCCACTCACCCGCCCGGCCGGGGGGGATCCACAGCGGGTTGCTCGGCGGGAACGTCGCGTCGCCGGTGTCGTCGTCCCACGTCTGGCTGAACACCGGCGCGGGCGGCGCCGGGGGGACGGTGAAGTGCGAGCCGGGGATGAGGTACCACGCGTCGTCGGGGACCCCGTTGCCGTTCACGTCGCGAGAGACCTCGATGACCGGGGGCTCGGCCCAGCGGCGGTTGGGGTTGCCCCCGACGTAGAAGGCGTTGCCGAAGACGATCACGTCCAGTCCAAAGCGGTTGCGCGGGTCGTTGATGACGGGGCGGTTGAATCCCAGCGTGATCGTGCCGCTGAACCCGCCGAGAGAGACCATCTTCGTGTTGTCGGGGGCGAGCGTGCCGCCGCCGACGGGCGCGCCCAAAGCGCGGCACGGGTCGTTGAAGAGCGGATTGTTGACGAGTTGCCCCGGCGCGGGTGTGAAGGCCCAGACCGTGACGGCGAACGGCGAATCGGCGGGCTCAAGGGGACAGGGCAGCGGCTGCGCCGGCGCGTGCGACGCGAGCGCGAGCGAAAGGGCAACGAGCCCCGAGCGTGAGCGAGGGGTGACCGTGGCAGTGGAGGAGTCAGGCATTTCGCCGCCTCCGCGCCGCGAAGACGCCGCCCAGGGTGACGAGCGCCAGCGCCGAGGGCGCCGGCACCGCGTACCGCGCGAAGTTGAACCCGTCCGACACGAGCAACTCGTTGGTGAACGGGTTAAAGCGGATTGAGTAGTACGCGAATTCGCCGAACGGGCTCAGGCGCAGTTCGGCGCCGTCCGGGGCGATCGGCCCGCCGGCGAGGGCCGCGATGATCGCGTCCGCGTCGATGACGGCCGCGTACCCCGCGTCGTCCGAGCCGGCGAAGAAGTCCCCGCCGCCGACGAGCAGGTTGCCGAAGGGATCGAAGCCCAGCGACCCGGCCGAGAGCGCATCGGCGACGGCGACGCCCGCGTCGAAGTCGACGGGGGCCCCCGCGCCGCCCAGCGAGGCGAGATCGAACGCGCGGACGAGCCCCGTGTCGCCACCCAGCGGGGCGGCGTCGAACCCGGCCCCGACGTAGAGGCGCGTGCCGTCGCTCACCACCCCGCCCGCGCCCGCGGCGATGTCGTCAATCACCACGTCCGAGCTGAGCGCGTCGGCGTCGACGCGCGACACGATCGGGCCCGTGCCGAAACCCGTGACAAACAGCGTCGAGTTCGAGGTCCATACCGCCTCGAAGTTCGGCGCGGCGATCGCGGCGACCGCCGACGGGCCACCGACGCTCAGATCGGCCGCGTTCACCAGGAGCACGCTCGGCCCGGTGTTGTTGTCACCGATGGCGATGCGAGCGCCGTCGGGGCTCACGCGGATGAACGCCGCGCCGAAGAGCGGCAGCAGCGTGGGGTCGATGGATCCGATCGCGCTGTAGTCGCCCAGCCCCGGGGCGGACTCGACGACGAACGTCGCGCCCTGCAGGCCGATGACGCGCCCGTCGGGGAGCAGATCCCACGTCGCGTTGGTCGGCGCTGCGAACGTACCGACCTGCGTGTACGGCGGGACGCCGGCGAGCGCCGGAGCCGCGACGAGGATCGTGCCCAGTGCGGCCGCGAGCAGGGCGGCGGAGGTGGGG
>Ga0163153_10002125_pt1 | contig 29755 bp, 28 predicted proteins | sample OliLakLV19MP6IB1_FD_148629 | JGI IMG/M metagenome (GOLD analysis project Ga0163153, IMG submission 148629) | Freshwater microbial mat bacterial communities from Lake Vanda, McMurdo Dry Valleys, Antarctica - Oligotrophic Lake LV.19.MP6.IB-1 | ecosystem: Environmental > Aquatic > Freshwater >...
GTCCCAGAAATAGCACCACCAGCAGCACCACCAACAGCTGCGTCAACAAAGTTTTGAAACTTGACCGCTGCGTGTTCTTTTCTTACTTTGCCGTATGTTTTCTCGGGAAGTTGATTGTATAAGTTTAACAGTGCTTTGTCTGCTCCTTCCTCCATAAGCTCTTGGAAAGTTTCTTTTACTGCTTGTCCAACTCCTGCATTCCCTGTAAGGCTGCGGATAACTTTTTGGTACGCTTTTTCACTTAACGAAACAAACAGCTTAGAGGCTTCTCTTTCTGTCATAGTGTTCAATACTCCTTTAAGAGGGGTAACCATATCCACCAAGCTCTTAGCTAATACAGCAGGAGTGTTTAACAACCCCACTTTACTAAGAAAGTATTGTGTAGAGTTCTTACCAATTAGAAAGTCATCTACTTGTGCTAATACGCCAAAGACAGACAGTGCTGCAATTCCCATTGGTCCTCTGTACTTTATGTCTATGCCGCTATGCCTCATTGCGTCCATTGTTTGGTTTGCCCCTAATACCCCGAGATTAAGAGCAAGCCCAATTCGTTGATATGCAGGATTAGCAGACCTTAATAAGTTTACAACCGCTGGACCAGTAGAAGGTTTAATGAGGTTAGTAGCCAACAGTGCCATTTTAGCTGCGCTGCGAGTTGCCATAAGTGTTTTAGCTGCTGCCCAAGTTCCTATACCAAGTCCTCCTGTAAGAAACATACCCCCCAGCTGTCCTGTGGCATTCCCTATTATGTCCCCGTAGTGTCTTAGATTGCCGTCATTTCCTTCGTACTTGTTTACCATAACGCGTTCTACAAAGTTGTTAGTCCCTGTGAACATGTTGTAGCCTGACACATACTCTGCGTTGTCCTTGCTCATGCCTGTCAAACGCATAGAAGCCCCTACTACTTCAGAGGCTATTTGTGCAAGTTGGGTTATGTTAGATACAGTAGACAAAAGCCCGTTAAAGACCCCTCCTACAACGTATGTTGCGTCTGCCCAGTCTGCTTTGTCCATTCTTGAAACACCCCAGTAGCCGAGTTTGTCTTCTAAACTTAAGTCTTTTCCCCAAGCTCCTTCTTTTAATACTTTCTCACCGTCTTGTACTGCGACGTGAAAGCCTCTGCCTACTAATTCAGAATAAGAAACTCCTTTGTCTGATGCCCCAAAGTAGTTTCCGTTATACGCTACTGGTTTTCCTTTTAGGTCTACTATCTTACCTTCGTTTAGCAGTTGGTGTTGTAGCGTTAGACTTTCATCTCGGTAGCTTGTTTTACGCACAAGGGTAGGCATAAACCTTTTTCTTGCTTCTAAGTCTCTTTCTGTTAGGTTTTTGAGAGGGTCGTACTCTTGAACTACGTCTTGAAACCTACGAAAGTCTTGTAACCCTTTAATTGTTTTCTGAACTTCAAAAAAATATTTGTCAAATGCTTTTCTATCTGTTGTGCCGTCTTCCTTTTTGAACTTGTCTTGTATCTCCTTTTTTGCCCAGTATTTTTCTATGTCTTCTATTCGGAAGTCGTAGTCTGGTGTCTTTAAAGCATCTGGATAGATAAAAGAGCCTATCATTCCGTCTCTTTCCTCCAGCCTTTTGCGCATTGTGTCGGAGTATATAGTGCCTTTGTATGACCCGTCATATCCTACACTTCTATTTACATTTAGTGATTCTTGTCTTAGGACATCGTGTTTGTTCTTTTGTTCTTCTTCTATTGCAGGGGCAAAGGTATTTGCGTATGCTGGTGTATCGGGAAGAACAGGAATCATTGGTTGTTCATCTCCGCCTTTAAAAGCATTAACGTTGTATGGTAGTTTTAATTCGTCCATTAGTATAAATCGTCTAAGGTTATATCTGGCAGGGTGTTTTGTTGTTGCAGAGTGATTTGTTGTTGTATTGTTCCTCCCTCTTGTCGTTTAGGAATAACTCCTTGTTCTTCAGTGGGGTATAGAGTTGCGTTGTTGTTGTCGGTAAACAGAGTACCACTTCCAAAATAGGTAGATAAAGGGGGAGTTTTTCCTGTTAAGAAATCTCTTGTAAGCACAACTGTAGAACCACTGTCTCCTGTCAATGCCCCTTTAAGAGCTACAACTGATGCGTGAGTAGGTCCTAAATAGGAGTGTAGGGCTAACTGTTGTTTTAGTATTTCTTGCCCTTCAGTAGAATTGTTTGGTATAATTACCCCTCCTTTTATGGTTGTCCCTATTTCTCCCATCTTTAAAGCGTAAACTTCCATTCCTGTTATTTGTTGTGTTTTAATACCATGTTCTTTCAATGCCTGTCTCGCTTTTTCATTTCCGCTTATAGCCGCTTGAATTACAGCATACATCTTGTCGCTATAGTTTATTTCCTCTCCTGATTCGTCTGTATAAACAGTAGTAGTCATAATATTTTGCCCCAAACGATGCACGTTTTTAGTTATGTCATTGCCTTCTACTCTTTTTCCGTCTTTCGTTAATACAAGTTTAATCCCGTTTTTGTTAAGTATAGTCCCGTCCCATGTTATTGCTGCGCTTCCAATTATATCTTCCGTTATTGTTGCCCCCGTTGAGGCACTTTTGAGTAAGGGTTTTTTAACTTGCCACACAGAGTTTTCTCCAAATCTTTTTGTAAAATCTTGCCCAAACAATCTTGCGGCGATAGTGTCGGCAGTTCGTACTTTTTGCCCGTTTTCAACCATGTCTGAAAGGTCTGTTACTCTATCCCTTTTTTGTTTTTCTAATAACGCTGCTCCACTTCCAGCCCCGTGAACAATGGCTGCCATATTTACGGAAGAACTTTTGTTTTGGTCGGTTTTCTCCGTTGTATTAACTGCTGCTCTTCTGATTATAGCATTTGCTATATACGCACTTTGGGCAAATGCCAACTGAGCATTGTTCATGTCTTCAATCTTTGTTGCTTGAAGTTTTACTCCTTTTACTCCGTTCTCTTCTGTTGTTATTGCATTTCCGTCTTTGTCATACACTGGGACATTTATTATAGCTTTCATCTCTGAGTAAAAAGCACTCATTAACCCGTCTCTAATAACAGGGTCTAATTGGTTTATTTCTTTAGTTGCCTCTTCTATTTGTTTGAAGTTGTTTTCATTTATTACTTTTGAAGAAGTGTTATGGAATATAACCATGTCTGAGTTGTATCCCCCTATGTTTGCTTGGCGGTATGACCCTGCTATAGCTTCTGCTTTGCTGTTTGTTTCTGCATCTTTAAAGTAGGCTTGCATTCTCGTAAGGGCAGTGTCTCTGTCGTTAAGATTGACCATCATCTTTTTGGAGTGAAGAGGGTTTTCTGGGTTTATGTACTCGTAGCTTTCCTGTAGGTCTCTTGGAGTTGCTGCCTTCCAGCCACTTAGGCTTCCTAAACGATTTAATATTTCTGACTGTGGTCTTACTATTCTAACATTTTTTTCTACTCCGTTTACCAATTGCTTCTCTGTTCTTGTGAAATAGCTTTCTCCATTGTCGCGGTATTGTATCCCGTGCTTTCCTTCACTTACATATTTTTTATATGCGGTTTGGTTTTCATCATAAGTGTTTACTAACCCTTGTGTGTCCCTTGTGAGCTTGTCTTTCTGTTGCACAATAAACATTGGCAGTTGAGCCATCATTTGTTCGTCTGTGTTGTGTAATGCAATATACGCTGCTATTTCTGCTGTTGCCGCTTCCTTTCTGCTCATCCACCCTTCTTTGTCAATATGGTATGTTTTGAGGTCTTTCTCAAAAGCAGAAGTGTCCATAGTGTGTTTAGCTGGGTCATAAAAGTTTTTTGCACTGTATCTGCTTTGATACGCTGCTAAGAAAGGGGAGACAGGAGCTTGTGGCACGTATTGCAAGCCGTCATAAGAGGTTGCTCTATCGGCAGTGTTGGCATAGTCATAGTTGTTTCTATCGTTTCCTATGATGCCTTGTCCAAATGCCCCTTTGACATTGTCCCCTACGTAGTTGCCAACAGTAGACACGCCTCTTCCTATTCTGTTTAAGAGTCCTCCTCGCTGGAACATTTTTATCTTCTTGCTCATGTGTTCTTGTTTAATTGGTCTATGTAGTCTTGTTCAAACTTATACAAGTCTCTCTTTACAGTGCATACCTTGCGTATTAAAAAGTCGTGCTGGTCTTTTATAATACGGGCAAACGGCTTTCTGGTTTTGTATACAATAGAAAGAGCCTTTGTGTTTATACATAAAGGCTCGTCTTTTTCTTTCAGCCAGTCTATGAAGCCGCCTGTTGTCGTGTTTAATATCACAGTTGTTTTTTAAAGTTTAAGGATATTTTGTTTCTGTTTTTCATATTAATCGCTCCCCAGTTCTTGGTTATGTCCATTAGTTTGACGTTGTATTTTTCCATGTACGAAAAGGGGTTCTTAGCATGAGACTGCGTCATCTTTCCTCCGTTGGAAAAACCAGCTATTCCTTTTCTAATCTTTTCCATTTGTTCAGCTATTGCTTTGTCTATAGAAGAAGATGCTTTTTCACTGGAGGCAAAGATACTGGCTTCGTACATGCTGTTAAAAACAGGGGAGACAACAAGTTTTCCTGATTGGTCATAGTGGGAAACAGTGAATTTGCCGTCTGCTGTCGGGTTTACTTTTACGTTTTTTTGAACTTGTCCTACGGCAGATTGGTAAATCATTGCTTTTTCCTGTTCTTTCTTGGCTTGTATGTCTCTGCTTTGCACAAACATATTTTGCTGTCCTTGATTTATTGCTTGTTGGGAAGCGGCTTGTTGGTTTTTGTAATTGGTCATAGCCTCGTCTTGTAGCCCTTGCTGGAACTTCTGACTTGTGCTTAACATTCTCATGTTTTCCCCTTGCCGTGCTTGCAGCTGGGTGTTTTTGCTTTGGTCATACATCTGACTGTCCTGAGCATTTAGCTGTGTGGCACTGTTGTTAAGCCCCTCTTGTGTCCCCATTGTGGAGGCTATGTTCATTCTATTGTCAATGCTTCTATTGTTGTTAGCTTGTGTGTTGGCTTGGTTGCTCATTCCTTGCAAGGCACTATCTTTGGCATACTGGTTCATACCCTGCGTGCTTCCTATTATGTCTTGTCTGTCTTGAAGGCTTCTCGTAGGAGGCTTTAGTCCTCTTCCCAAGTAGCCCTTGCCCATATTCACAAGGTTTGTAACAGCAAAGACCTTGTCCATTCCAGTTGCTCCAGCGGTTGCTCCGTCAAATACTCTTTTTAACCTGCCTGTTACTTTGTCATAGACCATTCGTGCTTTTGTTGGGTCTTTTACAGGAACAGGAACAGGGGTAAGTGGTTTAATCGCTAATGTTTTGTCTCGTATTGTTTCTGGGGCAAGACTGGAAAGCTCTCTTGGCTTTAAAAGAGGGAATGTTTGGAGGGGTATCCTTGCTCCGCTCTGTAGCTTCTTAAACGGGCTTCTTATTTTATTCTTCGTCATCGTTTTTCCAATAGTTAAATAGACCTTTTTTAGACAAGAACTTTCCGCCTTTCTCCATCATCGGTTGTTGCATAGAGGTATCTCCTGCTACCCCCGTTTCAGAAGGATTCACCTGCTCCTGTTTCATAATAGCCTGTACCACAAAGTCCCAGCCTTGTTGAGCCAGCTCTGGTGAATTTGTCTGGCTGTATTCTTGAACCATCTTTTCAATTTGGGCAGTGTCCTCTACTGAGAAGATACGTTCTCCCCCTTCTACTTCTGCTATTTGCTGTCCTGTTTCGTCTACAGTGGGGACACCCCCCTCACTATGAGGCATAGCCCCTTCTCCTGACACTAAGCCGCCGCCTTGATAATTCTTTGTCAATGCTCCACCGCTCTGGTAGTCGTTGTACTTTTCTCTGAAGTTCATATTTCTTTGGTTTAATAAGCCTCCTGTTTTAGCTTTTGGGATTCCTACTGTGTTTACTGTTTGTAATACTGGTTTTTCTAATATTTTGTTTCCTACTACTCCGCCTACTGCCCCTCCTAACTTGCTGCCTATCGCCATTCCTACTGTTGGAGGCACGCCAAAAGCCATTGAGGCTAATCCTAAACCTCCGCCTATCATAGAACCAAGCGACTTTCCTTTTTGCGGATTGTTCATTGTGTTCTTGTTAGAAAGGTAGTCCACCCCGTCTGACAATAGACCTACGCCTCCTTGTATTCCTCCTAATAGGTTTCCAGACATTCCCTCACTTAGCTCTCCGCCTGCCTGAGCGATTGGTATTTCCTTTACCCTGCTGCCTTTAAAACGGTACTCCCCACTATTAGCCTTCATCACTTTCCTATTCCCGTACTCGTCTATGCCTATTAGGTCTTTGGATACCCCGTCCATTGTTATTGTTCCGTTCGGGCTATCTATCATCAGAGAAGGGGCGTTTCTATACGGGGAGTTGTCTTTGTAGCCCATTGTAGAAACAGACCCCCCTTTTTGAAAGACGCGTTGTCTGACAAGTCTTTTTTTATCACATTCTTTACACATTTGACATTCTGTATTTAGTTAGAAACGATTGTACTCTTAGTTTTTTTATTGCGTTGTATGTGAACCTCACCTTTACGTATTTATCTCTTATACGAGAATTGACTCGGCTATGGTTGTAGTCTTCCCCTTTGTCTGTGTCGCTACTGCCTATGACTATTGAAACGCGATTCTCCTCTTGCCTTACTCTTTTCCTTTTTAGCAACCACGAGATATCCCTTTTCGCCGTTTGGTTTTCAGTGTTCCACTCTATTTCCGTAGGGTAGATGTTGTTTCCTATCACAGAGTGATTGTCAAACACTTTGCTGTATGCCACATTGTCGTTCACTACTATCTCCATTATAGTAGGCAGGCTTCCCCCGTAGAAGTTGTTGTAACCTCCTCCATTGTGCTTGTACCCTTCTAATTTATCGTACTGTTTAACTTCCGAAGAAGGAAAAGAGAACAACACATCACTGACGTTCCACATAATAGAAGGGCTATAAGTGTAATAAGACATAAACACTTGTAGCTTTTCGCTGTAACAGAGAGTGAAGGTATCCATGTAGTTTGACAAAGGGACGGTGCTTCTGTAGAAAACAAACATAACCTCGTTTTGCCTTTTGTCCCAGACAGTTCTTACGTGGTATCTCCCTTCTAAGTCCCTTAGAAAATTGTATCCGCCTATTCTGTCTGTGCCTTCGTTGCTTCTGAGAAAGGAGCTTACAACATCGTCAGAAATAGCCTTCACTGTGTCCCCTACAATAGCCCATAGCTTTCTTCTATTGACATCTATACCGTATATAGCATTGTCTGTTGAAAGAACTGAGTGAGTGTGCTGTGAGCCTATTTTAGAAAGCAGCTGACTGTATGGAGTGAGTACCCCCGTTCCACTTACAAACACTTGTCCTTCTGTTGATATAGGGACTCTTTCTTTATAAGGGAGCTTAGACACCCCAAACTCCTGTGTCAGGTACAGGCTAAAGCCTAACGAGCATATATCCGAAGCTTCCCCAAGTTCAATAGGGTAGTCTTGTGTGTTTAGCAATCCTATCTGCCTGTAAAAGTCTGTGAAGGACAATCCAACTTGCTGTTCGCTATATATCACTCTGGTAGGGAAGTGGTTGCTAACTGACGGCAGGGTTGTGTCAAATGCCGTAGTTCTTTGTTCCCCCAACACGTGGCTATAGCCTTTATTGTAGCCTCTGCTTTCTGGTGATTTGTTGTAGCGAGTAAACAAAAGCAACTGCCCATTGACAGGGCTGTCTAATCTCCAATCCGCGTTTGCAAAGTTGGTAGTAGCCGCTACTAAGTTGTTGTTGTCTATTTCAACTTCTGGCAAGGCGACTCGTTGCCCCTCATTTATATCTACCAGCTCACTGTTTCTTAGGTAAGGGTTTGAGTTGTTTTCTGTTATTATCTGTAAAACGACTCCTGTGTAGCCTTCCCCTGTTTTACAATACCACATTCTTTTAAAGAACTCTCCTACAAAGCAGTCCCCTCTAAAACATTGTATTGTGGGCAATGCCCCTAACAATATGGTTTTCCAATCAAAAAGCGAACCTTGTGTAACACTCTTGTATTGTAGCAGGTTTACTTGTGGATAGAGAGAAAGATAGTTAGCCCGTTGTTCCGTGTCGTAAATATTTACAACTGTGAAGTCAGGAGAGGAAGTGCTGTCTTGTTCCATTGTCAAAGACTGGATTACTCTCTGATTTTCATTTCCTCCGTCCTGAAACACAAAGTCCCTTAACCCAAACTGGTTGCCTTGAAAAGTGTCTTCCGAAAGCACAAGCCCTACATAACCTTCAAAAACGTGATTGACGTGGATTAAAGCAGTTGAGTTGTTGTTGTTTCCTGTTACAACAGAGTTAGACAGATAGTTTAAGTTGCTTGCAAATAAACCTCCTGTTATATCTCTTCCTGTGTCTACTATCCAGCTCTTGCAGTTTTTTTTGACGGGGGTGTTTTCATTGTATATTGAAGAAGGAAAATACAAAAAGTCAGTTCTAAATGAGCTGTTAGTTTGTTTAGAGTATCGCCCAGAAAGATACCTGTGTTTTGGCACTACGGACAAAGTTACATCGTTTAACCTGCTCCTTGTAGTCCTGTTTAAGTCGCAGTCAGGGGAATAGAAGGCATACCTGCGTTCGTCTTTTAAGATGTTCATATAAGAACCTACCTGTGAAGACTTTGCACTGTTCCCTGAGTGTCTTCTCCATTCTGTTTCTGTGTGTCCTCTTGGGGCAGGGATTACTCTTCTGTCTGTTGCGTTTTGATAAGTAGTCCACTGGTTGCTGTTGTTCTTGTCAAGGGAGCTACCCCAACTAACAACCCCTAACCAGCTTAGTTCTGTAACACTGTAGTCGCCTGCTGGCACAGAAGAAGTAGTACAGACTACCCCTTGTGCTATTGCGTCTCTGTTTCTATCTGCTCTTACTATCTTGCAGCCTATTATGTTTTCTTTTAGTTCGTTTTTCTCTGCTATTGTCAGATTGCCAAACATAGTGAACTCTAACCTAACATCTATTCGCACAGTGGTTAGCTCAAGCGTCTCAGGCTTCTTAGGGGTTCTTATTATTCCTTTTTTATTAACGCTGGTTAAAGGAGTGGTTGATAAGTAGTCGTATCCTGTTGGGAAGTAGGCTTGGGTTTCACTTCCGTCTTTGAGCTTAAAGACTATTCCAAAAGCATATGTCTCCTCCCACCAATAGCCCAAGCTATTGTATATGGTTAGAGGCTTGTGGTAGCCCGTTTGGCTATAGTTTAAAACGTCCCCTGCCATTATAGTAGGTGTCCCTGCTGAAACTTCAACTGCTTCTAACACAAAAGCGTTTGCAAACTTAGTGTATAAGGCGTGGTTCTGAGAGGTTATCTTTATGTTTGTGGCAAACAGCCTTCCGTCTAATTGAGTAATTGACTTAGCTAAAAAGGAAGAGTAGTACGCACTGCTTATAGAAGTAGTTGAAACAGCAAGAGTGTTCTCAAAGCCAGTGTGAGAAATGTATTGGATTGCCCCTGTGATAGGGAAGTCTTGGTCTATTTCATAAAACTCCTGTGTAGCTATGTCGTCCCCTGTACTGTACTCTACTATAAGCCTAAAAGAAGTGTAGGAGGGGTCTATATCTGATACAATCAGTAGGACTTGATTAGGCGTTGTTATGTCTGTAAAAGACTGACCCAATGAAGAGTTCTGTCCTATAACAGAACTTCCTCCATATGAAACATTGCCGTTACTTCCTCCTGTCGTAGTTCTAAAAACACTGACTAACGAAGACTGTGCTATGATAGAGGTAGTGTTAGAGTCTTGCGTCTTGTACTTTAAATAGTATATGTAGTTCCCAAACTTCAACCGTCCTCCTGCCGCAACGTCTTGTAGAGCTATGGAGGTGTATTTTAAAGTGTTGAGTATTAGGTTCAGCTCAGTTGAAAAGTCCTGCTCTGTGTATGTGCGAGCGTTAATAGAGTAAGCCCCGTCTTTATATACGACACTGCCGTTCACACTACGGATAGGGTTTAGGTTGTCTGTGAAATACAAACCATAGGAGTAGTCATACGACAGCTTGGCTACAATCTCATTTACGATAGGATTGTTCAGGTTAAAGTTAAACAGCTTGCTTCTCAAAGGGTATCTGTTGTTACTCCCGTACTTCATCGTCATCAGAGGGTGATACTCGTTCACCATTGAAACAGGGTATCCCACTCCTACAAGGTACGCCGCATAGTAATAGCGGTGGTTGTCAGGGAACAAGTCAAACTCGTAAAAGGGACTGACATCAAAGTCCTCTTCGTATATCCTCGTGCCGAAGTTAGGGGAGGGGTATGTCCCTATTTCTCCTTGTCTCGTTGTTGGGTTATGGGATATAATGTATGACACTCTGTTGTCTGTTACCACCCCAATTGGCTGAAACCCTCGTGTTAGCACAAAGGACTCCTCGTTGCCTTCTAAGTTCTGCATAACGTAGCTGTTGTCTGACTGAGACAGCAGGCGTAGGTTTTGTGCAAAAGTCAAAGTGTCATTTAGACTTATGTACTCGTCTAAGTCCATTGACAGTCCTTTATTAGCGGTGTTTTGGGCTGTTTCCATATCTCTGTGTCCTGTTATAAGTGCTGTAAAGCATGTCCACTACTCCTTGTAGCTCGCTGTTGGTCATTACCGCTTTTGCTTGTAATATGTATCGGTTCTTCAAGTTTTCAAAGTACTGTAGCTTGTCTTCTTGTCCCAGCCCTTTGGCAAACAAACGTAGGAAATGCTGGTACAAGACCCAGTGGTAACAGGCATAATACTCTTCCTCTGTAGCTATTAAAGGGAATCCGTTCTCGTCGTTTTGATAAACGTAGTATGTTACTTCTACTTCCTCTTTGTTGAAGATACTGTTGAATGTAACAGTGCTTGTCCCTTTAAACCTAAAAGGAATGCTTTGGTTTTTCAATCTTACCGTGTCTACTCTGTCCACATAGCAGGGTAGTTTTATTTGCCCATTAACAACACACATAGTTGATGTTTCTAAAAGGAACGCCTTCTTTCCTATCAGTCTAAGGCACTGTCCTACTTGTTCTATAACGTAGTCTAAAGGAGCGTCTATGTCAAAGTCTCTTCGTAAAGAGTCTAAGATTCTTGGTAGATTTAAGTTGTCCTGAAAACTGTACTGCGATATCTCCATATACTTCTGGGTTTTTGGTTATCTGTTTTTCTAACTCTTTGTTTTGCTTGTTTGGCAGGCGTATGAAGTAGCCTGCTTCTACGTAGTGAAGACTGTTCTCTTTGCTTGTCTTTAACAAGGATATCCTGTATTTGTTTAGAAAGAAGTCTTCTGTTTCCACAAAGGTTATTTCCATATTCTTCTTTGCTGCTAACAACAGTGCCTCTTTTCTAAGTTGCTCAACCCTTGTGTTTTCAACGCTTGTAGGGACGTAACGGGTTACTTTGGCTATCAGGTTTGGGTTGTTGAACAAAGCAACGCTGTGTCCTTCTATGCACTTTTCTATTAACCATTCAAAATACCTCTGTATTACTTTTGTGTAGACGGCGGTGTATGCTGTGTCTTTCTTTTTCTTTTTTGTTTTGTTCCACTCATTTACATAACTCTCTTTTATATAGTCCTTGACCTTGCTTTTCAAAAGAACAAACAGGTCTTCACAGTCATACCGTATTGCTACTACGCTTATGCCTGTTTCAGGACTATAGTGTTCGTACTTGTATAACCGTAAGTTGTTTGTGGAAATGCCCTTTCGTTTTAACCTCATTGTTTTAATCCTATTATTTCAGACTGAGTGTTTGCTTGCAAGTGTCCCATTTGATATTGACTCATGTATTGTGCTAATAGCTTTTCTGTAATTACTGATATAAGGTAGTCTGGACATTTGAACTCTACATCTTCCTCGTTTATACAAGCGCACTCGTACTTTAGTATCTCCTGCTCGTTTTTAGGGATAAGCTCTACCGTAATGTACTTAGGAGGGATAGAGGTGTTGTAGTTGTAAAGAACAAGTTGCTTCTTAGCTTCTCTGTGCCACACGGCTTTCATTTTGGAAGTCCACTTTGCAAACTTCCTATAAAGGTAGGCGTTCCCTTTTATAAGGTTGAACGGGGTAGACCTGTCTATTGTTCCTACATACCTAAGGTTTGGTATAGAGCTAATCTGCATTAGCTCTGGTATTTCCGCAACTAAAACTTTCTCATCACTGTCTATGTCGCAACACTCACTTATGTCTTTGCACACTACGGGAATGCAGTTTATCTCAACATACAACTGCTCTGGGGATAGCAACTGCTTCTTTAAGTCATACTCGTAAACAAGCCTGTTTCTTGTGTTTATTATCTCGTCCTTCAACATGTTTATATCTATGTTGGCATTAGTAATAAACGGGCTTATTTGGTTACGAATAAGGGAGGCTATCTGCAAAAGAGTCATGTGTATAAAATGAAAATGGAGTACAACGTACTCCACATTCAACGAAATAAACCCCCAAATAGTTACGCAAACAAAAACGCCAGTAGATTGTTTGTTATTGTTGCTGCTTGATTTACATATAGCACCAGTTCTACAAGATGCGATTGTTCTGCATTGATAGTGTTCATTTGATGTTCGTCTGTGCCTGAGTCCACACGATATACAATATGGTATGTGTTGTAATATGCCCCGTTGATAGGGAGGAATCTTGTATCGCCATTGTTTAAGTTATACATTCCCTCTCTTGTTTGTATGTATGTGCGAATATAGTCTGCATCATTAACCCCAACAAACGGAGGGGACGTGGTTACAATGGTGGCGTTAATAGTCTGATATGTGCTGTCTTGGTCTCCTGACAATGATAGAATAAACTCCCAGCCTGCTGTTCCCCCGTTAATATTTACTTGAGAACCAGTGGCAGACACTGTTGTTTTTAGCTCAGGGTTGTTTTTGATTAACGCGTTAAGCAATAGTGAAATTCGGGCAGCTAAACCATTGATAGACGACATAGCAACGGTGTATATGTCGTTTGTTCCTATTGTCTTCCAGCCTCTTTGCATATCCACTTGGTTTCTGTCAATGGCTCTATACGACAGTCGTATTCTGTAAGGAAGACCTACCACAAGCCCTGCTACAGTGTTAATAGTGGCAACAATTGTGTGAGGGGCGGCTCTTCTCACAGTGTTTGTTACAGGGACAACTGTTTCGTTTTTAAAATTAACAAACGAAGTCCCAAGAGCATCTACAGAATAGTTAGGGGCATTTGCTCCAGCAATAGCGTTTGAGTCAAACCCTACTAAAGTCCTACGTAAGGACACAATTTGTCCTTGTTTGATAAGGGTAGAAGAGGGCTGTATTTGAATAGAAGCATTTATAGTGGCAAACCCGTCAAACTCAGGAGTTGTTGCCCCGTTAAGAGTATTGTCTTTTAATATTTTTACGTCAGCATTTGTGTTTGCTACAAGTATTGTTTTTCTTATCTTAAATGACATGTTTTTAGTTTGTTAAGAATTGGTTATTTAATTGTAAATGCCCTTGTGTTCTTTGCTGCTCTATGCTTTCTAAAAACATCAAGGCGGTTATTTTTATTATTTCAATAGCAATGTACTCCTTCTCTAACAAAGTAATCAAAACATTAGAAGGGGAAGAAACATTGTCAATGTCCAGACCTTGCGTTAAAGGCTTTTCCAAGTACTCAATCAGTATTGTGTCTATCGTTGCATCTTTTTCAGGTATCATAGTTATTTTATCTTTTGAAACCTCGTACCAGTTTTTAAGCTTGCCGTAATAGTTGCTGTCCTCGTACCCTTTTCTGTCCGAAGTCATTTTATAACACTCCTTGATGTTTCCCCCCTCTTCACATTTCTTTTTGCCTTTTACTTCTGCTCGTACTCCTAATAGAAACAAGTAATTAGCAGGCAACGCCCCTGTTAAGAATTGAAGCTCAACAGGGTAGTTTCTGTTTGTGATAAGCTGCAAGTCGTCTGTTCGCTTCTGTGTGGTTTCATACTCCTTGTACTTTAGTTTGACCCACTCATACACCGCCTTGTTCAAATAAAACAAGTAGTCCCACGTTTCAAATGAGGCATTGTACTCCTTGTTTAATTCAACTAACACGGCATTATAAACATCAACGCTGTCCTTTATCAACATTACTCTACATCTTGTTTAAGCATCATTTTGAACGAGTTTACCACGTCCTTGTTTGTCTTGTCCTTGACCCACGCCAGCAATTCCTCTTTGCTACTACCGAGATACGTCTCTTTGTACATGTACTTGCCGTCTTTGCCCGTAATAACCGCACTAAATATAAGCTCGGCTACAAGCAACTTGACGTTGTAGTCCTTGTCGTCTAATAGTTTTAGCACAACCTCGTAGTTTCTATCAGGCACACGAGAAGGGGTCGTTTCGCAAATCTCATACAGCTGACGCTTTAGAGTGTCTACTGAAACTGACTTCCCGTCAAAGCCAAGAAGCTTAGAAAGCTCTATCATCTTTCCGTGAGACAATGCTGCTACTGCGGCAATAGCTCTGTATTTAGAGTCTGTTGCTTCTACAATTCTTGCAGATTGTTCCTCTAAGTCCTGTATTTCAAAAGGAGTAGATAGGTGTTGGTCTTTGGCTTCTCGGAGTATGCCTACCTTCTTAGCTACTTTTAACCAATAGCTTAGTCGCTCGTTGCTTTTGCTTATCACCATAAAAGGCAGGAACGATTGTTTTGTGCTGTGGTCAATGTTGTATTTCTCAATGAAGTTCTTTTGCATATCCTCGTCTTCTACCCACATGTTTTTTGTGTGGGGGTCTATTGGGACTACAATCGTGTAGACAGCTTTTATCTTTGTGTCGGTGGGCTTAATTACTATATCCATGTTTTTAATTGTTTTATTTGGTTAGCAACTGAACGTTAGGCGCACCGTCATAAGAACTCAAGTCAAGAAAAAGAAGAGTGAGGCTTCCAGTTGGAATCAGACAGTCTTCCGTCCAAATGTCTTTTGTGTGGGAGTCTGTTGGGACTACAACCGTGTCGGGGGGGTTAATTGCTATATCCATAATTTTAATTGTTTTATTTGGGGGTGGTAAAATTAAATAAACGACTTTTCAAGAATCATACAGGTTTCTGGTACGTGAACTACCACTCCTGCATAAGTCATCATGTCCATTCTTGCTCCTTGAACAGGGGTTGAATATTCACCTGATGTTTTTCCGTTCTTTCCACCAAAGCCAAGTTGGTAACCTGTTATCAAGTTACAGCCCTCTTTGGTTAGCAATTGAATGTTGGGAACGCCGTCATAAGAACTCATGTCAAGAACAAGGAAAGTTGAACTTCTACTTGGTCTGCCACTTGGAGTCAAACGGTCTGCCACCAGCTGAACATCGTCAAATATTGGATTGCGAACCACAGTGAACTTAGCCCCCATATATTTGTATGTTGTGAAGTTAGCTCCTATTTCTATGTTGTCGCCTTTCTTTGTAACGATGTGGTCGCTTGTAATAGTGTACTCTTTGAGTATGTTTCTCATCGCACTGTCAAACTGAGCCAAACCGTCAAAGCCAGTCATCATGACAATATTCACGTCTCCTATTGCTTTCATAGGGTTTCTCTGTAACACAGCACCGAGTATGTCGCGTAACAAGCCTTCTGTAAAGACAGTGTACATTTCATTAATGCCCTCTTTGCGAATAGCTTCCCAAACGCCGTCCCCCATAATGGTTTCTTCTGAAAAGCCATTTAAACCAAACACCCTGTCTGTTTCTGGGTCTACATTAGCCTTGCCAAACAACAACGCCATCTCCTTTTGTAGCATGAGGTCTTCAAGCATATCTTTCTCAAGACCTGTCATCCACATAACAGGAGTAGACTTGCCGTCTATTGTGTCGCATACAGCAAACTTAGCCATAGCAGCATCTCCTGACCAGTCTCTGCCTACTCGCATTTTGCGTAAGTAATTGACACGGGATTCCTCGTTTGAACGTTGGGACATGTACCCTTCACGAGAAAGCTCTGGTTGGGCATTGCCTAACTTTGAAACAGTGTTGTTAGCTTGTAGAAAATTAAAATCTACTACTTCTTCAGGATTGTTCCCCACAAGAATAACGGTGTACTGCCATTTTCCAGCTGAAAGCTCTACCCCATTGCCTCTTACTACCTGCAATTGTTGTCTGTTTTGCAAGTACATAATATCATTATTGAAGAAGCTGTTCTCGTTTAAGCAAACAGTGAAAGGCTGGAAGTTTCTACCAAGACTGGTGTTTGACGGAACGTTTTGGGCTATTCTTGATATAAATGAGGGAGTCCCTTTGACAGTGTAGACGTACTTCATTGACGCTATGCCTTTTGCCGTACCGCTTTTAACACCAAGCACGGAGGAGTATGCGTCTGCAAATATCTGAAGGAGAGGCTTGTCAAATAACCTAATTATCTTACCTGGAGAGCCTTTGGCTTCTGGTCCATAAATCTGAGACAAAGATGGAACAGTAGTTGTTACATCGTGTCCTCTAAACATTGAGCTTTTTGTGTTTACTAATTTCATAGCTGTTATTACGTGTTTGTTTTGTGTTTGTTATATTTTGTTTAGTTTAGTATTCTTCTTCTTCTTCTTTTCGCCAGTAGTCTTTTAGCACGTCTGTGCTTGTAAACGACTTTTGATTAAACAGAGGTTCGTTTGACATGCTGTTTACCATTTCACTTGCTACTTGCTTCTTGTTTCTTGCAGGCATACCTGCTATGTCCTGCATTTTGTAATAGGCAATCACCATTTCAATAAGGGTCTTTTTGTCATCAAGCATTTTGTCTACTAAGGAGTAGCCTTCGTTGTCTTGTTCTAAAAAGGCATCTTTTAAAAACGATTTGTCTTTATCTGTTACTGCGAGGTACTCTGACTTAAAGTCTATAAGAATATTGCTAAAGTTGGCTATTTCTTCTTTGTACGCTAATTCTTCTTGTTGCTCTCGCAGTTGGTGGTTACGGGCTATTGTTTGGTCTATTGCTTCTACTTCCTTCTTGTACTCTTTTTCGGTAGTACGGTATAGCTTGGTATATGTTCTTTCCAGCTTGCCTTCAAGTTCTAACTCAGCTGCTTCTTCTTCTGCTTCTTCTTGTGTTAGTTCATCAGCAGACATTAAGTGGTTTATCACAGCTTGCTTTTTGTCTAATGCCTTAAAGGTTTCAAACGCCTTATTGTATTGTACCAGTTCGTCTGAGGGGGCATTGTTAGTTGCCTCTTTCAGCTGGTTTCTCAGGGTGTTTAGCTCTTCCTCGTACATATCTGACATTGCCCCTATTGCTTTTACGGGGTCTATGTCTTTTGGCACGTTCTCCCAGCCGAACGTTTGTTCTAAGTGTTTGGCAAAGTCAGTGGGGGCAAGTGTTTGTTTTGAGGTTGGCTGTGCCTCCGTTTTAGCTGAGAGGGTTGTTTCTTCTTCCTCAAAGCTAAAAGGGGTGGAGGGTTCTGCTTCTTCTTTTGACAAGTCTTCTAATGTTGGAAAGTATTCGTTGTCTTCCTCTTGTACTATAGATGTTTCTTCTTTCATTTTATCTTGTTTTAGTTGTTTTACCTAAGACAAACCCTATTACGACTCCTACAAGTAGCCATAGCCACCAGTTGTTTCTTTTGTTTATCCTTGTTGTCTTTGTTTTTTCTTTTGCGTTTGTTCTTTCTATATTTGCTTTTTCTTTTGCTTTTATTCGCGTAGTGTCTTTTATGACCTTATACTCGTACTTTATTTCATATTTTGTTTTACACTCCTCTTTTACAAACACTGTTTTTGTGTTTTCTATTGTTTTTATTTTTTCTATTGTTTCTTTTATAAAAACAGTGTCGTTTCTTTTAACAGTGTCTATCCTAACGACTTCTGTTTTAACAGTGTCTGTTTTAATAATCGTTTCAGATGTCCTTGTTATGAGCTTAGGGCTTTTACAACTTTGTGTCGCAAACGCAAGTAGGGACAGCACAAGTACAAGCCCTAACAGCAGGAATAGCTTTTTCATCTGGTTGTCCTCCCTTATTTTCAATTGGTTCTTCATTGTCTATTTGTTTAGCGTCAAAGTACCTTCTGCCTGACAAAGTGAGCAATGTGCCAATTACCCCTATGTGCATGTCCAAAACCGCTTTGTCGTATTTGACTCGTATAAGGCACAAGGTCATAAAGCAAAAAAGCAGTAAGACGGTAAAGGCGTGTCTGAAATTTACACTTGGAAAAAGTTTATTGCTTGTCATATTTACGAAAGTTTGTTTTCTATTACTATAATGCGTTTGTAGATTTCTAAGAGTTCTTTTTGTATTTCCTTCTCTTTGCTTTTTATCTCTGCTATTTCAACAGCGAGATTTGTTTTAGACTCCTGGTCAATAGCGTCCTTGCGACTGCTTATTTTTATAATGTGCTGCGAGGTATAGAGATTGGCAATACCAATACAAGAGGGCAGGAGCATAGGGGACATTTTAACAGCTAACACCCTGTCTATCTCATAGACTATTATCATAATCAAGATAGCACTGGTTACTATTATGAGCGTTATTATTAACGCAGTTTGCTTATTTAGGAAAGATATCCACGTATTCATTTTTTAAAAAGGAATTATAGTTTGTCAATAATTATGTTTCCTGCTGTAACAGTGTATGCAATGCTGCTCAGTGTCCCGTTAAGAGGAGCTGAGAAAGAGTAAGAGGTGCTTGACTGTCTTACAGTACCGAGTATGCTTCCTACGAAATCAACGCTTGTTGTGAAATTAACAGCGTTGCTCCCAGCTGAAACAGTTCCCCCTGCAACAACCAAGCTTGAGGTAGGGGTTGAAACTAAAGCAGAGTTGTTTATTGACACTGTCCCTGTTATAGGAGAAACAACTGACAATAAATCTATTATTGCTCGTAAAAGTAATCTTGTATCGTTGTCCATATTATTCGTTTTTTCCTTTTCTGGCGGATATTTTTGCGTTAGATGTGCTTATGTCTGCGTCTAATTGCTTTTGTGCTATTTCGGCATATCGCTCTTCAACTACTGCGAGTCTTTCTTTGATGCTTGTTTCTTCTTTCTTCACGCTGTTGTCTGTTACGTGTTTCTCTTTTTCTTGTTGCATCTTAGCCTGCTCTAATTGAGCGTCTTGCTGCATCTTAGCTTGCTCTAACTGCATCTTAGCTTGTAGCTCTTGTTGTTTGGCTTGTTGCTCCCCTTGTGCGTTTTTCTGCTGTGCCTCTCTCATTTCTTTAACGGCAGAATTGACAATGTTGTTTATCTCGTTCATTGAGTTTGAGTTGAGCGACTTGATTACATCGCCAAAACTAATAGCCTGCGCCATAGCAAGTTCTTGTACCAGTTTCTTCGCTGTCATTAGGTTCTTTTCTTCTCTGAAGCTGTCTGTTACAAAGACATTGTAGTCTATATAGTTCCACGACAAGTCTTTTGTGAGAGCCTGCTCGGCAGGAGATAGAACATAGTCTTTTAGTGTTCCTTCGCTGAGTCCTATTTTAGACCAATACAGGATATCGTTTAGGCTGTCCCTTACAAAGTTGCTGTGGTCTCTGTGGATAACCTCTGTTGTTATTGTGCCTTGTGTGATAGAGGTTTCTACATTTGCCTTTGTTTCATATTGCTGGGTCTGCCCTAATGCCTGTGGAGGGACACCGCATATATCCCCTACCGTCTTCTCTATTTGGTTTAAAAGGGCAATGATTGATTGTATTCCGTTTTGAGAAAGGCTGTCGTCATAAGGCTGTATCACTTGCCCTATTTGGTTTATCAGTTCTTTGTGGACTCCTTCTCCTGCAATGCTTAGTTGCATTACACCTAACTTCCTCCAATACATCCAGTCGTCCAAGTCCCCATTTGGTATAAGCTCTTTAATCATAGTTATCCCCTTGTTGCCACTTAGCAAAATCATCTCTAACAGCTTGTACCACAAGATGTCATATCTGTCTTGTAAGTCGCCTAACTCTCTTACCATAGAAAGAGGGGGGTTGTTTCTATTATTATACAGTCGCCCGTTAAAAGAAAGAAGACACTTTGATATGTTGTTAGGGTCTCTTCTTGCATATTCCACTGTCCCGTACTTGAGGTATATGTTTCCGTCAAGACGAACGCAAGTGTGCAGTTCTTGAAAGTACTTGTATTTGACTTCCTCTTTGTCTGTCAATATGCTGTCCTCTCTTAGTATTTCGTATTTTCCGTTTAGCTCTGTTACAGCTATCTTTTTCACTGCCTTCCACTCCACTTCGTGTATTTCTATTCCCCCGTTTGAAGACTGTGAGCCTGTATAGCCAAAGTCATTAGAGTTTATTTCGCTGAACTCTGAGGGCTGTTGCCTTTTATCTCTGCTGTCGGAGGTATAAGTGTAGGCATATCTGTTTAGTCTGGATTTCTCTTCTGCGTTTAGCAAATGACCGTATTTAGCATACACCTCCTGCACTCCAAGCCAGTGCCTGTGGACTACAAACGTTGATTCGTTTAGACTATCTACATTATCTGCACTAAAGGCAATGTCGCCTGTGTTTATAATGTCAAATTGGGGGAGTTCCCCTTTTCTGTTTAGCTTGCATCTGTAATACTGCTTTCCTGTTACCAGCTTGTCTAAGAAGGCGGTAGACCACTTGTCCCTAAGATTGAGCCGCTCAATTGCCAAATCCATTGTTTTTTGGGCTGCTTTTTCCTGCACTGTTCTGAAATCAGGTATCTGTTTTAATATCTCTTTTGTTTTTTCTTGTAGTGCTTGGTTGTTTTCTTCTTGTTTTATTTCTCCCCCTTCCTGCATCTGCTTGTCCACAGACTGCATTATTTCCCCCATTAGCTGCTTTGCCACTCTTTCCGTCATCTCTTTGTCTTTCGCCTGTACTGCGTCTACGTCATTGTACTTTATATTAAACACAAGAGGACGGAGGTCGTTTGTAGACCGCAAGTGATTTATGAATCGGCTAATTAAGGGGACGTGGGGTATGTCTGGTACGGGCATAGCTGCCCCAAAAGACTTGGTTATGTATTCAAAGTCAGATGCCTGTCTAATGCCCCTGTATTTTTTATATGCCTCGTCTTCATAACGGGACTGAGTAGAGCTAAAGGCACTTATATACATATTAGCCCAATACATGTACCATTCTTTGTTTTTGTTTTCTGAAAAAGGGCTAAACCTTTCTATAAAGTCTTTTCCGTTAGCCGTTCTTGTTCTGTTGTAGTCAGGGCTTTGGCTGGTGTATATTTTGCTATCCATATAACTCGCTTGTTGGGGACACTGCTTTTGAAACGGCTTCTCGTATTATCCTGCCGTCCCTTGTCCGTATGAAACGGTTAAACTCAGTTATTTGTTCCCGTTGTGTTTTAGGCTTCCAGTCCCACAAGTCTGCTCTATATGCCAGTGCTTGCGCAAAAGCCATTATTAAGTCAAAGTTGCCGTCAGAAGTATAGCGTATCATCTCATCTAAGAGTCGTGGGAACACTATCTTTTCTACGTTCTCGTCTATGTACTTTGCCACTAAGCCTATAACGTAGGGCTTGGTAGAGGCATTAACAGGACAACCGTATTTTGTCTGGCTGCCCTTGCTTATATCCGTTGTTACCACACGAGGGACATTCGCTAATCGTCCCATTTGATTCTTGCTGTTGAAGTAGTCTTTTACAATATAGGTGGTTGGCTCAACCATCATTGTCGCATTGTAGTAGTACGACAGTTTTAAACAGTCGTCAGCAAAAACAGCTGGGTTAGTAGGTCTAAACAAATATTCTGCTACAGGCAAGTCGCAAGTAGTCTTAGCCTTGTCGTTGTATAGCTTGTGAATGTAGATAGCCCCTTGTGATGTCCCTAACTCTTGGTGGATAGGGTCTGCCCCTCCTATATACATTCCTTCAGGAATTGCCATGTTCCCCTTTTCGTCTAAGATGTACTCTGGGTCTTCGTAAATGGTGAATCTGCCGTTTTTGTTTTGTATAAACTGCCACGTGTTGTCCATAAACTCAATGTCCCCTGTCCGCAAGGTGATTTCCGACATCATCAAAGCGTCTATTTGGACTTTCAGCTTGTAGCCGTTAAATATATTTACCCCGTTGTCTAAGAATGCTTCCGCAGGAGACAAGGGGTACTGTGATATTTCTTTGACTAATGCCCTTTCGTCCTTAGTCCCGTTTTGTATCTTTTCTCTTTCTGCATGTATAAGCTTTAAAGCAGGTTCTTTAAGGCTGTTTCCTTCTGCGTCTATGACTCTCATCTTCCAGCCCTCTACAAAGTAGCCTATCGGCTTAGTAAGCCCGTCAAACTCGTAAGAAAGCATATTGTATGCCTCTGGGTTGTAAAACATTTCTCTAAGGTCTGCCGATTTAGTCATGTCTACAGTAGCTCCAAGTATAATAGGCAGCCCTGTCATCGTGTTAGACAGGTTATCTGTAATAGCAGGTCGCATAATAGAGTAAAAGTCTACCAGCCCCTCTGCCTTTCCTGCTTCATCACATATCAACAGGCTTGGCGACTTGCCTACCCCGTCCCCTATGTTTCCTTTTGTATAGTTTACTCTGTTTATCTCCCCACTGTTGCCTAACCAAACCGAGCTTCCTTTCTTTTGATAGCCCATTTGCTTCCTCTCTTTAGTGTTTACCCTTAGATTCTTTGCAAATATGCCTTTGTTTAAAGTGTTTATCCCTTGCTCTATCTTTTCCCACAAGGGTTTTAACTGTTCTGCCCCGTCTGTTGCCAAAACTATCTGCGGACTCTCTTTGAACCACAGCTCTAATACAGCTATCGCCGCCATAAGCTCTGAAAAACCTATCTGTCTTCTTTTAACACAAACTATCCCCTTATGCTCTGTTCTCGCTCTTTCTATTTCTAAAAAGAAGTCGGCTTGAAAGTCCAGAAAGGTGGGGTATCTGTACTTGCTTGTCTTCTTGTCTATCAACATGAAGAAGTTTAAAAAGAAGTAGTGCGCTCCTGTTATGCGTTGCCCGTCTACAATGAAGCCGTTTTTAAATCTTTCCACTTGTATAAACACCCACTCTCTCATTTCCTGCGACAAGCCGTGAGCATCACATTTCTCTTTGCCTGTCGCGACAGGGCTAAATGCTTTTGTATTCCTCCACATATTATAGTATTATATTCTCAAAGTAGCCTATTGCTTTTGCCCCTTTTCCTTCTACTTGCCTGTTTTCTTTTGACAGTCTGTCTGATAGTAGGTCTTGTAGTTTAAATATCTCCGTTAAGGCTTTTAGATTCTTGCCCTCTTTTTCTAAGTCCTTGATATCCACTTCTGAGGTTCTGACTTCAAGCATTATCTTTTCTATTCTTTCGTTTATAGCCATAGCCAGCTTCTCTGTCGGGGACATAGTAACTTCTTCGTAGCTCTTAACAAACGCCTTGTGCTTTTCAAGGTCAAGCGAGGTTGTTTTTAATATTTCTTCTTTCCTCTCGCTGGGCATCATTCCAACATATATGCTGTTGGGGCTATAATAATGGTACAAATAGTACAACAAGTCTGCCAGCTCTTTCTTAGGAACGTCCTTAAAGAAATGCTTTCCTTGCGGTACTATCTGCACTTTTTCATTTATGTAATCTATCATATTTTATCTTACTCTTTCCATTTGTTTTCTGGGCATACGTTTGATTTCTTGTAGCTATACGTCTTTTGAGGTAGCTTGCAACCACACAAGGCACAGTCAGTGTAAAACACCCCTATCCTCATGTACTCGCACCCTTCACAAGTTTTTATTCTGTCCTCTGCTATCCTTTGTTTGTCTAAAGAAAGTCCAGCTTTGTTTATTGTGTTGTACCAGCCCTCAACGATGTTGGATATGTCAATCATAAAATTTTATTTTTTTTTCTGATACGTCTTTGATAACTGCCTTGTCTATACTCTCACAACTGGATTAGGCTATACGTGATTCTCTTACTACCAGATACGACCCTTGCGTATTTCACAAACAAAGGGAAGATAATCTCCCAAAACTCAGCCCTTGTTACTTGGCAGCCCTCGCTTAGGTTTCTTACTTGCCATAGACTAAAGCCTGCCCACGTGTGAACATTGAAACCAGAGCCAACATTGTTCATTTCAGGGTTAGTCCTGTCAGTGTACCACTTGTCCCCGTCTTTAATTGCCCCTCTATACACTTTTGCTATCGCCTTGTCTTGGTAAAGAAAGCCTTGATTGCCCGTCCAACCCGTCCAAACGTCCCCTCTTGGCTCTACAAGCAGGTAGTCAATTTGTATGTTCTCTGCTATTGTGCCTACGCCCTGCCTGCCATTGACCCACAAACTCATATACTTCCATATAGAGGTAACGCCTGCCACAGTAGAGGCAGGAACAGCCACAAGCGTTGTACCAATAGTAAGCACAAACCAATCCGCAAAAGTGTCGTCAAATATGTTGTCTGTTCTTATTCCAATAAAGTTGAACGCCTTGTCCCATACCCAGCCCCTTTTGCTAAACTCAATAGAAAGCTTGTTTAAGGCTATGCCGAGCTGCTCATTGGACTTAGCTCCCATTACACCGTCTACTACAAGAGGCGTGATAGGGCTGTTAAAGCTGTTTAGAAATGCCTGTGTTGTTTTCATTTTTTCTTAGTTGTTTTTTTATATTACGTTGCAAGACTCGCTCTTTTAACCTTTCCTCTTGCTGTATTGTTTTCTTTTTTGTTTTACAAACCGCCGTCAGCATAGCTATTTCCTTCTTTAACACCACAAGCCTGTCTATTGTTTTGTCTATGACCTCCTCTCGCGAAATACCATACAACAATGGGAAGTTTACAAGGTTTAGATTCAGCTCTCCCACATAGTAGTTAGCCGTAACAATGTAAGCCTCCCACTTCCTTTGTCCCCCCTGCTTGTTCTCTATGGTAAGAACCCCCTCTGTCCCCATTACTCTACTACTCGCATAGTTTCTAAAACAGGTACGCCGTCCACAATAACCAGACAACTCAAAATAGGATTGTTAGCACCCCCTTTGGCATAGTCAAACGCGGAGGAAGAGAAGTCTATGCCACACCCTACAAACGAAGTAAACAGCTTTTCAGTTATATAGCTTATGTTGCAAATGCTGTGCTGGTGTCCGCATACATGACTGTACTGGCGTTTCATAGCAGCTACCGCGATAGTTGATTTGCTTAGTTTCGTACCGTGCGTAAACACTATGTTGTACTGAGAGTCTATAAGCTCATCTGTTATTAGCCAGTCTTTAGGCAAGCCCAACATACGGGAAAGCCCTGAGAATGCCTCTTGTGGTAGTCCAGCTTTTGACACTTGCCTTTTATACAAGGAGTCGTGATTGCCCTCTGTTACATAAGCAACAGGGAACTCGGTTGTCCACTTGTGGAGAGATGCCTTTGCTTCTGTCATCTCGTCCCCTGCCGATTGAAGGTTGGGGTTGTGGTCGTGCATACTGATAGCCTGCCCGTCAATGATGTCCCCTATAAACACAATCCGCAATCGCCAGTTGTGCTTTCCGTACAAAGCGTCCCCTATAATAGTGTACTTCTCTTTTACCTCCTGACAATGCTTAAAGTAAAAAGGAGAAGTAAAAGGGGCGTGTATGTCCCCTATTACTAAATATATGACCTTCAACTCTCTTCTGTAAGACTCCCTATTCAAACGCTCTATTATCTCAGAGGCTTGAATAGAAGTCAATACAGGGGCAACAGGGGAAGAAGCAACAGCAGCTAAGAAAGGCTCTGTGAATCCTGTAACCTCCCCTTCAAAAGGAGGGGAAAACACTGGGCTATGCCTAATAGCAGACAATCTCTTTCGGAGGTATTCCCGATTGTCTCCTGTGTCTTCTATGTCGTAGTGATACAGTATGTTCTTAGCTAACACCGTCAGCATGCCTTTATAACCGTTTAGCCAAGACTCTAATACCTGCTTGTTTATTTCTTTTGGGTGAGTCATATTTGTTTTGTTTTGTTTTGTGTCGCCTTCCTATAATCCCAAAGCGTTTGTATAACCTTGCTCTGTTTAAGTATTGTCTTTTTCAATCTTGCAATTTCTAACTTGTTCTTTTGTATCTTGCCAATAGGCTTAGGCAAAGAAGCAACTTTCCAGTTAAACTGGTACTCCTCTTGCATATCTTCTGTTTTGTTTTCTTCTGTCATTTTTAAAATAAAGGTTTTAGTTTCTTCTTGACGTATGCTACCACTGTTGTTTTTATCTTTTGCCCTCGCCCATTGTAGTATTCCATTTTCAACTTGTCAAGGTGTATCTCCCTATACCCGTTAAAGATGTGTACCACCGTATGCTTCCTACAAGGCTTGCCGTAATAATAACTCGCCATTATACCATATAACACAAGCTGTATAACATACTCGTTTAAAGAAGTCTGGGGAAGGTCTACAAACAACTCCTTGAAGTTCTCAGTGTACCACATTACTTTTGATAGTGCCTCCGTTTCTTTCTCATTGGTCTTCCAGTCTGTTATTTCAACGTGCCTCTTGTACTCCAACACCAAATCACTCTGACCAGCTATCCCCCTCTGCTTGTACCAGAGCATATCCTCTATCCACAATTTAGCCCTCTTCCTTCTAAGCATTTTTAAATAAGTAAAAGGTATGTCCTTGTTTAAAGGATTATACCCCATGTCTACCCTACCAGAAGCCAAGTAGTCCTCAATAGTGTTGTGGATATACGACCCCCTCTGTCCTGCCTTGTTCTTCTTGTCCTCCCACATAGAAAGAACCTCCTCGTGAGTTAAGCCAAGCTTCCTCTGAGTTGCTCTGGTCTTGCTCTCATCTGCAACAAACTCCCTCTTGTGCTTCGCTATCCAAGACGTAACAGGAGTGTACTCCACTCCTGTATCCGTGTTGAAATAGGAATGCGTAACAGCATCAAACGAAACATCGTCCTTCCTTTTCATATTATAATCTATTAGTGTCCCTAACAAGATTTGAACTTGTACTCCTTACCTTAGAAGGGTAACGCTTTTCCAGTTAAGCTATAAGGACTTGTTGTGCAAATATAACACAACAAAACGATACTACCAAAAATAAAAAATATTTTTAATTTATTTTCAAAATAACTGAACCTTTTATGTCAAAAATAAGTTATATATATAACGATTCTTTTTTAGATTCTCGGTTACCTTTTGGCAACGAAAGGTATTAAGATAAAAGGGCAACAAAATGGGCGGTTGAAACTCCCCTCTTGCGGTAATCCTTCAGTGCTAAAGGCACAAACATCTTCGCATCCTCTTTCATAAGGTTCTGATACGAAGCTCTGGCTGATAATCCGCATAAACATTTTGCAGTAAAAGCATACCCTTATTTATATTGTAGTGGAACGTGTCTATCTCCACATTAAACAAAAGATACTACACTCTCCCCAAAAAAGGACTGGATCAGGTACTCCAAAAACAACTTTTTAAGGGGCTTGCCCCTTGATAGAGCTTATAACTATAATACCATAGCCAAAGAAACCACCCAAAGAAAAACACAAAACAACACCCCCTCAAATACCCCCCCTCTACAGTAAAACTAACACACAGCAAACTAACACACAAGGCAAAATGACAACTGACACCAGCAAAAAAAATATTTTTTTAAGAAGGAGTATTGAGTCTGATGTCTATTCACCCCTCCTGCCTTTGGCTATATGCGACTGCAACCGTGCAACCGCTTACAAAATAGCCACTGTAAGGAATATGGTTGATAGTTTGATACCCTCTAATCTGGCACTACGTGCCACGTCGGAGTTTATCATACCCATTAAAAGGCACTACCTCTTAGAGGGCAGTGCCTTATCTAACTTCACACACAGTGAAGTAGCTAATGCGTATGACACAAAATTGATAGAAAAGAAACTATCAATCGCTACCATTGAGGTAGCGAACCACGCTATTACGAAAACGGAGTTTAACTCCGTTACAGTGTTATCATTGACTACGGGGGTGTTTACCAAAAGCAACCAAATAGTTAATGTTTCAATCAAAAACGTTGCTACCCTATTAGAGGGTGTGCAAGTTGATATGGACAGTGTTGTTGCTACCTCCGCAAGTGGAGGCAAGTACTTAAACATAAGCAATGCTTTGCCTTACCTTACAAAGGTAGGCATTGAGTACCACGCAACTTTGTCCACTGTACGGGAAAATACCGTATGGGAGAACAAAGAAACTAAAGCCCTCTTTTGGGCTATCGGCGGTTTTATTCCAACTGCCACAGTTACAAAAGAAAACAACGCTAATGGTACAGATTTGGAACTGTTAGAGGCAAAAGCAAAAGCCAAAGCAGCAGCTAATGCAACTATACCAAAGTAGTAAAATACCCTAAATTAAAAGTTTAGGGTATATGTTACGTGTTTAACCGTACACGTAACCAATGAAATAGCTACATACCCATACAGTATGTAACTATTTCTTGTTTCTCACACGAATCCGTCATTGGTTTGTCGGCGTTGAGGTACATATATAATCGGTTTCCCCTAAGTTCTTCGGAATATGGGAGTCTTACAAGTCTGTTGAAAGACAGAGCAAGCGGTGGTTCGCAAGAAATATAAACCTTAAAATAAAATAAATATATGAAAGTGTCTAAAAAAACAACATTCGTAGAAAAGTTCCTTAACGGAACTTCTATCCAGAAAAACGCAATGGCAAAACGCCTTGCGAAATCATTAGAGTTCTCAAACTGGGAACTTGACACCATAACAGATGGTGTGCGACTCATCATCGCGAACGATATGTTGACAAACAACATTGGATGGGCGTATGCCCTCCAACAGGGGGGGTTTTCAGTAAGCTTGAGTGAAAACAAAAACAACAAAATGGTATCCGTTGAGATATCAATGGACAAAGCACTTATTCACACTTTGCCTCCTACTACTTCAATTGGTTGTAACAAAACAATCGCCCTTTACGAGGGAGATGAGCCAGATTACTTTGGGCGCAATGCCCAAGTAGAGTTTAGGCTCTTCTACGTAAAGTAACACCAAGCCCTCCGATTAACTGGGGGGCTTTTACATTTGCCTCTAAGTCCTTATGGATATGGGAGTCTCACAAGTCTATGGAAACATAGAGCAAGCGGTGGTTCGCAAGAAATTAAACCTTAAATAAAAACAAATATATCATGACAAATAAAATATTATTCGTAGCGTCTGAAAAAGGGTTGACCCCTTCTCAGACTGACATGTTCAAGATTCAGTACGGCACCCTAATAGAGGGTTGCCACCATGAAGACCGTCAAGGGTATGACGGTGCAGAAACTGTAACCATGTCAGGGATTGACACAGAAACTACCAAGCTCGCACTTATGCAGGTTAGAGAGATAGCGTTGAAAATTGTTCAACAAGCAAAAAAAGTGGGGGCAACCCACCTTTACTGCTCTTTTGAGGACATGAGATTAACTATGTGGTGTAACTTGTACGGGTATGCCCAATTGGGCTACCCTGTCAAAGGGGACAACCAGCATTCAGCCGACTGGTCTTCATTGGCATCTGATTTAGCCCCAATGCACACCATTGGGTGGATAAACGAAGTGGAGTACTGGGTTAAAGCCCTGTAGTCCCAGTCATCAAAAGTCCTAAGCAGGACGTTAAAAGGCTTTGATAGGGGAAATAAACCTCTAATTGTTGCAGCACTTTTTCTTCTACGGAAGTTAATGCGACAGTGAAAGAACAAGAAAAGTGCATTATTTAACCTTAAAACACAAGACATCATGAAAATCCACGAGATAATTGAGGATAGGAATGATTTCCACCCTCGTCAAACAATGACGAGAAGGAAGTCTTCTCGTCCCACAAAGCAAAGCCCTGCCAAAACAAGCAGGCAAGCAATAAAAAGAAATCCCGGCTGTAGTACTGCGAAGTATGGCAGAAGGGGTCATAGCTCTTATTGGGATTAACCCTGATAAGAGCAAGTCCTAAGCAGGACTATAAACTGCTTTGATAGAGGAAAAACCTCTCGCTGTTGCAACGTCTTTTCTCCTACGGGGGTTAATGCAACAGTTAAAGAACAAAAAGACGTATTTAAACACCTCTTAGG
>Ga0163153_10002130_pt1 | contig 29665 bp, 31 predicted proteins | sample OliLakLV19MP6IB1_FD_148629 | JGI IMG/M metagenome (GOLD analysis project Ga0163153, IMG submission 148629) | Freshwater microbial mat bacterial communities from Lake Vanda, McMurdo Dry Valleys, Antarctica - Oligotrophic Lake LV.19.MP6.IB-1 | ecosystem: Environmental > Aquatic > Freshwater >...
GCCTGGCGATCGGCAGGCCGCCGTATTACGCCTTCGCGGCGAAAAGTGTCGTGCTCGCGACCTATTGCGGGCTCACGGTGGATGCAACGATGAACGTGCTCGATGTCTTCGGCGCGCCGATCGCCAGGCTCTACGCGGCGGGTGGCTGCATCGGCGGCTTCCATGGCCAGGCCTACATGACCGGCACCGCCAACGGCAAGGCCACCATCTTCGGGCGGATCGCGGCACGCGCGGCACTGGGACAACCATGATCGACTATTCCGACGACGGGCGCGGGCTTGCGGTGGTGCTACTCCACGCCTTCCCCAACGACCGCACCCTGTGGCGCCCGCAGGTCGAGGCCTTCTCGGGGCGCTACCGCATCGTGGCGCCCACGCTGCGTGGCTTCGCGGGATCGGACCCGGTCGACGGCAAGGCGGTCACCATGGACCAATACGCCGACGACATCGTGGCGCTGATGGACGATCGCAAGATCGCGAAGGCCGTCGTGGGCGGCATCTCGCTCGGGGGTTACGTCACCCTGTCGCTGGCGCTGCGTTACCCCGACCGCGTGCTCGGCATCGTGCTCGCCAACACGCGCGCCACCGCCGACAACCCCGACTGGGCCAGCTTCCGCGAGGCGCTGGTGGCGCAGGTCGAGGCGCGCGGGCCCATCGCCGTGGTGGAAAACTACGGCGACAAGCCGTTCCGCCCCGATTGCCCCGAGCCGATCAAGGCCGAGGTGCGCGCGATGATGCTGAAGCAGCCGTCCGCGGGCCTGGCCTCGGGCACACGCGGCATGGCGGCGCGTCCCGATCGCAGCGCGCGCCTGGGCGAGATCAAGGTGCCGGCGCTTGTGATCAGCGGCACCAAGGACGCCTACATTCCGTCCTCCGACGGCGAGGCCATGCATCGTGCCATCGCCGGCAGCACCTTTGTCGACATCGAGGGCGCGGGCCATCTTTCGAATATCGACAGCGCGCCGCAATTCAACGCGGCGCTTGAACCCTTCCTCGCCGCCATCGAACGAAAGTCCGCACGGTGAAAGAAACCCACGCCACGGCCCTGCGCGGCCTCTACGATTCCTGGGGCCGGCAGGAGCTCACCGAACGCGCGCTGGCCACCGCCCGGCTCGGCATGCTCGACGTCATCGGCTGCATCGTCGGGGGCGCGCCGAGCGAGACGGCGGCCAAGGTGCGCGAGTTCGCCGCACAGCAGGCGTGTGAAGGCGGGGCTTCGGTGCTCGGCAGCCGCGAGCGGTACGCCGCGCCGATCGCGGCGCTGGCCAACGGCGTGGCCGGCCACGTCCTCGACTACGACGACATGAACTCCACCATGGTCGCGCACCCCAGCGTGGTGCTGGTGCCCGCGCTGCTGGCGCTGGCGGAGGCGCGCAACAAGAGCGGCGCGGACCTGCTTGCCGCCTACGTCCTGGGTTTCGAGGTGAACGGGCACTTCGGGCGCGCCATGGTGCCCACGCATTACAACAACGGCTGGCACTCCACCTCCAGCCTCGGCATCTTCGGCGCCACGGCGGGCGCGGCGCGGCTGCTGGGCCTGGACGCCGCCGGGATGCTCAACGCACTGGCCATCGCGGCGTCCAATTCCGCGGGCCTGCGCGCCAACTTCGGCTCCATGACCAAGTCGCTGCACGCCGGCCAGGCCGCGGAAGGCGCGGTGCGCGCGGCGCTGCTTTCCGCCAATGGGTTCACCGCCAACGCGGACGTGTTCGATTCGCCGACGGGATATTTCGCCGCCTACGCGAAGGGCGCGCAGCCGAAGCCCGCGCTGGCCGCGGGTGAGCTCGAGATCGAGAAGTCGGGCATCGGCATCAAGCCCTATGCCTGCTGCGGCGCCGGGATTTCGGTGATCGATGCCGCCCTCGACATCGCGGCCGCACACACCTTCGAGCCGGCGTCGATCCAGTCGATCGACGTGACGCTCAACGAGATGGCCCAGAGCATCATGCCGTTCCACGCGGCCGCCGATGGCCTGCAGGCGAAGTATTGCCACGAATACTGCGCCGCCGTGGCGCTGCTGGACCGGCGTGGCGGCCTGGCCCAGTTCGCGGACGAACGCGTGTCGCGCCCCGACGTGCAGGACCTGGCCAGGCGCACCAAGGTCCACGTCGACAAGGGCATGCCCGGCGGCGGCGGGCTGTTCCCCGTGGTGATGAAGGTGGCGCTGACCGACGGCCGCAGGCTCGAGGCCCGGCTGGAGGTGCCGCGCGGCCATCCGACGCGGCCGGTGGAACCCGCGGTGCAGCTCGACAAGTTCCTGGAATGCGCCGCGCCCGTGGTGGGCGAGACGCGCGCGCGGGATGCTGCGCGGCGCATCGGCGCCATCGAATCCGAAGCCACGCTGGCCCCCCTCATCAACCTGCTGCGCCGCTAGGAGCCGCGATGCCGATTGCGGAAATTTCGCCGGGCGTGAAGCTGCATTACGAATCCGACGACTACACCGATCCGTGGATCCGGCCCGATTGCGTGCTGATGCTGCACGGCATCGCTGAAAGCGCCGGCGCCTGGCGGATGTGGGTGCCCCACTTCGCGCGAAAGTACCGTGTGGTCCGCCCGGACCTGCGTGGCTTCGGGCAGTCGAGTGGACTGGGCGGCCAGGTGCCGAAGGACGTGGGCCTCTGGGCCGACGACATCGATGCGCTGGTGAACGGGCTGGGGTGCGGGCGCGTGCACGTGATCGGCGCCAAGCTGGGTGCGCTGGTGGGCATGGAGCTCGCGCGCCGGCGCGTGCCGTGGATGAAAACCATGACCATCGCGGGCCTGCTGATCTCGCCGAAAAAGGCCATCGGGCCGTGGGTGCCGGAATGGAAGAAACACATCGACGAGAAGGGCATGGAGAGCTGGGCGCGCCTCACGATGCCGGGCCGCATGGGCGATGCCATCTCGAAGGAGGCCAACGAATGGTGGGTGCGCGAGATGGCCGCGGCCCCGCCAGAATCGGTGAAGGCCTGCCTCACGATGGTCGCCGAAGTGGGCGAGGCCGAGGACCTGGAGAAGGTGGCCGTGCCGACGCTGGTGCTGGTGTCGAGCGGCAGGAAATCCGCAGGCAGCGACTTCGAGCAGCGCCAGTCGGTTGATGCCGTGGACCGATTCCGCTCGCGCATCCCGGTTTCGGAGCTCGCAACCATCGAGGCCACGTCGTACCACGTGGCCGCGACCCATCCCGACGCATGCGCCCAGCGCGTGTTGCGTTTCATCGAATCCAACGGAGGTTGAGATGCACATGACCAGGATCCTGCTGGCCGCGATGGCCTTTGCCTGCACGGCGCACGCCGCCGATTACCCGACCAAACCCGTGCGCCTGATCTCGCCCGCGCCCGCCGGAGGCAACGCCGACGCCGTTGCGCGCACGGTGTTCGAGCGTGTCGGCTCGCAGATGGGCCAGCCCTTCGTGGTGGAGAACCGCCCCGGCGCCGGCGGCAACATCGGCACCGAGATGGCGGTGGGCCAACCCGCCGACGGCTACACGCTGGTGGAGATCATCACCGCCAACACCATCAACGCGACGCTTTATCCCAACCTCAAGTTCGACCTCACCCGGGACTTCACGCCAGTGGCGCTGGCCGCGGAAATGCCGCTGATCCTGGTGGTGCATCCCTCGGTCCCCGCGAGGACCGTGAAGGAGCTGATCGAATACGGCCGCAAGAACCCCGGCAAGCTCAACTACGCGTCCGCGGGCAACGGCACCGGCGGGCACGTGGCCGCGGAGCTCTTCAAGACCATGACGGGCCTGGACATCCAGCACGTGCCGTACAAGGGCGCCACACCCGCGGTGACGGACCTCATCGGCGGCCGCGTGGAGATGTTCTTCGACGGCATGCCCTCGGCGCTGCAACATGTGCAGTCCGGGCGCCTGCGCGTGCTGGCGATCACCTCGTCGAAGCGATCGGCGACCATCCCCGACGTGCCCACCGTGGCCGAGTCCGGCGTGCCGGGCTTCGACGTGAACCTGTGGCTGGGCTTCATGGCGCCCGCGGGCACGCCTCCCGACGTGGTGGGCAAGCTCAACGCCGCGGTGAACGAGGCGGTGCAGAGCGCCGGCGTGCGCGAGCGTTTCGCCAAGATGGGCCTGGAGCCCGCGCCGCGAACGCCGGAGCAGTTCGGAGCGCTCATCAAGAGCGAGATCGCGCGCTGGGCGACGATCATCAAGCAATCCGGCGCGAAGGTCGACTGATGTTCGGATGGCGCGCCCGCCTGGGCTTCCTCGTTCCGCCGGGCAATCCCACGATGGAGCCCGAGATGGCGATGCTCGCCATCGATGGCGTCACGCAGCATTTCACGCGCATGTACGCCACCGGCGTCACCGGCTCGCTTTCGGGGCAGGAGGAGCGCAACCGCGAGCAGATTGCACACGTGGACGAAGACGTGGCGCGCCTTGCGCTGGTGAAGCCGAACGTGATCGTGCTGGGCCACACCGCCACCAGCTACACACTCGGCAAGCGGGGCGAGGCCGACCTGTGCGCGCGCATTTCCGGCCGGCATGCCATCCCTTTCGTGACGGCCTTCGGCAGCGTCATCGCGGCGCTCAACCACATCGGCGCCAGGCGCGTGGCCTATGCCGCGCCCTACGGCGAGGCCGACACACTGCGCGGCAAGGCGCACCTCGAGCAGTTCGGCGTCACCGTGCCCAGCTTCGGGCGGCTCGAGGGCGTGACCAACATCTACGACGAAAGCGCGGAGCGCGCGTACCTGCTGGCGCGCCGCGTGGACCATGCTGATGCCCAGGCGATTTTCCTCAGCGGCGTCGGCATGCCGACCCTGGCCGCCATCGGGGCGCTCGAGCGCGACCTCGGCAAGCCGGTGATCTCGAGCGCGTCCGCGATGATGTGGAATGCGCTGCGCCTGGCCGGCGTCAAACAATCCATTCCCGGGTTTGGCCGGCTGCTCGCCGACTGACTGATTCAGGGAACGCCGATTTGCCGCCGATAAAAGCCTGGTGTTATCGAGTCCAGATCAAACCTGGGCACGAAACCCGATCGATTCAGGGAACGCCGATGCCCGCCGATGCCACGCCGATTGCCGCCGATAAAAGCAAAAAAAGATTGGTTCGCAGCCAATTCGAGCCATGGCACGAAGCCCATATGTCTTTTCCGTTCGCGGGGTGCATCGGCGGCAATCGACGTGGCATCGGCGCACATCGGCGTTCCCTGAAGTAGTTTTCAGAAGCAAAGGAGATCGAACATGAAAAGCGTCAGCGCGAATGCCACGCCGATTGCCGCCGATAAAAGCAAAAAAAGATTGGTTCGCAGCCAATTCAAGCCATGGCACGAAGCCCATATGTCTTTTTAGTTCGCGGGGTGCATCGGCGGCAATCGGCGTGGCATCGGCGCACATCGGCGTTCCTGAAGTGGTTTTCAGAAGCAAAGGAGATCGAACATGAAAAGCGTCAGCGCAAAGTGGGCGGAATTCATCCAGGGCACGACCGCGAAATCCGTCCCGCCCGAAGTCCTCGACCATGCCAAGGTCCGCATGCTCGACGTGATCGGCACGGGCCTGGCGGCCCGCGGCCTCAAGGTGCCGGAACTGGCGCGCGCGTTTGTTTCCGGCAGCAGCGGGCCGGCGACGATCGTGGGCCATCCCGATCGCGTGGCACCCATCGATGCCGCCCTGGTGAACGCGACATTGATGAATGGCCGCAGCGAAGACGACTTCCTGCAGAAATCGCACCCCGGCGCGCTCACCATTCCCGGCGCGCTCGCGGTGGCCGGGAGATGGGCCGCGGCGGGGCGGATGTCCTGGCCGGCGTGATCGTCGGTTACGAAATCGTCGCCCGTGCGTTCCTTGGCGCGCCCCACATGTTGCCGAAGTTCCGTGCCTCGGGCGTGGCCGGCACGGTGGGCGCCGCCGCCACCGGCGCGCGCATGTACGGGCTCGATGTCGAGAAAACCATGCATGCCCTGGGCGCCGCCGCGTGTTTTGCACACGGCTTCGGCCAGGGGTTCCTCTCCGGCAGCACGGAGGTGAAGCTCAACGTCGGCATGGCGAGCCGCCAGGGCCTTTCCGCGGCGATCCTCGCGAAGCTGGGGGCCACCGCATCGCCCGTGGCGTTCGAGGGCGACGTCGGTTACTTCCGTGCGTTCTCGGGCACCGCCGACAATGCCGAAGCCGCCACGCGCGACCTCGGTACGCACTACCTGATCCAGGACACGGTGTACAAGGAGTGCCCGATCTGCATCTTCACGCAGACCCCGGTGGCGCTTGCGAAGCAGATCGCGCCGCAGATCGATGCCTCGAAGATCGAACGCATCGTGCTGACATCGCCGGATCTCACCTACACCAACCCCGGGTTCCTCAACAACAAGCCCTACAGGACCCACCTGCAGGCCGCGATCAGCGCGAGGTTCTGCACCGCCGCGGCGCTGCTCGGCAAGGCGGTCGAAAGCTACGAGCTCTACGACCAGCTCGAGGAGCCCGAGGTCCTCGCGCTGGCCGAGAAGATCGAACTCGTCAATCGCGGGCCCGACCAGGAGCGGCTCGACCTCGAGGTGGTGCAGCAGGGCGGCGCCACCTTCCGCGCGAGCGGCGTTGAGCACGACACGCTGTTTCCGACGAAGGACAAGGTGCTGGCCAAGTTCCGCCGCCTCACCGGGCCGCTGCCCATCGACACCGAGAAGGTGATCGCCGTGATGATGGAGCTGGAAAAGGTGGACGACATCCGCGTATTGACCGACCTGCTGAGGACACAGAAATGAAAACGACCATCACCACCTTCGCCGCGCTCGCGCTCACCCTTTCGGCCGCCGTCGCGCAGGCCGCGTGGCCCGAGCGCCAGATCCGCATCATCGTGCCGTTCCCGCCCGGCGGCTCCACCGATGTCGTGGCGCGCCGCGTGGCGCCCAGGGTGTCGGCGATCCTCGGCCAGCCGGTGGTGGTCGAAAACATCGGCGGCGCGGGCAGCATGGTGGGCTCCGACACCGCGGCGAAGGCCAACGCCGATGGTTACACGCTCCTGCTGGCGCAGCCCGCGCTCGCCTCCAACGTGGCGCTGCGCGACAAGATGCCCTACGACGTGGAAAAGGACTTCGTGCCCGTGGCGCTGATGGGCGGGCACCCGGGACTGCTGGTGGCCAGCATCGGCACGCCCTACAAGACCTTCGCGGACATGATGAAATATGCAAAAGCCAACCCGGGCAAACTCACCTATGCCACCGCGGGCGTGGGCACCTTCCCGCACCTCACGATGGAGCTGCTGCGCAGCGTCGGCAACATCGACATCGTGCACATCCCGTACAAGGGCGCCGGGCCCGCGATGATCGACCTGCTGGGCGCCCGCGTGGACGTGAAGATCGACGCCTACGCCACCGCAATCGCGCACCTGAAGGCCGGCAAGCTGGTGCCGCTGGCGGTCAGCGGCAAGGAGCGCATCCCGCAGATGCCCGATGTGCCCACCATCGCGGAATCGGGTTATCCCGACTTCGAGAGCTCGATCTGGATGGGGATCCTGGCGCCGGCGAAGACACCGCCCGAGGTGGTGCAGAAGCTGGAGCGCGCCTTCGTCGAGGCGTCCAAGGATCCCGAGGTGGTGCGCACGCTCAACGACGACGGCATCTACATGTACGGCAAGGGCGCGAAGGAGATGGATGCGCTGATGAAATCCGAGATCGCCAAGTGGCGGCGGGTGGTGAAGGCCACGGGGATCAAGGCTGAATGACCTTTTCAGGGGTTACTTCGCTACTTCAGGGAGCGCCGATGTCCGCCGATGCCACGCCGATTGCCGCCGATGCACCTCGCGAACCAGAAAAAGGTGTGTGGGTTTCGTGCCCAGGCTTGGCGTGGTCGCGAAACACTCGTTTTTGCCTTTATCGGCGGCAATCGGCGTTCCCTGAAGTAAGTTTTCGTGCCCAGGTTTGAATTGACTCGAAGCACTTCGGCCCCTTTTGAGTTTCGCGACCATGCCAAGCCTGGGCACGAAACTCACGCATTTTTGTGGTTCGCGAGGTGCATCGGCGGCAATCGGCGTGGCATCGGCGGCAATCGGCGTTCCCTGAAGTAGTCCCTTGACCCCGCGCCAGCGCGGAATGGTTATGATTCCGCCATGGAACCCAATCTCGAAAAGATCGAAGCCCTGGTCCGCCAGCTGCTGGAAGAGCTCGGTGAGGACCCGAAGCGCGAAGGCCTGGTGGACACACCCAAGCGCGTGGCGAAATCGCTCGCCTTCCTCACCAACGGCTACCGCGCCAACCTCGACGAGGTGATCAACAAGGCGCTTTTCACGCAGGACACCAGCAGCATGGTGATCGTGAAGGACATCGAGGTCTACAGCATGTGCGAACACCACATGCTGCCGTTTTACGGGCGCTGCCACATCGGCTACATCCCCGACGGCAAGGTGTTCGGGGTCAGCAAGCTGGCGCGCCTGGTGGACATGTACGCCCGCCGGCTCCAGCTGCAGGAGCGTCTCACGGAGCAGATCTCGCAGGTGGTGATGGAAGAGATCGGCGCCCGGGGTGTGGGCGTGATGATCGAGGCGCGCCACCTGTGCATGATGATGCGCGGCGTGCAGAAGCAGAATTCCACCATGGTCACCTCCTCGGTGCTGGGCGTCTTCCGCGACAACGTGGCCACGCGGGAGGAGTTCCTCTCGCTGGTGGGCAGGTCGTGATCCCGGTGGGCATGCCCGATTCGCCGTACACGCCTCCGGGCGGTGCCGCTGGATTAAGGTGAACCTCTCCCGCATCCTCTCGCTCGCCGACTTCGAAGCCGCCGCCCGCCGCCACCTGCCGGGGCCGGTGTTCGCCTACGTTTCCGGCGGCGTCGAAGAAAACATCTCGCGCGACGACAATCGCCGTGCCTTCGACGAAATCGGCTTCGTCCCCCGCGTTCTCGTGGGCACGTCGGACCGCACCACCGCCACCGAGCTCTTCGGGCACCGGTATTCGGCGCCGTTCGGCATCGCCCCGATGGGCCTTTCCGCGCTTTCCGCCTATCGTGGCGACATCGTGCAGGCGCGTGGCGCCCAGGCGGCGAACATCCCGATGATCATGTCGGGCACCTCGCTCATCCGCCTGGAAGACGTCTGTGCCGCCTGCTCGGGCGCGTGGTTCCAGGCGTACCTGCCGGGCGAATCCGATCGCATCGGCAAGCTCGTCGACCGCATCGAGGCGGCGGGATTCGCGACGCTGGTGGTGACGGTTGATGTGAGCGTGCTCTCCAATCGCGAGAACAACATCCGGGCGGGGTTCTCCACGCCATTGCGCCCGAGCTTGCGCCTGGCCTGGGACGGCATCACCCACCCGCGCTGGTCCATCGGCACTTTCCTGCGCACGCTGGTCAACCACGGCGTCCCGCATTTCGAGAATTCCTACGCGGAGCGCGGCGTGCCGATCATCGCGCGCAACGTGGAACGCGATTTCTCGAAGCGCGACCACCTCGACTGGAAACACATTGAGGCGATCCGCGCGCGCTGGAAGGGGCGCCTGGTGCTCAAGGGCGTGATGGCGGCGCAGGATGCGCGCATCGCACGTGAAAGCGGCATCGATGGCGTGATTGTCTCGAACCACGGCGGCCGGCAGCTCGACGGCACGGTTTCGCCGCTGCGCGTGTTACCCGAAGTGGCGGCGATCGCGGGGCCGATGACGGTGATGATGGACAGCGGCGTACGGCGCGGCACCGACGTGCTCAAGGCGTTGGCGCTGGGCGCGCGGTTCGTTTTCGTCGGACGGCCGTTCAACTATGCGGCGAGTGTTGCGGGCGAAGCGGGTGTCGCACACGTCTTCAACATCCTGCAGGGCGAGGTCTACCGCAACATGGCGCTGCTGGGAATCCGGTCGACGGGCGAGATGACACCGCAGCTGTTGAAACAGGAAAATCCGGGACGCACCCTACTTGATTCCAGCGGAATCAAGTAGGGTGCGTCCCGGATTTTCGTTCCGCCTGGCGGAAAGTCGTCTCTGACACCAGTTTCTAGTCGATCGTCCGCGGCACTTCCGCGGCCTGCGCGATGATGTCGAAGGACTTCAAACGGTCGGCGGGATCGTAGGCATCGGACACCACGATCAGCTCGTCGGCCTGGGTGGCGTCGATGATCTGCTGCAGGCCGTCCTTCACGCGCGCAGGTCCCCCGACCACCATCAGCGCCATGCGTTCGGCCATCGCGTATTGCTCCGCGGGCGTCCAGATGCCGTCCATGCTTTTTACCGGCGGCAACAGCGCGGCGCGTTGCCCGCGCACGATCCCGAGCGAGCGCTGGTACATGGAGGTCGCGAGGAACTGCGCATGTTCGTCGGTTTCCGCGGCCATCGCGGGCACGCCGACCATGACGTGTGGCTGGTCGAGCGCGGCGGAAGGCTTGAATTCGCTCCGGTAGATCGCAAGCGCCTCCATCAGGTCGCCGGGCGCGAAGTGCGAAGCGAAGGCATAGGGCCGGCCGATGGCGGCGGCCAGGTGCGCGCTGTAGGTCGAGGAGCCGAGGATCCAGATCGGGATGTCGAGCCCCGCGCCCGGGATCGCTTTTACGCGCTGGCCCGGCGCGGCGGGCGCGAAATACGACGCCAGCTCGGCCACTTCCTGGTCGAAGTCCGCGCCGGTGGAATGCCGCCGCAGCGCGCGCATCGTGAGCGGGTCGGTGCCGGGGGCGCGGCCAAGGCCCAGGTCGATGCGTTTTTCGTAGATCGATTCGAGCGTGCCGATCTGCTCGGCCACGATGAAGGGCGCGTGGTTCGGCAGCATGATGCCGCCGGAGCCGATGCGGATGGTGGAGGTCGCCTCGGCGAGGTATCCCATCAACACCACGGTGGCGGAACTGGCAATGCCGTCGAGGTTGTGGTGTTCCGCGACCCAGTAGCGGCGATAACCCCAGCGCTCGGCCGACTGCGCCAGGCGTCGCGAGTTGCGGAAGGCTTCACCCACCGCGGTGCCTTCGGCGTAGGTGACGAGGTCGAGGACCGAAAGCGGCGTGGTGGCGAGTTTTTTCATGGAGGACAGGCGCGTTCGCCCCAGATGGTGGTTTCATCGAAGTCGAGCTCGGCGAAATCCCGCGCGCGCAACACGTCTTCGGCGTTGCAGAAGAATTCGTCCAGCTGCGGCGGACCCGCATGGCTGCGCTCGAACATCTCGAAGTAGTACCAGTCGACCGTGAGGATGTGGTTGAGCGTGGCCTTGATCGAGGGAAAGAAGCTCACGCGCGGGGCGACGAAGTCCTCCTGCGAAAGCGCGCAGCACGCGCGCAGCAGGCGGTGGTTGGCCCAGGCGTTCTGGGAGGCCTCGGTGAGGAAGTGATGGGCAAGGGAGGTAGGCGACATGGCCCGCATATTATGGGTGTTGGTGGGCGGGATCGGGACCATCCTGGGGGTGGGCCCCAGGGAAAAAGGCAGCCCGCAGGCTGCCTTTTTTTGTGAAGCGGGCGAAACTCAGGGCATCGGCTTGATCGCGGTGGCCTGTTTGCCTTTCGGGCCATCCTTGATCTCGAACTCGACCTTCTGGTTTTCCTTCAGCGTCTTGAAGCCGCTGCCCTGGATTTCGGAGAAGTGGGCGAAGAGGTCCTCTCCACCGCCGTCGGGCTTGATGAAGCCGAAACCCTTGGAGTCATTGAACCACTTCACGATACCGGTGCTCATTGCGTGTTCCTTTCGATAAAGACCCGGAAAACCCCCGGGACCGGGGCCAGCGAACTGAAGGAACCGCAAGACCGAACTGAAGTGGTGCGCCGGCCGGGCCAGCGAGCCGTAGTTACTGCTTACAAGTACCTCTTCACTGCGGGGACGATTATAACATTCGCCCCCTCTGCGACAGTGGTCCTTCCGGCTCATTCAGCCGCGCTTCCTGCGGTCTTCCTCCTCCTGGTAGGCCTTCATGCGGGCGCGGAATGCGGTCCAGTCGCGCGGGCCCTCGACGAAGCGTTTCTGCAGGTTCTCCAGAACCGCCGCCCAGGCCTTGTCGAAGTAGTCGTGGGCCTAGTCCCATTGCCCACCGTCGCCCCAGCCGCTGTGGTGCAACCGCACCACGGTGGCGTTGCCCGCGGGCTGCAGGCGGACCGTCACGAAGGTGCGCTGTGCTCGCGCCTCGGGCAGGTGCGGCCGGCGCGTTCCAGGTGAACGAGATCAGCTTGAGCTCCTGTACCGCCATCACGCGCATGTCGTCGGCGCCCTTGGAGCCCGGGGGGCATAGGGATTGATGTGGATGCGGAAGGCGCCTTCAGGGCGCGGATCGACAGCAGCAGTTTCTTCATAGCCATCCTCAGCGCTTGTCCAGGGGCCAGTGCCCGGTCTTGGTCTTGCCGGGCAGCATGAACTCGAGCGCGCCCATCATCGAATACATGAGGCGTGTCATGAAGGGCGGCCTGCCGGTCTCGACGATCGCCTTCAGGTTGTCGAGGATGAACTGCCCGCCGCCGCTCATGCCCTTCGAGGTCCTGGTGTCCAGCGGCATGTCGTCGACCGTGAGCGTGACCTCGATGCCGCCGGTGACGGGCTTGAGCTCGTAGGTCACCATGCAGGGCGGGTCGCCGTGCTGGGTGAACGTGAGCCAGTGGGCGAAGCGGTTGGGCGGGTCGTATTCGACGATGTCCCCGTCGATGATCGTGTGCTCGCCGCTCACGGTGCGCATCTGCATGCGCCCGCCGTGCCTCATGGCCGTCACGTGCATACGCGAGTTGTAGATGGCCCCCAGCGGCCTGTCGGTGCGCGTGAGCTCGTCGAAGATCGCCGGCTGCGAGCCGTTGATGACCACGCGGAAAACTGCCTTGCCCTTTTCAGCCACGTCGGCCTCCCTTGTTTTTCGTGATGGGTATGGGTGCGTTCTCGATCCGGTATTTCAGTCGCGCCAGCCCGCCGGCCCAGTAGGCGCTGTATTCAGTGGTCCACCGGTCGTGGATCATGTGGATCGGCACCGGGTTGAAGTAGAGCAGGCGCTCGCGCCCCACCTTCTCCGAGAGCACGAGGTTCGCGGCCTCGAGGATGTCGATGTGCTTGAGCACCGCCACGCGGCCCATGTCGCCGAAGAATTCGCACACGCGGTTCACGTTGGCCGCTGGCTCCTTCCTGAGCACGTCGAGGATGCGCCGGCGCGGCTCGCTCGAAAGCGCAGCGAACACCGCATCCATTTCGTCCGGCTTCATATGTCACCGAAAAGTGACATATACGGCGGGCCGCTGTCAAGCCGCCGATACAATGGATGGGTACCGAAGGGTCACCGAAAGTCACCGGGATTTCACGGGGAGAAAACATGTTCGCCGGCCAAGTCGTGGCATGAAGGCCCATTTCGATCCCGCGCCGGCGGCCGAGCTGCTGGCGCAAGCCTGGCGCAGCGGCGAGCAGCTGGTCGAGCTGCCGGCCGGCGTGCGGCCGGTATCCCTCGCCCAGGGCTACGACCTGCAGGACGCCTTCATCAGGCGCATGGGTGGGGCGCAGGGCTGGAAGCTCGGCGTCGGCAGCAAGGCCGCGATGCGCGCGGCGAAGATCGAGCGCCCGCTGGTGGGCCGCGTGCTCGAGAGCCGGTTCCACCGCAGCGGCGCCACCGTGGCGCTGCCGAATGTGTCGCCGGCGACCGTGGAGTTCGAGATCGCCTTCGTCCTGGGGCGCGACATCGCGCCTGGAGAAAAGCTCGACGATCCGATGTCCGCCGTGGAGCGCAAGCACGTCACCTTCGAACTGGTGCTCTCGCGCTTCGTGAACCGGCGCGCCGTGGGCTGGCCCAGCTTTGTCGGCGATAGCGTGGGCTTCGAGGCGCTGGTGATCGGCGACGACATCACCGACATGGAAGGTGTCGCGCGCACGGTGGCGATCGAGGTCGACGGAAAGGAGGTGGCGCGGGGCCTGACGGGCGACGAGCTGACCGACCCCGTGGCGTCGTTTGGCCACCTCATCAACCACGCACGGGAGCGCGGCGTGACGCTCAGGCGCGGCCAGGTCGCCACGCTCGGCGCCATCGGCAAGCCGTTCGATGTCGCGCCGGGGGCCGAAATCGTCGCGCGTTATCTCGATGCGGAGATCCGCGTTTCCATTGCGTTGCCTGACCCATTGGCGCGCCCTTGAAGGACTAAACCAGGCTCAAACCGTCCCGACGCCGCTCGTGGACACGCCATCGGTCGTATGCACCGGCAACTGGTAGCCGTTGGCGGGGTCGTCGAGCGCGATGATCGAGATGATCGGCGGGTTGGACCGCACCGCGCCGAACATGGTTGCGAAGGCGACATCGGCCGCGTCGCGTCCGGTGCCGATACGCACCAGCCCCATGGGCGCGGTGATGCCCGTGGGGTCGAAGGCGTACCAACGCCCGCCCAGGTACACCTCCACGTACGCGTGGAAGTCGGGCAGGCCGAGTTCCACCGCCGCGCCGTAGTCGATGCCGGTCACGAAGCGGGCCGGGATGTTGATCGCGCGGCACAGGGCGATCATCAGGTGCGCGAAGTCGCGGCAGACGCCCACGCCGTCGAGCAGCGTGTCCACGGCCGCGGTGCTGGTATTGGAGGTCCCGGGCGCGAACAGGGTGCGTGCCATGACCCAGTCGCGGATCGCCTGCACGCGCGAATAGCCCTGCGGCAGGTGGCCGAACTCGCGCGCCGCCATCTTCAGCAGCCGGTCCGACTGGCAGTAGCGGCTCGGATAGATGAATGCGAGCACATCGTGGGGGATGTTGGAGATCGGCACCTCGGGGATGCCGGCCGGCGCCTCGCGGTGGTGGTCGATGTCGACCGTGGCTTCGTAGCGTACCGAGAGCGGGCCCGGGCCGGTGCGCACGCGCGTGTACTGGTTGCCGAGCACCGCGTCGGTCTGAAGCCCGTGCGTGAGCGCAGGATCGAACGTGAGCCGCTCCGAGACGACCTTCTGGCGCGGCGTGCGGGCGGCGTGGATGTTGAAGACGAAATCGGCCGGGTAGTCGGCGATCGTGTAGTTCAGGGTGATGGTGAAGCTGAGCTGGATCATGGTGGGGACATTGTGGGGCAAAAAAAAACCGGCGGGCCGCTTCCGCGGCCGGCCGGCACACAGGACTGTTTCAGGACTTGTGGATCTGCTCCAGCGACGCGGTGTATTCGGCGCGCGCCTTGGCTACACGCGCCGCGTACCTTGCCTTGCGGCACGGCTGGTTGGGAAACGTCCTCGGTTTCGGATCACCTTCGATGCGATTCCAGATCATCACGGCTCCCGGGTGGTTCTTTTCTCAGACGCGCGGCTCGCCCTGCCGGTTGACGGTCACCGTCGGACCTGGGGGCGAGGCCATCTGCACGCGATGTTCGCGTCCCTTGAAGGTGTAGGTCACGTCCCAATAGTCGGGGTGGGCCTGGCTGGGCGCGCTGGTGCAGCGCTGAACGTCCTGCCCATAGGCGGGGTATTGGTTGCCACGCCCGGCATTGGCGCCCACGGCCGCGCCGGCAATGGCGCCGCCCGCGGTTGCGATGTCGTTGCCGCGTCCGCCGCCGACCTGGTGGCCGATGATGCCGCCGATCAGGGCGCCCGCGATCGCCGCGGGCACGTTGGCGCCACGACGCTCCTGGTCGACCTGCTCGCGCTCGATCCAGCAGCGCTGCTCGGCTTGCGCGACCACCGCGCGCACCGACGTGACCTGGGCCTCGAACACGCGTTCCTTGTTGCGGCGGCGTGCGTCATACGCGGGGTACGGAGTTGGCGCGAACCGGCCGTCGTCGACGCGGGTGTTGCCGCCGACCGCGCGCACGGACGAGACGCGATCGTTCAGGCCCATGGCGTTGAGCGACGGATATCGCCCCGGCCGCAGTACCATGCAGCGGCCCGCGAAACGCGAGTCCTCGCAGACTTCCCACCGCTGGCCGCGCACCTCCACCGACGACGCGCGGTCGTTGAAACCGGCGCGCGAGAAATCGGGGATCCGCCCGTTCGTGGTGAACGAGCGGCCCTGGAAGCCGTCGTGTTCGTAGAAGGTGATCTGCGCGGCCGCCGGCAGCGACGCCGCCAGCGCGACCGCAAGCATCACAACCTTCGTGGCGGTCACTTGACGCGCATGTCGTTCTTGACCGACGACACGCCCTTCACGTTTTTGGCCGTCATCACGGCGGTGTTGATGTTGGCCTGCGAACTCACGAAGCCGCTCAACTGCACGACACCCTTGAAGGTCTCGACGTTGATTTCGGCCGACTTGAGGGTGGGCTGGTCGAGGATGGCGGCCTTCACCTTGGTGGTGAGCACGGTGTCGTCGACGTATTCGCCCGTGCTTTCGCTCTTGGGGGTGGCGGCGCAGCCGATGACGGCGGCCATGGCCAGCATGGCAAACAGGGATCCGATGCTTTTGATGATTTTCATTTGAGCGACTCCTGAGGTTGATATTAGTGAGTTGAATCTACGCACCCGTGCGGGGCCAGTCTGTTCGATACCGCACGTCGGTGCGCAGGGGGGCGGGCTTATCGCGTCGGGACCACGATGACCGTGTCGCCGGTTTTGCCGCGTTGGCCCTGGGCGCCGTCGGCGCCGGTTGTACCCGTGGCCCCGGTGTTGCCGGTGTTGCCCGTATTGCCCGTGTTGCCCGTGTTGCCGGTATATCCCGTGGCGCCGGTGGATCCGGTCGCGCCGGTTTCGCCGGTGGCACCGGTATCACCCTTCTTCGCTTCGGCGCCGGGGGCACCGGTGGCGCCCGCGGGGCCGGCCGGTCCGGGCACGGCGACGACGGTTGTGGCCGGGGTGACCACGGTGGGTTTTTCACAGGCGCCGAGGGTGAGGGCGGCGGCGATTCCTGCAATCAGGAGGGCGTATTTCATGGTGTTGCCTTTCGGAAGTTGTAAAAACGAGATCTCGTCTGCTGCGAAAGATAGGCGCTATTGCGACACTTGTCGGTACGGTGCCGCGCAGAGGGGCTCGGAGGCGCACAATAAGAACTCAGCAGCTTTACGTAAGGTTTACCGATGCCCGGTCCCGAGAAAAACTACCTCCTCTCCGCCCTTCCCGCGGCGGAGATGAAACGGCTGCAGCTGGACCTGGAGCTGGTGGACATGCGCTTGGGGGAAGTGGTCTACGAGTCCGGGCGCCCCCTCGACCACGTCTATTTCCCCACCAGCTGCATCGTTTCCCTCCTTTACGTGCTCGAAAACGGCTCGTCCGCCGAGATCGCGGTGGTTGGCAACGACGGCGTGGTCGGGGTGTCGATTTTCATGGGCGGCGAGTCGACGCCCAGCCGCGCCGTGGTGCAGAGCAAGGGCCAGGCGTACCGGCTGCCGGCGCGCATGGTGATGAAGGAATTCACCCGCGGCGGCGCCATGCAGCACCTGATGCTGCGCTACACCCAGTCCCTGCTCACGCAGATGTCGCAGACCGCGGTGTGCAACCGCCACCACTCGGTCGACCAGCAGCTGTGCCGCTGGCTGCTGCTGACCATCGACCGCCTGCCCGACGCCGAAATCACCACCACCCAGGAGCTCATCTCGAGCATGCTCGGGGTGCGCCGCGAGGGCGTGACCGAGGCCGCGGGCAAGCTGCAGAAGGCAGGGGTCATCAGCTACCGGCGCGGGCACATCAAGGTGCTCGACCGTCCGCGGCTGGAGGGGATGTCGTGCGAGTGTTACGAGGTCGTGCGGCGCGAAACCGAACGGTTGCTTCCCGCCCACGCAGAGGCGTAACGCCCGCGCGGCCGCGGTAACTGCCTCAGGCGCAGACGCGAGGCAGGTCGATGGTGAAGACGCAGCCGACCCCCGGCACGTTGCGCACCCCCAGCTTCCCGCTGCACGCCTCGACCGCCTGGCGCGCAATCGACAGCCCCAGGCCCAGGCCGCTGCGATCGGCGTCGCGCTGCTGGAACGAAACGAAAATCGCCTCGGCCTTTCCCGGCGCCAGCCCGCCGCATTGGTCGCGCACTTCGATCAGGACGCGCCCGGCGCTGGCCACCACGCCCAGGGTCACGCGGCTCATGGGACGGGTGAACTTGAAGGCGTTCTGCAGCAGGTTGGAGACCGCCGAATAGAGCAGGGCGCGGTCGGCGCAGACGGTGATGCCCGGCGCAACCGGATCGATCGCGAACTCGCAGCCGCGCGAGCTGGCCTCCAGGCTCGCGGACACCTGCACCTCGGCGATGAACGCCAGCAGCTCGAAATGCTCGAGCGGCTCGGGAACACCCACGGCCTGGCGCACCTCCACCAGGGCGCGGTCGATGAGGTCGCGCAGGCTGAGCAGGCTGCGGTCGAGCACGGCGGAGGTGGAGCCCACTACCGCGACCTTGCCGGTCTTGATCACCGCAAACGAGAGGATGGCGGTATCGAGGGAATTGCGCAGCTCATGGGCCAGGAAACCGAGGCGTTCGCACATGGCGCGCGTGCTCTGCTGCGCGATCAGCTGGTCGCGCTGCCAGCCGAACTCGGTGACGGCGTCGGCGATGGCGTCGTCGAGGCAGCGGCTGAGCACGTGGAACTCGCGCGAGGTCATGGAGGCGTGTTTCTCCGTCGCGAGCTCGGTGATCGACTGGCAGAGGTCACCGTATTCGTACACCACCTGGTCGATGCTGAAGCCGTCGCGCAGCAGCTCGTGCCCGTGGCGCGCCGCAGTGCTGGCCAGCGCCGAGGGGACATGGTCGCGCGTCACCACCTCGCGCTGCGCGTTGCCGACGCCGATCGCCCCGGAACGATCGCCTCGCAATATGTCGATGACCTGACCCAGGAACATCGGAACGCCGAATTCCATCACCGGGGTCGCGGGTGCAGGGGTGCCCCGGCGCGCGACCCTTTCGCGGCACCGTTCGATCAGTTCCGTCCTGTGGGTTTCCAGGAATTCGTGCAGCATGCCGGTAGCTTATTCGTGCTGTCCGGGCACACTCTGTGCGGTAACGCGCAGACCGCTGGGTGTCAAGGGGCCTACTTTGGGACCTAGATGCGCAAAGCCCTGCCCTGCAACCGCCTGCTCGAGTTCCTGCCCGCGATCGACCGCGCGCACGTGCTCGAATCCTGCGATGAAGTGGACCTCACCTTCGCCGAGGTGCTCGATGAGCCCGGCAGCGTGATCCGCGACGTCTATTTCCCGACCGGCAGCTCGATCTCGCTGCTCGCGGCCATGGGGGGCAAGAACCTGCTGGAGGTGGCGCTTGTCGGCAACGAAGGCATTTACGGGGTGCCCCTGGCCTTCGGCATGGCGATTTCTCCGGTGCGCGCGGTGGTGCAGGGTGGCGGGCCCGCGCTGCGCATGCGCGCGGCCGCTTTCCAGCGGGAGTTGACCCGGGTGCCGACGCTGCGCAGCTGCGTGGACCGCTACATCTACGTCGTCATGAGCCAGCTGATCCAGACCGCGGGCTGCAACCGCTTCCACGTGGTGGAGCAGCGCGTCGCGCGCTGGCTGCTGATGACCGCGGACCGCGCGCACGATTCCACCTTCCGCATCACCCACGAGTTCCTCGCCTACATGCTCGGGGTGCGCCGCGTCGGCGTGACCGAGGCGGCGAGCGCGCTGCAGAGGCGCGGCTTGATCGCCTATTCGCGCGGCCTGGTGACCATCCACGACCGCAAGGGCCTCGAGCGCGCCTCGTGCGCCTGCTACCGCGCCGACGTCACCGCCTACGATCGCGCCTTCGCCGATGCGGCTGTCGCCGATTCGCGCCCGGTCGCCGTTCGGAGGCTTTCCCGCGTTCCGCTCACTCACCTGGCCTTGCCCGACGCCGCGGAGTGACCGGTCTCTGTTCTGGAACAACTACTTCAGGGAACGCCGATATCCGCCGATGCCACGCCGATGGCCGCCGATGCACCTCGCGAACTGGAAGCAGGACATGAGTTTCGTGCCCAGGTTTGAATTGCGCGCGAATCGCGTTGAACCTTAAAGAGCTTCGTGCCAAGGTTTGAATTGCACGCGAATCGCGTTGCGCCTTTCTGAGTTTCGCGCCGGCTTTGAATCGGGCTTGAAACACTTTGGGCTGTTATCGGCGGCAATCGGCGTGGCATCGGCCGACATCGGCGTTCCCTGAAGTAGTTCTCCAGAACAAGGCCAAAGCTAGGCCCGCAGCGGGGGGCAAAGCGACTCCCGCAGCTCGCGAGAATCCCAGGGCTTCGAATACGCCCGGTGGATCGCCCCGCAGTTGATGCCGCGCATGATCGGGTCGGGATCGGGGCGCGCCGAGAGCACGATGCGGAAGGTCTCGGGATACAGGTCCTTCACGCGCGCGAGGAAGGCCGCCCCGTCGAGCGTGGGCATGTCCTGCGCGCAGATCACCACGTGCACCTCGTTGAGCGCCAGCAGCTCGAAGCCCTCGGTGGGGTCGAGGGCGCGCAGGATGGCGTAGCCGTCGTGGCGCAGCAGGTGGGTGAGCGAGGCCAACACCCCGGCGTCGCTGTCGACCAGCAGCAGAGTCCGGGCGGCCACCGGCGCCTTCGTGTCGGTCGGGGGCAGGCGCACATCGTCGACCAGCAGGTTCTCGATCTGCACCGTGTCCACGGCCGCGCTGAAGAGGTGGCCCTGGATGAGGTCGCAGCCGTGGCGGCGCAGGTAGGCGAGCTGCGCCGGTGTCTCGACGCCTTCCGCGATCACTTCCAGCCGCAGGCTGTGCGCCATGCGGATGATGGCCAGCGCAATCGCCGCGTCGTCGGGATTGCTGGTGATGCCGCGCACGAAGGCGATGTCGACCTTGAGCTTGTTCACCGGGAAGCGGCGCAGGTAGGCGAGGCTCGAGTAGCCGGTGCCGAAATCGTCGATCGAGATCTGCACCCCCAGGGCCCTGAGGTTGCGCATCGTCTCGATGGTGCGTGCGGTGTTGACCATCAGCGAGCTTTCGGTGAGCTCGAGCTCGAGCAGGTCGGCGGGGATCGCGCTCTGGCCAAGCGCCTTCACCACTTCGCCCTCCAGGTCGCCCTCGACGAACTGGTGCCCGGAGACGTTCACCGAGACCTGCATCGGCCCCACGGGTGATGCGATCCAGGCCGCGATCTGCCGGCAGGCCTGCGCGATGGCCCACGCGCCCACGCGCACGATGAGCCCGGTTTCCTCGAGCGAGGCGATGAAATCGCGCGGCAGCACCAGGCCGTGGCCGGGGCGCTGCCAGCGCAGCAGCGCCTCGACCCCGCCGATGCGCCCGCTCTGCAGCTGCACCTTCGGCTGGTAGTGCAGCACGAACTCGCCGTTTTCGTACGCCTTGCGCAGCGCCGCCTCGAGGTCGCTGCGCGCCAGGGCCTCGGTGTTCATCTGCGCGGTGAAGAAGCGGAAGGTGTCGCGCCCGGCCTGCTTGGCGCGGTACATGGCGGTGCCGGCGAAACGCGCCAGGGTCTCCGCGTCGCTTGCGTCGGCCGGATAAATCGAGATCCCGATGCTGCCGCTCACGTGGGCCTCCAGCCCGTCGAGCGCGAAGGGCGCGAGCAGCGCCGCGCGCGCCTTGGCGGCGACGGCGGCCGGGTACTGCGGGTTGTCCTGGATCGGCAGGATGAGGGCGAACTCGTCGCCGCCCAGGCGCGCCACCGTGTCGCGCAGGCGCACGCAGTCGACGAGCCTGGCACCCATGGCGCGCAGCACCTCGTCGCCCATGGCGTGCCCGAGCGTTTCGTTGATGTTCTTGAAGTGGTCCAGGTCGATGCACAACACCGCGACGCTCCAGCCTTCCCGGGACGCCTGGGCCAGGGTGGCGGCGAGGGTCTCGAGGAAAAGCACGCGGTTGGGCAGGCCGGTAAGCATGTCGTAGTGCGCCAGGCGGTGCAGGCGCTTTTCGGCTTCCTTGCGTTCGGTGATGTCGCGCATCACAACCACGATGATCCAGTCTTCGCCGGAACGCTGCGCCTGCCGGGTCAGCTCCACCTGCACGATGGAGCCGTCGCTGCAGGTCAGGCGCGTCTCGACGCGGTCGTTGGTGCCGTGGCCGGCGATCAGCAGGTCGTAGACGCCTTCCAGCTCGCCCAGTGAGTCGCCCGCGATTTCGGCCGGCCCCATGACCATCATCTGCTGGCGCGAGTAGCCGAGCATCCTGCACGCGGTGGCGTTGGCCTCGATGAAACGCATCGAGTTGCGGCTCACCAGGACGATGGCATCGCCGGTGGCGTCCATGGCGGTGCGGAAGCGCTGCAGGTCGGCGGTGCGCGCCTGCACCTGGCGCTCGAGGATGGCGCCATGGTCGAGCAGGAAGTCGCCGTAGGCCTTGAGCCGAAGCAGGTTGCGCACGCGCAGCCACAGCTCCGAGCGGTCGACGGGTTTGGTGATGAATTCCTCGGCGCCGGCGTTGAGGCCGGCCAGGCGCGCCGCGCGATCGGTCAGCGCGGTGAGCATGATGATCGGGATGTGCGAGGTCTCGGGGGCGGCTTTGAGGACTTTCGCCACCTGGTAGCCGTCCATGCCCGGCATCATGATGTCGAGCAGGATGAGGTCGGGCGAGGACTGCGCCACCATGGCCAGGGCTTCCTCGCCGGAGGAGGCGCTCAGGGTGTGGTGGCCTTCGGGGGCGAGGAGCGTCTCCAGCACCTTGCGGTTGCTGGCCTCGTCGTCGACGATCAGGATCGTGGCGGTGCTCATCGGGCGCCCGGCGGCTTCGCGAGCAGCGCATCCACCGTGGCGAATAGCTCCTGGTAGCGCAGCGGCTTGGCGATGAAGGCGTCGCAGCCCGCGACCACGCTTGCCTCCTGGTCGGACTTCATCGCCATCGCGGTCAGCGCAATCACCGGTATCGCGCGCGTGGCCTCGTCGCCCTTGAGGATCGCGGTTGCGGCCAGTCCGTCCATGCCCGGCAGCTGCAGGTCCATCAGCACCAGGTCGGGGCGCTCGGCGCGCGCGAGCGCGATGCCCGCCTCGGCGTCGGGGGCGCAAAGCACCTCGTAGCCGGCGTTGCGCAGCAGCAGCGAGACGAGCTTGAGGTTCGCGGGGTTGTCTTCGATCACGAGGATCCTGGCCATGAGTCTATTGCTGCGGCCACGCGCGCCGCACCTCCTCGATGAAGTGGGTGCGGTTGAACCCCGCCTTCTCGACGATGCGCACGCTGCGCCCGCCGCCGTCGAGCGCGGCCCGCTCGCTCGCGTCCACCTGGCGGGAGGTCACGATCAGTACCGGGATGGCGGCGGTGCGGGAATCGGCGCGCAGCGCGGCGCACACGTCGAAGCCGCTCACCTCCGGCATCATCAGGTCGAGCACGATCAGGTCGGGGTGCAGGCGCTGCGCGAGCGCGATCGCCTCGGCCCCGCCATAGGATCGGATCACCGCGTATTCGGGCGCACGCAGGAAGGCGGCGATCACCTCGACCGCCCGGGGATCGTCGTCCACCACCAGCACCTGGCAGGTGCGCTGCGGCGTGGCGTGCAGGCCCAGGGCGTCGAGCGAGAGCTTGAGCTGCGCGCGGCTTACCGGCTTCTGCAGCACCGCACCCGCCCCGCGTTCGATCCCGAGGCTGCCGTGCACGTCGGCGGAGATGACCACAACCGGCACGCGCGCCAGGGCATCGATCTTCTGCAGGCGCATCAGCAGCTCCCAGCCGTCGATGCCGGGCAGGTGGATGTCGAGCGTGATGAGCGCGAGCGGCTGGCGCGGGGCGATCTCGAGGGCGGCCTCGGCGCTGGCCGCGCGAAGGACCGTGAAACCTTCGGCCTCGAGCAGCAGGCGCACCAGGTCGGCGGCGCGGTCGTCGTCTTCCACCACCAGCGCCACGCGGCCGGCTTCCCCCGGCGAGTGGCGCGCCGAGGCGTCCGCGGCCCCCTCGGCGATGGACTCGCGCAGCGGCAGCCAGACCGCGAAATGCGCGCCCGAGCCCACCTCGCTCGCCGCCGCCGCGGTGCCGCCGTGCAGCTGCGCCATGAGCTTCACCATCGCCAGGCCGAGCCCGGTGCCTTCGAATTTGCGCGCGAGGCTGCTGTCGATCTGGCTGAACGGCTGGAAGAGCCGCGCCATGTCGGGCTGCGAGATGCCGATGCCGGTGTCGCTCACGCGGATCTCGATGAATTCGTCGAAGGTGCTTTCGGCAAGCGCAAAACCGTGCACCGGCCACACGTCGGGAAAGCTGCCGACCGCGCTGCGCGGCACGCGGCGCGCCGCCATCGCCACGCGCCCGCCGCCGGCGCTGAACTTGACCGCGTTCGAGAGCAGGTTGTAGGCGATCTGGCGGGTCTTGCGCACGTCGAGCTGCAGGCTGCCGAGGTCGCCGGGCACGTCGAGCTCGACCGCGACGTGTTGCGAGTTCGCCTGGGCGCGCACGATCGTCACGCAGTTGGCCAGCAGCGCCTCCAGGTCGGCCGCCTCGAGCTCGATGGCCATCATGCCGGCTTCGACCTTCGAGAGGTCGAGGATGTCGTTGATGAGCGAGAGCAGGTGCTGGCCGCTGGTGAAGATATCGGTGATGTATTCGATCTGCGTGTCGCCCACCGGCCCCATGAGGCCGTCCTTGAGCGCTTCCGAGAACCCGATGATGGCGTTGAGCGGGGTGCGCAGTTCGTGCGACATGGTGGCGAGGAACTCCGACTTCATGCGGCTCGCGTTCTGGAGTTCGACGTTTTTTTCCTCGAGGGCGTGTTCGAAGCGCTTGCGCTCGGTCACGTCGCGGGCGGCGGCGAAGACGCCCTGCAGCTTGCGGTCGCGGTCGTGGATGGTGGCCGCGTTGTAGGAGACCATGGTCTCCACGCCGTCGAGGGCGCGCACCGTGAGCTCGTAGTTGCTCACGCGGTTCTCGGTGAGCACGCGCTTGATCGCCGCGTCGGCGCGCGTGGGGTCGGTGAAGAAGTCGCGGCAGGGCGCGCCGATCAGCTCATCGCGCGTGCGCCCGGTGAGGGCGATCATCTGCTGGTTCACGTCGGAGATGATTCCCTGCGGGTCGGTTGTCATCAGCGCGTCGATGTTCGACTCGATCAGCGAGCGCGTGTAGAACTGCTGGTCGCGCAGCCGCTGGTCGAGCAGGGCCCGGGCCGCCTCCACCTGCTTGCGCGCGGTGTTGTCGGTGCCGATCAGCAGGTAACCGATGATCACCTCGCCCGCGTCGCGCAGCGCGGTGACCGAGACGATGGCGGGGAAGCGGCTGCCATCCTTGCGGATGTAGGTGAGCTCGTAGATGTCTTCGATGCCGCGCGAGGCCTTGAAGACCAGCGCCTCGAAGCCCGGCGTGATCGGGGTGCCGAGCTCGGTGCTCAGGGCGGCGGCCCGTGCCACGACCTCCTGCGGGTCGGAGATGTCCGCCGGGGTGATCTTGTTCATCACGTCGGCGGCGGCATATCCGAGCATGCGTTCGGCGCCGACGTTGAAGATCTGGATCACGCCTTTCTCGTCGGTGGCGATGCTGGAGAAGTTGGCGCTGTTGAAGATCGCGCTCTGCAGCGCCCCCGCCTGGAGCAGCGCCTCCTCGGCCTGCTTGCGCGCGGTGTTGTCGGTGCCGATCAGCAGGTAGCCGATGATCCGCTCCTGGTCGTCGCGCAGCGCGGTGACCGAGACGATGGCGGGGAAGCGGCTGCCATCCTTGCGGATGTAGGTGAGCTCGTAGATGTCTTCGATGCCGCGCGAGGCCTTGAAGACCAGCGCCTCGAAGCCGGGCGTGATCGGCGTGTCGAGCTCGGCGCTCAGGGCTTGCGCGCGCACAACCACCTCGTTCGGATCCGAGATGGCGGCGGGGGTGATCTTGTTGACGACATCGGCGGCGGCATATCCGAGCATGCGTTCGGCGCCGACGTTGAAGATCTGGATCACCCCCTTGGCGTCGGTGGCGATGCTGGAGAAGTTGGCGCTGTTGAAGATCGCGCTCTGCAGCGCGCCCGCCTGGAGCAGCGCCTCCTCGGCCTGCTTGCGCGCGGTGTTGTCGGTGCCGATCAGCAGGTAGCCGATGATCTCGTCGCTCGCGTCGCGCAGCGCCGTCACCGACACCAGCGCGGGGAAGCGGCTGCCATCCTTGCGGATGTAGGTGAGTTCGTAGATGTCCTCGATGCCGCGCGAGGCCTTGAAGACCAGGGCTTCGAATCCGGGCGTGATCGGCGTGTCGAGCTCGACGCTCAGGGCCGCGGCACGCGCGATCAGCTCGGCCGGGTCGGAGATGTCCGCCGGGGTGATCTTGTTCATCACGTCGGCGGCGGCATATCCGAGCATGCGCTCGGCGCCGACGTTGAAGATCTGGATCACGCCCTTCTCGTCGGTGGCGATGCTGGAGAAGTGGGCGCTGTTGAAGATCGCATCCTGGAGCGCGCCCGTGGCCGCGGGCGCTACCGCCTCGCCGTGGATCAAGCTGGTGCCTCGCTGCAAGCCTGGCGTCGCGTCACGGGCCAACCTTCGATTATTGTCGTGATGAACAAGGTAACGCCCTGTGGTACCGGCGTCGGTGCGCCAGCGTACCCAGCGCGCGTGCTCCGCAGCGGCTATGTGCGTTACCGCGCAGACGGCGGCTGGGCGCCGGGGCTAGGATTGCGGTCCACGACAGCATTCGAGGCGGACATGGACCAGGCGCGGCAAGGGCAGGCCCCGGGCAAGGCGATGAGCAACCTCGATCTGGCGACGAGCCTGGGCGCCTCGTGTGTCGACCTCGGCACGGCGCTGGAGACGCACATGAAGGCCTTCGGCACGCTCATCCCGCACATGTTCATGGGCGACGTGCTCGGCCACGTGCGCCGCCAGGCGTTCGACCTCGAAAGGCAGACCGAACTGGGCGCGATCCTCGATTGCCTGGAGCGCGGCATGCACCTGGGCGGGCGCGAGACGCGCAACGTGATCTCGATCTCGTTCCTGCGCGAGGGCGAGGACGAGTCCTTTTTCCCCTCGATTGCCGCGCGGCTGGGCCCGCGCATGCGCGCCCAGTTGCGGGTGAAGGCCGGCTAGGCATGTTCGGCGCGCTGGTGGCGATCTTCTTCGTGCCGTTTTTCTACAAGCTGGTGATGGAGCGCAAGCTGGGCGAAAAACGCTCCAGCGAAGAGCTCAAGCAGGAGGCCACCCATCATCGCGAGATCCAGCAGCACAGGACCGCGCATGCCTCCACGCGCACCACGCATCACTCGGAGGGTTCCGATGACTGAGAAAACTGGATCGCGGCCCTTGCCGGGCCGCCCGGCGATCGCGATGATGCTCGCCGCATCGCTTGCCGCCTGCACCCTGGGCCCCAACTACTCGCGCCCGGACGTGGACCTGCCGAAGGACTACGCCGTCGCCCAATCGCAGGTGCCGGCGCCGGAGCGCTGGTGGGTGATCTTCCAGGATCCGGTGCTCGACCGCATGGTGGACGAGGCGCTCGCCGCAAACCGGGACCTGCGCGCCGCGGCCGAACGCATCGAGCAGGCGCGCGCCCAGGTGCGCATCGAGCGCTCGGCCCTGTCGCCGGATGCCGGGGTGGAATACAACGCATCGCGCTCCCGCGCCTCCACGCTGAGCGGCATGCCGATTCCCGACGAGTACGTCGAAACCACGTCGCACCGCCTCGTCCTGCGCGCCTCCTGGGAGCTGGACTTCTGGGGCAAGTTCCGCCGATCCACGGAGGCCGCGCGCGCGGAGCTCGTGGCGAGCGAGGCCGGGCGCGACGCCATCCGCAACTCACTCATCGGCGACATCAACCGCGGCTATTTCGCGCTGCGCTCGCTCGATCGCCGGCTCGAAGCGCTGGAGCTCACGCGCGAAAGCCGTTCGCGCTCGCTCGACTTGCAGAAGTTGAGGCTCGATGCCGGCGTGGTCTCGGAACTGGAATACCGCCAGGTGGAATCGGACCTGCGCCTGGCCCTGGCGCTGCTGCCGGCTGTTCGCCAGCAGCGCACCGCGCAGGAAGGCGCGCTGGCGCTCCTGCTCGGGCGCAGCCCGCGCGAGGTTTTCGCGGCGAAGATCGATCGTGGCGATCCGCTGAACCCGGTGGTTGTGGAGGTGCCCGCGGGCCTGCCCTCCGACCTCCTGCTGCGCCGCCCCGACATCCGCCAGGCGGAAGAAACGCTGCACGCCGCCAATGCCCGCATCGGCGTCGCGCGCGCCGCGCTTTTTCCATCGATCACACTCACCGGTTTCTTCGGCGGGCAAAGCGCCAGGCTGAGCGATCTTCTCAACGCGCCGGCGCGCACCTGGAGCCTCGGCGGCGACCTGCTGCAGCCGCTTTTCGCGGGCGGGCAGATCCGGGGCGGCATGGAGCGCGCGGACGCCCGCACCCGAGAGGCGGCCGAAAGTTACCAGAAGGCCATCGCCAACGCCTTCCGCGAGGTGCGGGACGCGATCGCCGCCCAGACCAACCTGCGCGAAGCGGATCTTGCGCAGCAGGAGCGCCTGCGCGCCATCGGCCGCGCCACGGAATTGAGCAAGCTGCGCTACGACAACGGCGCGGTGAGTCTCTTCGAGTTCCTCGATTCGGAGCGCCAGCTGCTTGCCGCCCGCCTGGATGCCATCGATGCCGAGCGCGCTCGCCGCAGCGCGATTGTCGACCTCTACCTTGCGCTGGGGGCTTGACGCTGCGCTTCCCCGATTCAGGGCTTGACGCTGCGCTTCCCCGATTCAGGGAACGCCGATGGCCGCCGATGCCACGCCGATTGCCGCCGATAAAAGCGAAAAGAGAATGGTTCGAGGCCCGTTCAAGCCATGGCACGAAGCCCCTATGTTGTTTTGGTTCGCGAGGTGCATCGGCGGCCATCGGCGTTCCCTGAATGAATAAAGCGCAGCGTCAAAGCTGAACCAGCGAAGCGCAGCGTCAACCCCCCAGCAGCTCCCGCTCGCGCCCTTCCGCCAGCCCGGCCTTCCACTGGTGGTCTGCGGGCCGGCCGTTGGCCCAGGCCAGCGTATCGACGATTGTCTGCGCGAGCGGACGCAAGCGCAGCCCCGCGGCCGTGGCGCGGCCAATCGACGCGCCCATGATGGCGTTCGGGGCCGGTGGCATTGAAGGCGCCGGAGAGGTTGCGTTCCAGGACCGTGACCATCCACAAGGCGAGGTCGCGCGCGTCGATGAACTGCACGGCGCGCGCGGGATCTCCCGGCGCCATCACCATGCCGCCCCGGGCAATGCGCGCGGGCCAATACGTGAAGCGATCGGTGGGGTCATGGGGCCCCACGATGAGCCCGGGACGAACGATGGTTGCATCGCCGCCCCACACTTCATTCACCACGCGCTCGCACGCCGCCTTGAGCGGGCCGTAGAGCTCCGGGACCAGCACATCCGGCAGCGGGTCCGGCGTGGGGAAAAGCGCGCAGTCCTCGTCGTAACCCGGGCGGGAGAGGTCCGCGTAGGCAGAGACCGAGGAGACGTAGAGGTAGCGCCCGGCCTTGTCGCGCAACACCTCGGCCGAGAGGCGGACCACCTGCGGAAGGAAGCCCGAGGTATCCACCACCGCGTCCCATTGGCGGGCGGCAAATGCGCGCGCCAGCGTGCCCGCATCCGTGCGGTCGCCGCGCAACGTCTCCACGCGTGGGTCGTCGGGCCGGCTCTTGCCGCGATGGAAGTGGGTGACCTGGTGGCCGCGGGCCAGCAGGGCGTCGGTCACCGAACGGCCCAGGAACACGGTGCCCCCGAGCACCAGGACGCGCAGGCCACTCATGGGGGCGTCGAGCATGGTTTCGTCCATCACAGCCAGCAGCGGCAGGCGCGCCTGTTCGCCCCAGATCGACTTATCGTTGTCAGGGTGGGTCCCGGGTCCTGTCGAACGCAGACGTCAAGACGCATCTGGGGAAAGTACCATCCCGTCCGCGGAAGGCGCTCGGAGGCGGCTGGGCCGCCTCCTGATTCATTCAGGGAACGCCGATATCCGCCGATGCCACGCCGATTGCCGCCGATGCACCTCGCGGATTGGAAGCGGTATGCGGGTTTCGTGCCCGGGCCTGAACTTCGCGAATGGGAAGCGGTGTGCGGGTTTCGTGCACGGGCGTGAACCTCGCGAATTGGAAGCGGTATGCGGGTTTCGTGCCCGGGCC
>Ga0163153_10002131_pt1 | contig 29665 bp, 49 predicted proteins | sample OliLakLV19MP6IB1_FD_148629 | JGI IMG/M metagenome (GOLD analysis project Ga0163153, IMG submission 148629) | Freshwater microbial mat bacterial communities from Lake Vanda, McMurdo Dry Valleys, Antarctica - Oligotrophic Lake LV.19.MP6.IB-1 | ecosystem: Environmental > Aquatic > Freshwater >...
GTCCCGTCCCCACGGGCGAGATCCGCGTCGGCGCCGAGCCGCTCACCTACGGCCGCACGCAGAACGCCTCACAGGTCACCGGTCACTCGTTTCTGCGCGACATGATCGCCTCAGCGCCTCCCGGCGGAGGCGTCCCCGACGCCGCCGCGCAGGGCCGCCTGCAGCGCCACGTCGCAGAGATGGGCGTCGAGCAGCGCGACTCGACCACCGTGGATACCTCGTCGCTCGGCGAGATGGTGCCGCCGCTGTGGATGGTCGACGAGTTCGCCGCCATCGCGCGCGCCTCGCGTCCGTTTGCCAACGCGATCGGCTCGCGTCAGCTCCCGCAGGGTACGGACACGATCATCGTCCCGCGCGTGACCACGGGCGGTTCGCTTCACTTCCAGAACGGCCAGAGCACGGCCGTTGCCGAGCAGGACATGGTCACTGGCGGAACGGCACAGGCCGTCGTCAGGACGATCGCCGGCCAGATCGACACCTCTCTGCAGTCCGTGGAGTGGTCGCCGATCAACATGGTGGACTCGTTTTTCCTCCCCGAGCTTGCCTCCCTCCACGCCAACCGCGTCGAGACGACCCTGGGAACGGGGACGGGCGCCAACGGCCAGTTCAACGGGATCATCGGAATGGCGGGCACCCAGGCCGTCGTTCTGAGCACGGCCGCACTGACCGCAGGCTCTCTCTACTCCGCGGTCGCGAACGGCATCCAGCAGGTCCATACCAACCGATTCCTTCCCCCGGACCTGATCGTGATGCACCCCCGGCGCTGGGGCTGGATCGTCGCGCAGTCGGACACCACGGGCCGCCCGCTCGTCGTGCCGATGATGCAGGTGCCGATGAACTCACAGGGCACCTTCGACGCCCCGACCTCCGAGGGCTACGTCGGCTCGATGCAGGGAATCCCGGTGCTCGTTTCGGCCGCCGCCATCCCGATCACCGACGCCGTCGGCACCACGGGCGACGTCGTGCTCATCACCCGCAAGGCCGACCTGTGGCTCTGGGAGTCGAGCATCAGGACGCGCGTGCTCTACGAGGTGCTCTCGGGCGTCCTCACCGTGCGGATTCAGCTCTACAACTACGCGGCGTTCATGCCGGACCGATACCCGACGGCGATCTCGTCTGTCCGCGGTACCGGCCTGGGAACCCCGACGTTCTAGGAACACGGGCCCGGTCCTTCGGGGCCGGGCCCGCCCACCTTTCACATGAACCCAACCGCAAAAACCATCGAGCGCCGGATCAAAACGATGACCGAGCGACTCGCCTTCTGCCAAGACCACGGCCAGCAGGAGGAGGCGCTCGAGCAGGAGATAGCCGCACTGAAAGACCAGTTGCGCGCGATGCACGGAATGGCGGGCGCCGAGCGGCGCTCGCCATCCCACCGCCACAAGGAGTAGAGAACTATGGCCATCGGACTAGCTTCAGGCGTTGCGAACGCATGGCTCGACGCGATCTGCAACGCCACCAACTACACGGCGCCCGCGGGCTTCTTCGTCAAGCTGCACCTTGGCGACCCCGGCGCGGCCGGAGCGACGTCGCCCGCCGCCAACACCACGCGCCAGTCCGCGTCGATGGCCGTCGCATCGGGTGGTGCGATCACCAGCGACGCCGCGGTCACCTGGACGTCCGTGCCCAACACGGAGACCTATTCGCACGTCTCCTTCTGGTCGGCCGTCTCCGCCGGCACGTTCCTCGGCTCTGACGATCTGGCCGTGTCGCGGGCCGTCACCGCGGGCGACACGTTCACCATCGCGACCGGCGACCTCGACATCACCCTGACGGCGATCGCGGCCTGATGCCCGTCACCGCGCAGGGATCGGGAACGCAGACCGCGACCGTCACGACCGAGCACACGCTGCTAGATGTCGCGGTCGCTGGCACATTCACGCTCCACGTGGACTGCGTGAACATGGTCGCGGCCGACACCCTTGAACTGCGCATCTACCAGATAGTTCTCACGGGCGGCACGCGGCGCGTTGCCTATAAGGACTCGTGGGCCGACGCCCAACCGGCGGACGACCTCATCAAGATCAGCGTTCCGATTTCCTCCGAACTGACCGACGCGGGCTCGCTGAGATTCACCCTCAAGCAGACGACGGGCACGTCGCGGGCCTTCGCCTGGAAGGTCTTGGCCTACTAAAATGGGCGACTTCCCGTCATCACAAGTCTTCTGGTCCGCCCCCCCCGATGCGGTCATCTCGACGATGGGCCGCAACTCGGTCGCCGGTCGGGTCGGTCAGTGCCAGGGCCTCACGAGTGCGTCGGGAGTGTGGCCCGCCGCAACCCGCACGCTCTACATTCCCGTCCAGGTCGAGCAGACGTGTATCGCCTACCAGATGGCGACATACAACGGGACGGTTGCGGCTGGCAACACCGATGTCGGGATCATGGACGAAAACGGCGCCCGGCTCGTGAGCATCGGCCCGACCGCGCAGGCCGGTACGAGCGTGGTACAGGTCTTCGACATCGCGGACACGACGCTCACGCCGGGCACCTACCTCATAGCCTGCGGACAGACCCTTGGAACCTCGACGTTCTTTCGCACGCAGCCCTCGGCGATCATCCTGAGGGCGTGCGGCGTCCGGCAGGAGGCGGTTAGCACGATCCCGGCGACGGCGACGTTTGCAAATGTGACGGCCGCCTACGTGCCCCACGTCGTGGTCGCGCTCAAGTCGCTGGCGCTCTAGTGGGCGACTTCCCCGGCTACACGGTCCTTCCGACTCACCTCTCGACCTGGGATCAGAACTCGCCGGCGTTCCTTGCTCGCCCCCTCGGCGGACTATCGCTGGCGGGCGCGTCGATTGCATGGCCCGCGGCGGACCTCGCGATCTATGTCCCATACACGATCGCGCTCCACTACCCGATCCGCCGCCCGTTCTGGGCCAATGGCTCGTCGGCCGCATCGAACGTGGACATCGGCATATACACACTCGGCGGAGCTGCGGTCTACCGGATGGGTCCCACCGCTCAGTCGGGCGCGAGCGCGATCCAGTACGGCGCGGCGAGTAATTTCGTTCTGAACCCCGGTTCTTACTACTTCGCCATGTCCTGCTCTGGCACGACAAACGCCATGTTCGGCGCAGCAGCGTTCGTCACCGAACCGGGCCGCCTGATGGGGCTCCTCCAGCAAGCGGCGGCGGCGACTCTACCGGCGGCGATGACGGGTGCCGCATGGGCGAGCACCGGCTACCCCCTGTTCGGCTTCACGCGGACGACGACGGGCTACTAGATGGCCCGCGCATCGACACGGCGGCTCCTTCAGGTCCTCCCATCCGGAGTAACCACCCACTTCGGCGCGAGCGCATCGACCTGGACGTTCTCCGCAACGACGGCAGGCTTCAAGGAGACCTTCGGAGTAACGGCGACGCCGATCGTCTTCACGGCGACCACGGCCGGCGTCCGCACGGCGTTCGGCGCCACCGCCCTACCGCTCACGTTCACCGCCACGACCGCCGGATCGCGCACGGCCTTCGGCGCAACCGCCCTGCCGATCGCCTTGTCGATCTCCACGTCGGCCATCCTCGGCAGCTTCGGGATCGTCGCCGTCCCGCTGGTGTTCGCGACCACGACCGCAGGCACGCGCGCCACCTTCGGAGCGGTGGCCGCACCCATCTTCGTGACGTTCACTACGTCCGGCGATCGGCAGGACAGCGCAGTCCCCGCGTTCGTCGTTGGCTCCACCTCCGGCCCGGTCGCGGTCGTCGGTGGTAGCGCCGAGGTCGCACAGGTCACGGGCACAACGCGAGTCATGGTGGAGGTCGGCTGATGGCGATTACCCAGATAGGTGACACGGTCTCCCTGGCGACGACCTTCAAGGTCGGGGCGGTCCTCACCGACCCGACGACCATCACCCTTACCGTCCGCGATCCACTCGGCGTCTCGACGACTTACACCTTCGCCGCCGCGACGATCACCCGCGACTCGGTGGGCGCGTACTCCAAGCAGATCGCGGTCGGCACGGCCGGGACATGGGCGTGGTTGTGGACCGGTACCGGTGCGGCGGCCGGCGTTGACGAGGGCACGTTCACCGTCGAGCGCACGCTCCTTGGCGCCAACCTGCTCTGCTCGGTGGACGACGTGAAGAGCGCCCTCGAGCTATCGACGGCCGCGAGCGACGACCTGATCCTCGGCCTTTGCGTCGCGGTCGCACCCGCCTTCGCCAGCCGCTGCCAACGGGAGTTCATCGGACCGACCGGGGGCACGCGCTCATTCGGCCTGCGGGACCGTCTCCTTGACCTGGCCCCGAACGACCTGCGATCGGTCACCACGATGACCCTTCACCCCGAGGAGAGCCCGCAGGTGCTCGTCGCAGACTCCGACTACCTCCTGCTCCCCCAAGGCGGCGCGAGCCTCGGCGACACCTACCAGCAGATCCGTTTCTCGTCGCGCCTAAGCTTCGTCTCGACGGTCGCTCGCGAGTTCGGCGAGGCTCGGCTGCGGATCGTTGGTAACTGGGGATGCTTCGGGTCCGTCCCGGTCGCCGAGGAAGTCCGCCGCGCGGCGGTGCTCACCGTGTCGTCATGGCTCGACCGGGCGGCCTCTGAGTACGCCGCCGACGGCGGCTTCGCCCGCGAGATCGCCCCCGACCGCTCGGCCACATGGGCGATACCCGCCGCCGCGTGGTCGCTGCTGATGCCTTGGGCCAGGCTGGGGACGCCGTGACCTCCACGGTACCCACCTTCAAGGCGGCGCTGTTCACCCGTCTCGACTCCGCCCTCGGCGCTGTCCAGGTGACCTACGGGCGCCCGGCTCCGGCGGGACCTGAGCGGGAGTGGGTGTGGATCGGCGACGCCCGCGCCGTCCAGGCCAGCGCCGCGATGGGCCAGCGCCGCCGTGAGGAGGAGTGGACCCAGGATGTTGTCGTCTCGTGCATCTCCCCGGTGCGCGAGCCGCAGCAGACGCTCACCGAGCGCGCCTTTGCCATCGCCGCGCTCATCGAGGATTCGCTCCGCGTCTGGAGCGCCCCGGGTAACGCTTTCGGCGGCGTCGTGCGTACGGCACTCGTCGTCGCTACAGACCTCGAGGAGCCCGTCTCCGTCGAGGAACGAGAGGCGCGGATCACCGTCCGCGTCGCCTGCACAAACCGGATCTAAGGGAGAAGCCAATGCAGGTCGTCTACGTCGGACCCCACGTCGAAGGGGTCGCGATTCCCTACGGGCTGGGCGAGCTCGCCGCGCGGCTGGGCGAGCCCGTCGATGTCCCCGACGACCTCGGGGCGTCCCTTCTCGACCAGCCCTCCAACTTTCAGCCCGTCAAGAAAAAGCCCAAGAAGGAGAGTGACCGATGAGTCGTTCCGGCCTGTGGTCCCAGATCGGCATGGTGGCCGAGACAACCGTCGGCACCTATGCCGTCCCCACGCGCTTTCTGGAGTTCGTGTCAGAAAGCGTTCAGCTCACCGTCGAGCGCGTCGAATCCAAGGCGATCCGTTCCTCTACCCGTACCCTGCGTGCCGACCGCTGGGTCGCCGGCAAGCGCTCCATCAGCGGCCAGGTGGCCTTCGAGGTTGCCGACCGTGGCTTCGGGCTTCCGCTCGCCTACGCATTCGGCGGCGGCACATGGTCGATGGCGACCCCCGCGGGCGGCACTCTCACGCGCGACATCACGATCGTGCAGACGCTCAACTTCGGCCGCGCGCTCACGCTCCAGATCGGTCGGCCGGACACCGCCGGCACCGTCAACCCGTTCTCATACCTCGGCGTGAAGGTCACCGAAGCGTCCCTATCCAGCGACGTTGACGGCCTCCTGACCCTTTCGACGACACTCACGTCGATCGACGAGCAGACCGGCGTCGCGCTCGCGGCGGTCTCCTACCCGGCAACCCAGGGGCTCCTGTCTTGGGTCGGCGGCACCTTCTCCCTCAGCGGCGCGTCGCTCGACGTGAAGAGCTTCACGTTCAACGTCAGCCACGGCCTGGACACGAACCGCTACCTGCATCGCTCATCGGGCGGGACTCTGAGGAAAGAGGCGATTGAGGCGTCAATGGCCGAAGTCTCGGGCTCCTTTACCGTCGAGTTCGAGTCACTGACCCAATACAACCGCTATGTCAACGGCACGACCGGCACCCTCGCCGGGACGTGGCAGGGCGGCACTACCGAGGCGGGCACGCTCTACCAGCTCGCCGTCGGAATCCCCGTCGCCCGTTACGACGGCCAGACGCCGAACGTGGGCGGGCCCGACATCCTTGAGATGCAGGTTCCCTTCGTGGGCCTCGCCTCGGGGACGCTCTCCCCCTACAACCTGGTCTACCGCACGACGGACACGGTCGCGTAGCGATGGCGACGACCGCGATCAGCATCGAGGGCCTCGCGGCCTTCCGGCGTGACCTCAAGCGCATCGATCCGGTACTCGTGAAGGGCGTGCGCGTGGCGCTCAAGGAGTCGGCGGAGATCGTGGCCGACGAGACGAGGCGTCGTGCGCCCGTGCGGAGCGGCAAGCTGAAGGGCACTGTCCGTTCGTTTACCAGTGGCAACAAGGCAGGCGTGCGAGTCAACGCCCGACGTGTCTCGCGCGGGTATCCGGGCGGCTACCCGTACCCGCGGCGGATCGAGTTCGAGGGAGGTCGGGCCGGGACGATGACCAACGCGCTGACTGGTCGCCTGGTTGGCGGTACGACCGCGGGGCCGCGCGCCTTCATCGCCCCCGCCCTGGAGGCAAAGCGCGGCGAGGTCGTGCGCCGCCTGGAGGAAGTGATCGACGACGTCGCCGGCGTCTGGGCCGGGCGCGGCGGGCTTACCTAATGGGAGGGGCGATGGAGAATGAGCTAACGATCCGTTGGGGCACGGAGACCTACACGGCCGGTCAGCTCACGGCGGCCGACATGATCGCGATGGAAGATGAGTGGGGCGAGTCGTTCCAGGGGATCGACTTCGCCTCGATGAAATCGACGTGCTGGCTGGTATGGCTGGTGCGCCGCCATAACGAGCCCGACCTGCTACTCGACGACGTGACCTCGATCACGATGGAGTCGCTCTCGGCAGGAATGGAGGATGACGCCCCGGTCCCTCCTACCACCGGCTCGCGCAAGCGCGCGAGCGCGTCCGCCTCGAGTGGCGCCCGTACCACGGCCAGCTCTTCGGCGTCCGGCCGTGGGAAGTCGAAGAGTTGACCCGCCGTGAGCTCGATCTGATGGCCGCCGCCTACGAGAAGCTGTCCGAGGACTCGTGAGTACCCGCCGCCTTGAGGTAGTGATCTCGGGTGACGCGCAATCCCTTCAGCGCGCCCTCGGAGGCGTCAATCGTGACCTCGGCGGCCTGGACAAAAGCTCGTCGCGAGCGGGGGCCGCCCTCAAACGCATCGCCGTGGGAGCGGCGCTAGCCGGTGGAGCGCTCGTAGCGGCTTTTGCGGTCAAGGGTGTGCAGGCATCGTCCGACCTCAGCGAGCAGATCAGCAAGGCGAGCGTTGTTTTCGGGGCGGCTTCCGATTCCGTCATTGCGTTCTCTAAGACGACGGCCTCGTCTCTCGGTATCTCGCAGCGCGCAGCCCTGGAGGCCACCGGCACCTTCGGCAACATGCTCGTGCCGATGGGTTTTGCGAGGGCGGAGGCAGCGAAGGTCAGCACTCGATTCGTTCAGCTGGCCGCGGATATGGCGAGCTTCAACAACTCCACCCCCGAAGAGGCGCTCGATGCACTCCGCTCGGGGCTCGCCGGCGAGAGCGAGCCACTGCGCAAGTTCGGCGTATTCTTGAGCGACGCGCGGCTGAAGCAGGAGGCGCTCTCACTCGGGATCTACAAAGGGAAGGGAGCCCTCGACGCGAACGCCAAAGCGCAAGCGACTTACGCCCTCATCCTGAAGGACACCAAGGACACACAGGGGGACTTCGGCCGCACGGTCGGGGAGTCGCTACCGAACCAGTTGCGCATCGCGCGCGCCGAGTTCGAGGAGCTCCAGGCCTCGCTCGGGAACAAGCTGATTCCGGTTATGGTCTCATTCGGCGGGTTCGTCAAGGAGAATGCAGCCACGCTCCAGAAGCTCGCCGGCTTCGCTCTGGCCGCCGGAGTCGGTTATGCCGCCTACACCGTGGCGGTCAAGGCCGCCGCCGCCGCATCGCTTATCGCAACGATCGCGACCCAGGGGCTGACCGCGGCGACGGCGGCCAGCCCTATCGGTCTGTTCGTCGCTGCCGTCGCAGCGGCGGGTGTCGGCATCGCGCTCCTTTCGCAGCGCACCAGCTACGCAGAGGCCAGTCAGCGTGGTTTCTCGGACGCGACCAGGGGGGCCGCCTCGGCCAGCCGCGAGGCCGCGAGCGCGCTTGACGCTCAGAAGGCGGCAACCGACCGCCTGACCGGAGCGAACATCGGAATCAAGGAAGCGCAACTGCGGTTCAAGGAGTCGACCCAGGCGGTCGCCGAGGCCGAGCGCACCTACGGCAAGAGATCTGACGAGGCCACCAGGGCGCAGCTCGAACTTCGGCGAGCGGTCCTCGGCCTCTCATCGGCTAAGAGGGAGCAGCGGGACGCGACCAAGGGCGCTACCGACGCGGCCCGTGAGACCACGGCGGCGACGACCAAGGAGGTCGACCAGGCGCAGCGCGCGGTGAACATCGCCAGGGAGCGCGTGAACGTGACCCGTCAACTCGGAGGAAGCACAAAGGATCTGGTCCCGCTCGAAAAGGCCCTTGCAAGCGCCCAAAAGAATCTCGCCGACAAGTCCGGCGACGCGGCGTTGAGGCTCCTCGCAAGCGCCCGCGCGAGCGATAGCGCCGCGAAGGCGGCGGGCGGCGCGACCCCCGAGGCTCGCGCCCTACGGGATGAGCTAAACCGGCTCTCCAAGGCGTCGATCAACGCCGCGCTTGCCACTGCTCTCGGGAACATCGGCGCCGCCGCGAGCAGTGCAGCCGATGGCGTGCAGAGCCTCTACAACAAGCTGCTGAATCCACCGGCCGCCCCGAGATTCAATCTGTCGGGCGTCCCGACCGGCGGCGGCGGACGCCCGGGGCAAGAGTCGCAGGAACGACGCCGGCTGCCGTCGAATCCTAGCTTCGGCCTCCGTGGCGCCCCCGTCGGATCGCCGACGGACCTCGCGCGCACGACCAGTGCGGGAGACCGCCGCGGGCGTTCCGCGCGCATTGACGCCGAGACCCGTGCCCGCAAGCCCGGGGTGAGCGATGAGGACGTCAGCCAGGAGGGAGAACGCGCCTTCATCGCCGCTCGCAAGACGACCGTCAACACCCTGCGGAGAAAGATCAACGCACGCCGCAAGGCTCTAATCGTCAAGCTAAAGAGGTTCGACATCTCGGCGCGGATGAAGGTCAGGGTGCCCGGTCCGAAATGGGTCAATCAGCGGCAGGCGGCACTAGACCGGCGCGCGGCAATGAAGGCCACCGCGGACGGCATCCGCGAAGAACTCGAAGGTCTCGCCGTGGATTACCGCGACCTCGCGCTAGAGCTTCGCGACCTCGGCGAGCAGGTCTCCGCGCTCGATCGCACCGACGAGGCCGAGGCGGCTTCGGCCGCAGCCGTTCCGACCGACGCGCCCGAAGCCGCCGCCGCCGCACCGACCGCGGGAGACTATCTCGATGCCGCCGCCGCCGAAGCCGCACTGACGCCGGATCTCGGGGACGACCTCGCCGCCGCCCTGGCCATCGAGGGCCAGGCGAACGCCGAGCTTGCCTCCGCCCGGGCATCGGGTGACCCGCGGCGAATCGCCGACGCCGCGCGCGCGGCCCTCTCGGCGCGCCAGTCGCGCGAGCAGATAGAAGCGACGATGGCGAACACCAATGCCCTCAACGCGAACACCGATGCCGTCAAGCAGTCGTTCGGCGGGTCGGTGACCTTCGGCTTCCGCGGCCAGGACTACGTCCTTGGATCGCTGGCTCCGCCGAGCAGCGATCGTTTGACCGGTGCGGAGGTAGGGATTTGAGCATCGTCATCGGACGCCTCAGCCTTGAAGACCCGGAGAGCTTCGCCGAGTCGGTCGGTGAGACGATCGCTCGCGTCGGCGCTACGCCGGTACCCGGTGGTCGCGCCGGGCTTGCCGTCTCCGCCGGTCTTACCAGCTTCCCGGGAGCCAGCGGGGACACCGTTGCAGATCGCCAGCGCGTGCGCCGCCAGTTGCGCTCGATGCTCAACAATCTCCCGATGCGCTTGCAGGGGCTCTACGTCGCGTGGACCGAGGACGCCGAGCAGGACGGCTGGTACGTCCCGGGATCGGCGACCTTCGACGTCGCCGGTATCGGCTCCCTGGGATCGGCCTTCTGGCGCTTCACGGGCGTCGAGCTGGCACTGGTCGGACGGGCGCGCACCCATCGGCGCGGCGTCTCGGTCTACATTCGCGACCGGCGCGTCTCGACCGAGGCACGCGACTACCTAAGGCGCGTCTACTCGACCAACTTCTCCGCGATGGGCAGCCCGACCGCGTTGACGTGGCTCCCGTCCACGATCACTGACCCGACGACATCGACCGGGACGATCCCCACGCTCACGACGACGGCTCGAAGCGGCTTCGGATCATCGTCGCTGCGAGCCGTCGTCAGTGGCGCGAACCTCGATGTCATCACCTTCGAGCAGGCAGCCGCCAGCATGAACCTCGGCGACGTGATCGCCTACGACCGGCGCGGCACGCTCACCGGTCCGACCGCCGGGCCCGCCGCCGAGTGGCAGGAGGTCTACGGACCCGACTGGGAGAGCACCGGATGGACCGCCGCGACCGACGTCCCGGTGCTCGATAACTCGCTCGTGCGCGTGCGCTACGACTCTGCCAATGTCGATGGATTCGCGATCGATCGATGGACCGGCGCGGCGTGGGATGAGCAGGGCAAGGTGCTCATCGAGCGACTGGGCGATTCGACCGCCTTCTGCGACACGCTCGTGTCCTCGAGCCTGGTCGAGTGGAGCCATGAGCGCGCCGTTGTGCGCGTGGTGATGCGGGTCGCGGCGGACGCCCAGAGCCGTGAGGAGATTTACATCACCCTTCAGCGCGGGTGGAACGGGCCGCGCTTCGAGGTCTACCCGTCCACCAAGACCTCGGGCGTCGCCGGCGCGGGCATCCACATCTACCGGATCAGCGCCCCGACCGGCACCGAGACGGCCAACAAGTTCGACGCTTCCCTCCAGACCGCGACCGGCGTGCCATCGTTCGCCGCCGCGGCGGTTGGCGCGGCTACCTTCTCTGGCGAGAACTGGCTGCTGATGCGCCGGTCAGCGGTGAACGCGCTGATCCTCGCCGTCCTCCAGTCCGGGGCCACCGGACGCATCGAAAACAACTCAAGCGCCTACGGCGCGGCGCGCAACGGGATCGACGTACGCCTTGCGCTCGGCGGCTACATCTCGGCGCACGTCGGCATCAACGCCGCATCGACGACCGACGCGATCGACTCGGTGAACGGGCAACGCGACGGCGGGCGAGACCTGGGGCGCGAGATTTTGTACGACGCGCGCTCGCCGCAGGTAGTGGCGGCCCGCTGATGGGCGTCGTCTCCCTGATCGACGGACGCGGCCACCGTATCCGCCATATCCACCCGACCGCCTTCCGCGCCTCGGAGGGTGCCACGGCCACCGTGCTCGGGCGCACCTACGGATTCACCTGGCTCCCGAGCTCGGGCGCGCCGACCTCTGACGATCTGGTCGAGGGCAGCTACTCCGGGCGTCTCGGGGACTCGGGCGAGTTCAGCCTCACCTTCCCGAACGCGGTTGGTACCAAGGGTCAGTGGCGCACGCTCTTTGACCCGGACAAGGCGCTCCAGTTCGTCGAGATCTACCGGGACGACCACCTTGAGTTCGTCGGCTCGATCACGCGCATGGAGATCGACCGCGGCAAGGTGACCATCTCGGGCAGCGACGCATGGAGCCTGCTTCGCCGGGCCTACGAGCGCGACCGCTCGTGGACCGCCGCGCCGCAGGAGGTGATGCAGGCGTATACGCGCGTCCCGGTGGCGGTCATCGCCGACGACCACACGACGCTGAACTGGAACGCAGAGACCGGCTCGCGGTCGGTAAGCAACGGCCAGCTAGTGATAACCGGCACGGGTGCCGGGGTCTCTGAAGTTTCGCGATCAGTCAGCATCTCCTCAGACTTCTGGCGCATGACCTGCAAGGTCGACCGATTCACGACGACGACGGGTACATCGAGCTTCAGAGTCACGCTCCGATCCGCGGGCGACTTGCAGAGTGACTTCACTTTTGGCGACGCTTTCGCTGTCACGACCCCCCGACCGATGCGGCTAGAGGCCGTTTCGAGCGGATCGGTGCAGAGCCTGATAGACGGTCTCAGTTACTTTCACGAGATTGGGCCCGCGACAGTCACTGTGGAGCGGCAAGGCCGCTGGCTCGGTGGTTATGTGAACGGGAAACTGATCGGATTCATCGGGTACAGCGGGTTCGGATCACCATACGAGTTCAAGATCAGGGCGGGATCGGACGGGTCTGGAACCCACACCGTCTATATCGACTCTTTCGAGTTCACCGAGTATCAGCCGTTCCTAGCCCGCGGCAGCGACCTCGGCTCCTACGTCCTGCCGGGTAGCTACCCGCACGGAGGTCTGCGCGGGCGCTACTTCAGCGACGCCGACCTCCAAGGGCTCTCCACTGCTGCGCGCTACCCGCGCATCATGTCCCCCAACCGCGTGACGGACGCCCCCGAGCGCCTGGACCCGGTTATCGACACCTCCGGCGGGCTCTCGCTCCCGGGGCCGATCGGCGGCTCGGGAGACTACTTCTCAGTGCGCTGGTTCGGCGCTGTCTATCTGCGCGGTGACCTCGGTAACTACACCTTCGAGACGACCACGGTTACCGATGGTGTGCGCCTATGGGTGGGCAAGACCGCCTGGGGCGACCAGCTCATCGACGATTGGGTCGCGGCCTCGGGCACCAGTACGGGAACCTGGACGGCCGCCAACTTCGGCTCGGCGGCGGGTTGGTATCCGGTGGTCCTCGAATACTTCTGCGACACGGCGGCCCCCGTCATCCGGTTGCAGTTCACGCCGCCCGGATCGACGTACACCGACCCCGGCGGCACGTCGATCACCGCGAGCACTAAGCGCGTGATCCCACTGACCTCGCTTAGCCCGCTCGGGTGCTTCGACAACCGCGTCCAGGGCAGCTCGCACTTCGACATGGTGCAGAGCGTCGGGGCGCAGTTCGGCTACCAGCTTTGGTGCGAGCCGATGCAGTTGGAGTCGGGCGAGTTCCCCGGGCGTCTCGTGCCGCGCCTTCGGGTAGGGCGCGACACCGACGTCGTGATGGAGGTCGAGGACTCCGACGGTGCCGAGCCGTTGCTCTCGCCGGGCACCACGATCGACGCATCGGAGCAGTCCCTCGCCTTGATCGGAGCCGGATCGGGGATCGCCGATGGGGCCGGGTCGCAGGTGACCGCCAACCTCGCCGACTTGACCAACCTCGCCTCGGGCCTCTTCGCCTTGACGTCGTGGGTGGACGCCGGCGACATCGCCTTCCGCGACTTGCTCGAGGCACGCCTGAACGCCGAGCTCGCCCTGCGCGCGAGCCCGTGGGAAGAGGTCCGGGGCACGCCGAGAGGGCAGGAGAGGCTGGCCGATACCTGGCCGCTGTCCTCGGTCCTCTCGGCGATGCGCTGGCGCCCCGGTGACGGCGTGCGACTGCTGCTGCCAGACATCGGCGTCGAGGATGCGACGCCCCGCCAGATGCTCCAGGTCACCCGGTCCTTTGGCGCCGAGGGGCGCACCGGGACACAGGTCGCATTCCGCCAGCGCCCGCGCTCGGCGGCCCGCTCGATGCGCGGCCTTCTGCGCTCGGCCATCGCGCCGTCCCGGGCCTACCAGGGCCAGAAGGTCACGCTCCCCTCGAGCTACGTGACCGGCACGATCCTCGCCGCGGGGTTCAGCACATACGCCATTGTCCCGCTCCTCCCCGGGGACAAGGTGGTCAAGGCGACGCTGCGGATCGTCCGCAATAGCACGGACATGGCGATCGGAGCCGAGATCAACACGGTCAGCCGCACGACCGCCCTTGGCGGAACGTGGTCGACCCTTCCGATCGAGGTAGACATCACCGCTTATGCGACCCAGTGGACGGCGGCAGACGGCCGCCTCTTTGTGAGGCTGCAAAACACGGGTGTGGCCGACTCGTTCGTCGAGTTTCAGTTTTTCGTCGAGGTCTTGCGATGAGCCCCGACCCTCAGCCGCCTCGACGTTCTCACCGCGGCGGCTCTGCGATGACCACCACCAGGGAGACATCATGACGCTCGCCATTCACCGCGATCTGCGGACCCCGGCGGGCTTCAGCTGGGAGAACGCCCTGCCGGTGCAGCTCGCCGAGCTCGGCCCGACCGGGCAGCCGTGGCTGCGATCAACCCTCGTGGACGGGCAGACCGGCGCGGGATCGGGTATGCAGAACGAGCGTGCAGATTCGCAGTTCGGCGGCTACCTGCTGGGCGCCCGGCGCATCTTGCGCTGGTACGAGCGGTTCGTGGAGATGCCGACCACGAGCCTCGACCGCTGGCAGGTGATCGGACCGGAGATCCACGGGCCGAACGTCTCACCGTTTGACCAGGCGCTCCTGATGCTCGAAGTCGGTCCCGACAAGCGGCGCCGGCTGAATGCGAACGCGGGCCGCTCGTCTGCGCGCTACGACGACATCGGTCCTATCGTCATCGGCCGCCCCTACGCGATGCTGATGGACGTCTTTCTCACGGCGGGCAGCGCGGGCTACATCCGCGTCTGGCGTGACGGCGTGCTTGTGGCTCAGTTCACCGGGGCGACGATCATGCAGGCCACGGCGGGGTCGTACTGGAAGCACGCCAACTACCGCAACGCCGCGATCAACGGCCGGTCGGTTTACGACGTATCCGACATGATCCTGTTCAGCGCAGACATGGACGATCAGCTCCCCGCCTGGCCCGGCCCGATCACGCCGCCGCCGCCCCCGGCCGCGACCCCGAAGGTCACCATCGCCGCCCCGGTCCGCGACACCGCCCACGTGGGCACGCTCCCCTGGTCGGTCACCATGACCGACGCACCGGCCGGGTACGTCCTGTACGTCGGCCTCGGCGGTACGGACGTCAGCGTCACCCAGAGGGCGACGGACGCCCCGCACGCGGGATCCCTCAACCTCGCGACCCGCCCGGCGGCCGGGGAGGTGCGGACGCTCTACGCCGCCCTGCACGACGCGGCAGGCGCGCTCGTCACCTTCGACGGATTCCAGGTCAACGTCGCGTCGGGCGTCACCGTGCCGCCGCCGCCGCCCGATCCGCCGGACCCCTGTGCACCGATCCGTGAGGAGCGGGACCAGGCGCTCGACCGGGAGCGGACGGCCATCGCGCAGCGCGACGACGCCCTTGCGGTGGCGCAGGCGCTACAGGGCCGCATCGACGCGGCGCGCGTGGCCCTCGGATGAGCCCTGAGCCGGATGCTCCCCGCGCGGGGGAGTTGTCGTGGCGCCTTGACCACGTAGAGCGGGAGGTCGGGAAGATGTCTGTGCAGGTGGACCAGATCCCCCTGCTGTCGGAACGGACCAAGGTGCTCGCCGACCGGCTGGAGGCTATCCAGCGCGTGCTGTGGACCATCGCCGCCGGGCTCGTGATGCTGGTGGTCTCCGTGCTGATCGCAGCGACTCAGCTCGGCGGCGTGTGATGATGGCGCACCCGCGTCGCCTCATCGTGGCGTTCATGGCGATCTTCACCATCGCCATCGTGTCGGTGCAGGTCGTCGCCTCGACCAACGATCGCCAGCGGACGGACATCGCCGTGTCCTCCTGCGAGCGCGGGAACTTCATCCGCGCCTACTTGGCCTTCGACAACGCCGAGTCGATCAGCGTGCTCAAGGGCAGCTTGCGCGTGGTGCCGGACACGGCCGACGAATCGTACGTCGAGACGCGGCGACGGTCACTCGAGCAGCGCGAGGCATACCAGGCCCGGCTGATACCGTTCGACTGCGAATCCCTGCGATGAAGGAGGCACCCGTGCGAATCGTGAGCCGCAAGGAGTGGGGAGCGGCCCCGCCCCGCTCGCGCGTCGCCGTCAACTGGCCGGCGGGCGTTGACCTGTGGGTGCATCACACCACAGGTCCGAGCACTCAGACGGTACGGCAGATCCAGGCCTTCCACATGGGGCCGTCGCGCGGATGGAATGACGTCGGTTACGGGTACCTCGTTGACGTGTGGGGCGGCGTGTACGAGGGCCGGGGGCACGCGCTCGCCGCTCACTCGCCCGGCAAGAACCACGAGCCCTCGGTCGCGCTGATCGGCGACTACTCGACGACGCCCCCGAGCGAGCGCCAGCGGAGCGCGGTGTGGAAGCTGGCCGATCTGATCGAGGCGGGCGACCTGCGGGGGCACCGGGAGAACACGTCCACGGCGTGTCCGGGGGATGCCGCGATGGCGACCATCGTCAACGCCCCCCGGCCCGAGGAGCCCATCGACCTCATCACCCTTCCCGAGAGGCTGGCACTCGCGGGCTTCGGCCCCCGGTCGGTCGGACAGATCGTCGCCTCCCTGCGATCGGGACACCAGGGCACCGTCCCCAACCGGAACGACTCGGCCGTGATCCGCCGGCTGCGCGCGGCGGGCTTCGGGATCGGGTCGGCACGAACCATCGTCAAGTCACTACGGAGGTAGAGCATCAATGCGCAACCTGTCCAAGTACCGCAAGGCGATCGCCGCCTTCATCGTGCCGTTCCTCGCCCTGCCGCTCGCCGGCTGGGTCTCCGGGGAGGTCGCGTTCAGCGCGTCCGTCCTGGCCGGGACGGTCATCGCCGCCGTCTCGGGCGTCGCCACCTACCTGTTCCCGAACGAGGAGAACTGATGGACCTGCTCACCATCCTGATCGTGCTCGGAATCGTCTGCGCCGTCGTGTTCATCGTGCGCCGGTAGGAGTGGGTTTCCTCGCCGACTGACTGGACATGGAGGCGTGAAGTGAGCGAGGGGGATCACGACGCCGCCGCTATGTGGCCGGAGATCGAAGCGCACCTGGACGACGCTCTGCGCGAGGCGCAAGGCATCCTGCGCCGCCCGGACGGACTGGACGTACTGATCCGTCAGCGGTACCTCGCGGGCTGCAAGGAGCACGACGGCGACTGGATCACCCGCCCCCTGCACTGGTTCGACGCCGAAGCCCGCGAGGAGGTCGCCGACCTGCTGACCTACCTCGCCATGCGCCGAGTGCGCGCTGAGCGGCTGTACCGCGGCACATTGTCTCGCGGTACAGCGCCGCGCCACCTTTCTGCCGACCCGCCGTAGAAGTGGCGCGTGGTGCCGGGAGTCGCCGCTACGGCCCGTAGTGCTACCTGCTTTCGCTGGCCCCCGGCTTGACACCGGCAGATATGCGGGTATACGATCGCCGCATGAACGTGAGCACCGAGAGAATCCGCGAAGCGCGCAAGGCCGCCGGCATGTCGCAGCGTGTCCTGGCCGTCGCGGTCGGCGTGTCCGAGGACACGATCCGCCGCACGGAGCAGGGCACCCACGAGACGGGCGCCAACGTGCTCGGCCGGATCGCTCAGGTTCTCGGAGTCAGCGTCGATGACCTCTACGAACACGCAACCGACCCGGCCCCCACCGCTGCCTAGGCGATGACGGGGACCGGGCCAGATGACGGGGAGAGTAACACCATGAAGTCCATGAGCGACCGCCAGACGGCGAACCTGTTCAACGATCGACTGGTCGAGGCGGCCCAGGTCATCGAGCGGCTCTATGCCGTGATCGGCGACCTGCGCTGCACCGTGAAGCGCCTCATCATCGAGCGCGACGGCACGCACAAGGCCAACCTGGTCCTGTTCGCCGACCGGACCCGCCTCGCCCGCGAGAACCTCGCGCTCCGTGCCGACCTCACCGCCGCCCTCCGGGGTGAGCGATGACCCGCCGCATCATTGGCACATGGAACCCCGCCAATGAGGGGAAGTTCATAATGACGCCGCGGCGCAAAACGGGGTGCGCGCGGAAGGCATACCGCCCCGCCGCGAAGGCGCTCCCTCCCGTGTATGTGGTGAAGGTTGACCACGCCAGCAGGCGCGCCTATCGGATGATCCCGAGCGGCGGACCTCGAAACCTTCATCGGACGTATCGGCCCGCCGCCCTCCGGGGTGAGCGATGACCCCCGACGAGATCGCCGAGACGCTGCGGCTGCACGGGATGTGGCTTCGCGGCGGGACCGCCGGTTTGCGCGCCGACCTCTCCGGGGCGAACCTCTCCGGGGCGTTCCTCTCCGGGGCGAACCTCAGAGGGGCGTTCCTCTCCGGGGCGGACCTCAGCGAGGCGAACCTCTCCGGGGCGAACCTCTCCTGGGCGAACCTCTCCGGGGCGTTCCTCTCCGGGGCGAACCTCAGAGGGGCGAACCTCTCCGGGGCGGACCTCTACAAGGCGTACCTCTCCGGGGCGTTCCTCTCCTGGGCGAAGATCAGCGCCGATCAGGTCGAGCAGATCATCGCGGCGCTGGGAATCGAGGTGACGCAGTGACCCCCGACGAGGCGCTCATCGTGGAGCTTCGCGCGGAGGTGGCGCGCCTCCACGACGAGGTCGCTGTCCTGCGGCGGACGAACCACGAGCTGGTCCGCCAGCTCGGGGGAAGCACTTACTCCGTGGCCGACGCCGCCGAGCGCGAGGCACGCGAGCACCTGGAGCGTGAGGCATGAACCCCGTCGAGGTGGGCCAGGCCGGCGGTGGCGACCACGACGGGGCGCAGTTCGAGCGCGACCTGCGCGGTGACCACGACGGGCCGCACTCCTACTGGACGCCCGCCTACGGAACGCACGAGACTCAGACGATCGCCGGGGCACTCTCGGCATGGGAGGACCGATGACCGACGAGACGATCAAGTACCCGAGCGTGACGGGCCTCACCGGCCTGTTGCCGAAGAACCTGACGTGGTGGGCGGGCAACGCCGTCGCGGCGTGCGCGCTCGATGAGCGTGCCGATTGGGCGCACCTGCCCACCAGGGACGAGCAGTTCGACTACATCAAGCGGGCGCACGACCGCATCAAGAACACGGCGGCCGACCTGGGGACCGAGGTTCACAAGTTCGTGGAGGCGCAGAACCTCGGCAAGCCCGTCCCGACCTGGCCGCTCCCGGTCAAGGCGCGCATGTTGCACTTCGCCCGCTTCGTGGAGGACTTCGCCCCCCGCGTCGAGTCGGCCGAGGTGAAGGTGTACCACGACGACTGGCGCGACGGACTGAGGCAGGGCGGGGGCCACCCAAACCGCTACGCTGGCACGCTCGACATGATCGCGGAGATCGACGGGCACCTGTCGATCATCGACATCAAGACCGGGAAGAACGTGTGGCCTGAGGCGTGTCTACAGATCAACGCCTACGCCTACGCCGACTTCCTGATCGCCGATCCGTTCCACCCCGGCGCGAAGCAGTTCACGCCGCCGCGCCGCAAGCGGTGGTATGAGTGGCACGGCCCGGCTGAGGACGAGATTCCGATGCCCGAGATCACCAAGGGCTACGTGCTGCACCTGCGCAACGACGGCTACGACCTCCACGAGGTGCCGATCGGCGACGAGTTCTACGAGATGTTCCTCGCGCTGTTCTCGGTGGACCGCTGGGAGCGGACGCTGAAGAAGGCGGCGCTCACCGGCATCGTGCAGCCGCCGTTCAACGAGAAGCGCGCGGAGCAGGCCATCGCCGAGTTCGGGGGGGCTGCCTGATGGCGATTCTCGACATCCAGCGGCGCCAGCGCGAGCTCGGCCGTATCCGCATGGGCGACAAGGGCGGCAAGGGGCAGCCGCAGAAGCTGTCCGAGTTCCGGCTGACCTCTCCCGCCCGCCACCTGCTCGAGCACGCCGCCGCCCTGTGGGGTGGTGAGGTGCGCGAGTGGCCGGGGTCGCCCTCCGAGGGGCAGTACGAGCTGTACACCAAGACCGACACGCTGCCCATCGTCATCCCGCCGAGCGCCGAGCCCGTGTCTCAGTGGTACGAGCAATGGAGCGCGGGGGGCTGCACGCACCGCTGCGACGGGGCGCGCAACCACATCACCGAGACGCCCTGCTCGTGCGACGCCGACGACCGGGCGTGCAAGGCGACCACGCGCATCAACGTGATGCTCCCCGACCTGCCCGACGTGGGCGTGTGGCGGCTGGAGACGCACGGAATCAACGCCGCCTACGAGCTGCCGGGCACGATCGACGTGATCCAGATGTCATCGGCCACGGGCCGGTTCCTGACGGGTCGCCTGCGGATCGAGCACCGGACGTCCAAGAAGGCGGGACTCACGCGCAAGTTCATCGTCCCCGTGATTGACCTCGACGTCACGATGGGGGCGCTCATGTCTGGGGAGGTCCAGTCACCCTCCCTGGGCACCGGGGGGGGTGAGCTCCCGGACGTAGTGTCTCCGGTCGCAGCTCTCCCCTCCGGTCAGGCGTCGGATGAGCCCTCGGACGGGTCGGTGGACACGGCCGAGGGCTCTCCGCGCACCATCACCCAGCCGCAGATCGCTCGCATGATGGCCGTCGCCAAGGAGCACGACGTGACGGTCGAGGACCTCAAGCTGGTCGTCCGTGACATCGCGGGGGTCGCGAGCCGCAAGGACATCCCGGTCGAACGGTACGACGACGTGATCGCCGCCCTGTCGGGCGAGATGGTCACCAACAACGAGCGCATGGAGGACCCGGCATGATCGCCCACGCCCACGTCCCGCCGCCGCCGATCATCGTGGCCGTGGCCCGCGAGACGCGCCGCAGCGGATGGCCGCACGAGATCACCCAGGCCGAGGCGGCTGCCGTGACGCGAGCGGCCTTCCGGGCGCAGCACCTCCGCTCCGGTAGCGGCCAGTGCCTATTCGGCGCGACCGTCGCCCGCGTCACCTGCACGTTCACCCCGACCGGCCGGCCCACGTACGTCGTGAAGGTGCGCGTGCGCCAGACCGGCGCGTGGTCATGGCTGCGGGTGGCATCGTGAACGACGCCAGGTTGTGGACCCAGGAGGAGGCGTCTCGCCAGATTGCGCGCGTCCTTCATGTCATGGCGGACTACTACGCCGGGGTCGATGAAACGCTTTCGGAGGAGGAGTGGACGGCCCGGAAGCAGCGGTTACACGACGACATGATCCTCCTTGGCCCGGAGTCGAACAAGTTCGCGCGGATGCTCTACATGGATGCGGTCCGCTTCGCGCCGACGTGCTTCCCGTTGACTGAGTCGGAGCCGACGTCGTGAACGCCCGCATCGTGATCGACGCTGAGGCTTTCGAGGCTGCTGCCGACGACCCCCGATTCCAGCCGATGAACGAGGCTGCCGATCGGAACCTGCGAGAGCTCCGGTCCCAGGGGCGCTTCTACCCGTACGACGTCAACGGCGACGGCACGGAGGTCCCGGTGGCCGTGATCTACGAGGGCTCCGAGCGGCTGCGGCGCTGGTCATGGCCGGTCGCCCTCGGGACGCTCGCGAGCATCGCCCTGATCGGCTTCGTGGTGGACCGGCTCGTCTGGCTCATCGTGCGGGCGGTCGGGTCGTGAGCGCCGAGCCGTTGACGAGTCAGGAGCGGTTTGACCGCCTCTTCACGTTCGGCGCCGATCCCGACGATGCCATCGTCCACTCGGCCAAGACGGTCAGGCGCTACGAGGCCACCGTGCAGGCCGAGACGGCTCGCGCTGACGCAGCCGAGGTGCGGGCGGAGCGGCTGGCCGAGACGATTCGGTGGGCACGAAGCCGCGCGCTCCGCCACGACGAGGTCCTAGTTCACCAGCTGACGGAAGTTCTCGCCGCATACCGGCCGGAGGGCGAGCGATGAGCGCGCAGACGAAGCGGCGATGCAACGGGAAGACCTGCATCACGATCCTCTCGTCCTACAACTCGGACCCCGAAGGGCTCTGCGGGCCATGCCGGCGGGCGGATACCGACGCCGCCGTCCTCCGGTTCCGGGCGCAGATGGAGAAGCGCGATGCCGCCCCACCGGTGACGCGCGCGCACACGCAGATGTGGCGGGTGCTGCGAGCCATGCCGGCGAGTGCGCGTGAGATCGCTGCGGCGACCGGCATCGGTCTCGACAAGGTGCGCATCACCGCGCACGACGCATGTGCAGATGGCAGGGCGGGGCAGCGCAAGCGCACGCGGTCGGGGTCGCAGGGCGAGAGGACCGAGTACGTGTGCCTCGTCGATCTGCCTATGCCGACCGGGGCCGGGAACGCGAAGTACACGCGGGAGTCGCTGATCGTGGCGCTCCACGACATGCGCCGGTTTCTCGGGCGGGCTCCGATCGCCGAGGACTGTGGCACCCCCTGGCCCTCGCGCTCCACGTTCGAACGCCACTTCAAGTCGTGGAACGAGGCGCTCCACGCGGCGGGAATCAGGGCGAAGGTCGCGCCGCGTGCCGACCTTGTCCGGCTCCTGTCCGAAGGACCCTCGACGTCTACCGAACTGTCTAAGCGCCTTGGGCGCAGCGTCAACGCCGTGACGAGCAACCTCTTCCAGATGTACCGAGACGGTGTCGCCGAGCGCGAGTGGATCCCGCAAGGCCGACGCTACGTCTACCGGCTCGTGCCGAGTCGGCCCGCGTGAGCGTGGTGACGTTCGACGCCATCGGGTGGAACCCGGACTACACCGCGACGGGAGACCCGCGCGTGCCCGAAGTCTGCTCCTGGTGCCTTGGGGCGCGGTTGCTGCTCGAGACGCTTGAGCTGGGGACGGTGGGCGAGCTGATCCCCGTGCAGTGCCGGGGCTGCGGTGGCACGGGCAAGGCCTACATCGACCGGAGGGGGACGACGTGATGGACGCCTACACGATGCACCTGCTGAGGCTCCTGCTCTCGCATGACCGGGCGGGGTGGTGCGGGCTGCACATCTGGCCGAACGCGGACACCGGTGGCCCGTCTGTGCATCTCTCCTTGCACGACGACCAGCCCATCTTCAACTTCAGCGCGGAGACGCTGGAGGAGGCGATCAGGGACGCGCTCACGGAACTCGGCGTCGAGGTGCCGGAGCGGCCGAGCGCGAAGAAGGTGGCGAGGTGCGCTGCCGACTTCGCCGAGGTCGCTCTCTACGGGCCCGAAGGGGCTCGCGGGTACCTCCGCGGCCTCTACGCCCGCGAGCCGCTGACCGTGATCGCGATGCTGGAGGGCGAGGCGTGATCCGTCACCTGTTGCCGATCCCGGCCGTGCTGCTCGTCGCCGGCGTGCTCGCGGTGACCGGGGCGCAGGCCGACTCGACGCCCGCGCCAGTCGGTTATGCCAAAGATGCCCCGCGCGTTGTGCCCGCGGCGAAACTCGTCAAAGCGGTCGGGCAGCGCGAGAGGTGGCGGGCGCGTGCCGTGCGGGCAGAGCAGGTGCTGAGGTCCTCGCCGGACGCCGAGACGTCGCTCCAGATCGCGGGGATCGTCTACGGGCAGTCGTGGACGGCGATGCGCTCGTGCTGGCTCTCGGAGGGCTACCGCAACGGGGAGCGCTACCAGAGGCGGATCGTCCGCTACAACCGCGCGGGCAGCGGCGCCGCCGGTCCCGCTCAGTTCATGCCGGGCACGTGGGCGGGCACGCCGTTCGGCCGCTTCGACATCCACAACGTCTTCGCCCAGGCGATGGCGACCGGGTGGATGTGGCAGCGGGACCGTCGCGGCGAGTGGGCTGGTGCCGGATGCTGACACCAGATCAGTACCTCGGTGCCATCGAGCAGGCGTTCCTTACCTACGGGGCCGACGGCGACGTGGGCAAGTTCACCCGCGCCGTGGAAGCGGCCCTGCGCGCGTGGCGGGCGTCGTGAGCGGCCAGCCGAGATTCCGGCACGCCCACCCGCTGACCGCGAAGGCGCAGGGGATGATGCTCGACCTCCGGCTCGGTCCGTGCGGGGATTGCGAGAACCCGGCGGAGTGGAGCGACCTGGCCGGCGTGCTGGCGCGGGCGACCGCGGAGGTTGAGCTAGAGCGGAAGCGGGCGGAGCGGTTGGCCGAGCACTACCGCGGGGCGATCTACGACGCGCTCCGTGCCAAGGGGGAAGGCGAGGCGCGGGCCATCCTCCTGCGCTCGCTCGCCCTGGACTGGAAGGAGGAGCGATGAGCGGCGAGCAGTTGACGCGGTGGGAGCGAGACGCGCTGGAATCCCTCGACCGGCTAAGGGAGTCAGAAGCCGCCCTCAAGTTCTGCCGGGACGACTTCCACGGCGCGTGCAGGACTGCGAACAAGGCCGGGACATCGTGGCGGGAACTGGCGCTGCTCACGGGGTACAGCCTCGCCCACCTGTTCAAGACGTGCCGGGCAGAGGAGGAGCGATGAGCGTCGAGCCGCTTACCCGGGAGGAGCGGGACAGGCTGCAAGACCCGCGCCGCTGGGGAGTGACGCACCAGCGGTGGGAGGCCACCGTGCAGGAGGTCGAGGAGCGGCTGAAGTTCGTAGCCGCTCAGTGGGAGAAGGAGGTTGAGCTAGAGCGGGAGCGGGCGGAGCGGCTGGCCGAAGCGCTGGGCGGCGCTATCGAGCTGGCCGATGAGGGATGGTCGTACGCCAGCGACTACTTCCGCGAGAAGTGGAACTACGTAAGCCAGGCCGACGCCCTCCGCGCAATCCTCGCCGTCCACCGGTCGAAGTCGGCAGATCACGGGAGGGCGTCGTGAGGTGCCGCACCTGCCACCGCGAACAACAGCGACGCTACCGAGCTCGCATTGAGGAGGAATCACCATGATGCGTGGCACCAGCGTGGTACGGGGTGTGTTCGGACCCGGGAATCCCGCGCCGTATGGGACGTATCCCCATCCGCGCCCTAGATCGCTCGACCCCGATGGACAGGGCGTTTCCCCTGCGCTGACTGGCCCGATTCCTGCGGCCGGTGGCGAGGAAATGCGAGCAGGCGTGGCACCCGCGCGGTACACGCATGGGCGCTGCCAGTGCAGCGAGTGTGTCTCGGCGTGGGCTGCCTGGTGGTGGTCGCTGTGAGCGTCGAGCCGTTTACGAGGCGGGAGGAGCGGGACGATCTGCTCGCTTTCTCTCGCATGTGGGCGTCTGATGGCAATGAGGACGGATGGCTGCGGTCATACGCCGCGTCAGTCATCCGCCTAGAGGCCACCGTGCAGGCCGAGACGGCCCGCGCTGACGCCGCCGAGGAGCGGGCGGAGCGGTTGGCCGAGCTATTGCGGCTGTTTAGACCGCAACTCTCTGACGTAGACGTGAGAGTAGTGGACGAAGCCCTCGCCGACGACCAGGCGGGGGAGGAGCGATGAGCGTGACCTCGCTATGCCTTGGCCTGGACGTCAGTCCTCGCCGGATGGGATGGGGGCTCGTGGACCTGCTGACCGGCGAGCCGGTGACGTGCGGGTGCGAGGAGCTGTGGAGGAGCAGCACGCGCAAGGCCGAGCACGAGGCCGTCAACTGGCCGGAACAGGCGGAGAGGACGCAGGCCGCGATTCACCGGTTCGCCGCCGTGCCCCGGACCCACGAGGTGCAGGCCGTGTTCATCGAGCATCCGATCTCCCGGTTCGCGGGCGTGGCGTACGACGGGGGGCTCGCGGTCGGCGTGGCGATGGCCGAGGTGCAGCGCAGGTGGCCGTGGGTCACCGTGCAGTTCCTCCTGCCCTCGGAGTGGCGTACGGAAGTGGGCCTCAAGGGCAACGCGAGCAAGGAGGACGTCCTCGCCTTCGCCGAGGCCCTCGAGTGCTGGCCGGTGCTCTGGGACTTCCACCCCCAGGACGCGGCCGACGCGCTCGTGATCGCGATGGCCGGCCAGCAGCGCAACAAGGAGTCGTGGGACACGGGCGTCGCGCGCGGGGCGGTGTCGGCGTGAACCGCGACGAGCGGCGTGCCGCGATCCTCGAGGCGATGGCCGGCGGGCAGTCGCTCACGCCGTCTCGCATCGCGCAGGGCATCGAGGGGCTATCGACGGTCGCCTGTTGGGCGGAGCTGGGACGCATGTGGGAGGACGGCCTCGTGTCATGGCTGGGCGAGCACACGTACCGGCTGGTCGTGTACCGCGCCCCCGTGGATGAGCAGACCGTCATGGACGTGGAGGCGTGAGCGTTCACCTCGACGACGGCGACGTGGTGCTGCACCTGGGCGATTGCGTCGAGGTCATGGCCGCTATGCCCGCCGAGTCGGTGGACGCCATCGTGACCGACCCGCCGTACGGATTGAGCCGCGAGCCGGACATAGCCGAGGTGCTGCGTCGCTGGCTAGCGGGCGACGACTACAACCATCGCGGCGCCGGATTCATGGGGCGCGCCTGGGACTCGTTTGTTCCCGGCCCGGCGGTCTGGCGCGAGTGCTGGCGCGTGCTGAAGCCCGGAGGTCACCTGCTCGCCTTCTCGGGCACCCGCACGTCGGATCTCCAGACCATCGCCATCCGTCTCGCGGGCTTCCAGATTCGAGAATCTCTTGTGTTTCTTCACGGCTCGGGATTTCCGAAGTCCCTGAACGTGTCCAAGGCAATCGACAAGGCGGCCGGGGCCGAGCGGGAGGTGGTGGGCGACAAGCTCAACCGACCGGGGTACCACCTCAACGGGCACGACGGCGGAGAAGCTTTCGGGCACGGGCTGTCCTCGTCAACCCCCGATACGCGCATGGCGGCGGCGCAGATCACCGCGCCCGCCACGCCCGAGGCCGCTGCCTGGGAAGGGTGGCATACGGCACTCAAGCCCGCCCACGAGCCGATCGTCATGGCCCGCAAGCCGCTTGCCGAGAGGACCGTGGCGGCGCAGGTGCTAGCGACCGGAACCGGGGCGATCAACGTGGACGGGTGCCGGATTGGCTGGGCATACGAGGGCGAAGCGGGCGAGACAGAAGCCCGATGCTCTCCGAACGCCCGAGGCCGCAAGCGGGTTGCGACTGTCGAGGTCACACCGGAAACCATCGCCGTGAACATCAACCCCGCCGGACGCTGGCCCGCCAACGTGATCCTCGACGAGCGGGCTGCCGAGATGCTGGACGCGGCCGTGGGGGAGAGTCCCGGACCATCACGGTTCTTCTACACCTCCAAGGCGAGCACCGCCGAGCGTGACGGGGCTACGCATCCAACGACGAAGCCGCTCGACCTGATGCGCTGGCTTGTGCGGCTCGTCACGCCGCCGGTGGGTGGCGTGGTGCTCGACCCCTTCGCCGGATCGGGTACGACGCTGCTGGCCGCCCGTAACGAGGGCTTCCGGGCCATCGGCATCGAGCGCGAGGCCGAGTACGCCGCCATGTGCGCGCACCGCCTACGGCAGCTCACACTGGAAATGGGGGCGCGATGACCGACCTGAAAGAGATTCCCGAGGGGGCTGAGGATTCAGTGAGCGTGCTCCGCGTGGTGCTGAAGGCGCGTGATGAGGAACTGACCCGTCTGCGCGTGCGCGTGCAGGAGGAGTTCATGCGCCGTCGAGAGGCAGAGTGGCGGCTCGAGTCCGCGCTGCACGACCGACCGCCGATCCACGCGTAGGGATGGCGATATCGCACCTCCACCCCCTCGACGGGGGTCACGACGACGACCCCGACCCCTGGGGCCTCTCCGACGACCCCCCGGCGCTCGAGCGCAAGAGGTACCGATCGGGACAAGAGATCTTCGACGCCGCGCCCGATCACGTCCCCTGGATATGGGACGGGTACGCCGCGGTCGGCACCATTACCCTGTTCGCCGGTCGCCACAAGGGCGGAAAGAGCACGCTGCTGTTCGAGTTCATCGGCGCCATGTGCGAGGGCCGCGAGCACTACCTCGGACACAAGATCGCTCCGAGCCCCGTGGTGCTGCTCACCGAGGAGGGGGTGGAAACCCTCCGGGACAAGCTGGAGTCGATTGAGGAGGCCGCGCGTGAGCGCCTGCGCGTACTCACGCGGGCTGAAGTATCGCCGCGTGGCGAATACGATTGGGCTACGGCCGTGCGCGACGCCGGCATGGAGGCGCTCGAGTGGGGCGCCCGGATCGTGGTGGTGGACACCTTCGCGTTCTGGGCGCAGATCCGCGACGAAAACGACAACTCGCTGATGCAGGAGGTCGTGAGCGTGCTCGGCGAGCTGACCGTGCAGGGGCTCGCGGTGATCGTTGTGCATCACTCCCGCAAGGAAGGCGGCGAGGACGGCAACGCCATCCGCGGCGCGAGCAGCCTGCAAGGCGCCGTGGACATCATCGTGGAGATGGTCAAGCCGCCGGCCGAGAAGGACGACCAGGACGAATCGGCGGAGCGCGAGCTGCGAGCCATCGGCCGGTTCCCCGGCATCCCCGAGGCGCTCAGAGTGAAGCTGGTTGACGGCCGCTACAAGGTCATCGGCGAGGGCACAAGGGCACAGATGAAGGCGCTCGCAGGAGAAGCGCGGGTGCTCCAGGTGCTCAGGGATTCGTACCCTGAGACGATCGACGGTGGGGCGCTGAGAGAGTCAACCGGGCAGCCAAAGGAGACGTCTAATCGGCACCTCCGGGCGCTCGAGCAGGCGGGCACGATCGAGGCGTTCTCGGACGGCAACGGGAAGCCCAAGAGGTACCGCTGGAGCGGTCCCGCAGCACCGGATCCGTTCCCCCTCGGACCCCTCAATGGAGGCTGATATGGACCGACCCACTGACCGACCCACAACCGACCCACACCGACCCAAAGGCTTTCATCGCAAGGCCCCGAAGACCGACCCATCCGACCGACCCTTTAGGGGAGGTCGGTGGGTCGGTCGGGATACGGGGGAAGAAAACGGGTCGGTAGCGTGGGTCGGTTCGTCGCTGCGGGTGATGACGTGAGCCGACGTGGATACGGATGGATGATCGCGCTGATCGTGTGCGCCGCGTTCTGGGGAGCGGTCGGGGCGACGATTCACCAGGCGGCCGGCGCACCGCTCGTCGAGGCCACCGTGCTCGGGGACGTCGATGTGCTGAACGCGCGATCGCAGACCTACCTCGCCCAGACGCTGAGGCTGCCGATCCAGCAGGGGCGCCCCGTGCTCGAGGGCAGCCCGCAGGAGATGGGGCCCTACGCCGGGCTGAGTTACCGGGACCGGGTGGTGATGGGGCGCTACACGCTCCTCGGCATCACGATCGGCGATCCCGAGTCGCTGCACATCCTGCTCCACGAGTCGCTGCACACCGACGGGACGCACGAGGAGGAAGGGATCGTGGACGCCTTCACCTGGGATCTGTTCCCGGCATGGTCGTATCGCCTCACCGGCGTACGCCAGCCGATGGCCGCCGCCGTGTACCCGTCGGAGGTGCAGGCGATACGCAAGGCATCGTCGCTTGCGACGGGCTCACCGTGGAGGACACGGCCTGCGCGTCTGTGGAGGCGCGCGCTGTGGATGGCCGACGAGCCGACCAGGCAGACGCTCCTCGCCGAAGCGTGGGCACGGCCGGGGCTCGATGGCCGCGAGCCGGTCTGCTGCATGACCGAGGTGCGCTGATGCCACGCATCCGTCGGCAGGTGGATCGTAAGCTCGCCATGCACGCCGAGGTAGAACTGATGGCGGCCAAGGCGACCGGCAAGAGCGAGGCGGGTCCGCAGATGCAGGTGGGCCTGGTCGTCTGGGACGACGGCAAGGTGCCGCGCGTGCCGTTCATCGGGGCCCACGCCGGCGCTATCGACGGCACCATCCCGCACCGCAACGGCAAGCTGGATAGGTGGACGGGAGTGCGTGGGTAGCGGCCGTCCGCGCCGATGTGATATCTATTCCATCAGCGGTGGCTAAGGGAGCGGCGGACAAACCGCCATAAGCTCCTAAGATTTGAGGCCGCCCTGCCTATCTGCACCATATCTATCGCTTCGTCTAGGCCACCCCTCACCTGGTGGTCTTTTTCGTTCCTACGCCACGTGGTCTTTTTCGTTCCTACGCCACGACTCCTCCTCACTCCGAGCGGCATCCACGCTTCGATTGCGAGTCTGCGGATGGGGGGGGTGGGTACAAACGGTTCGGAAC
>Ga0163153_10002133_pt1 | contig 29644 bp, 32 predicted proteins | sample OliLakLV19MP6IB1_FD_148629 | JGI IMG/M metagenome (GOLD analysis project Ga0163153, IMG submission 148629) | Freshwater microbial mat bacterial communities from Lake Vanda, McMurdo Dry Valleys, Antarctica - Oligotrophic Lake LV.19.MP6.IB-1 | ecosystem: Environmental > Aquatic > Freshwater >...
CAGCAACTGGCCAAGCAGTTCGGCGCGGACGTGGTGGTGGATTTTACCAAGGTTGATCCGGTCGAGGAGATTCTACGGTTGACGGGAAGTCAGGGAGTGGATTCAGCCATTGAGTGTCTTGGTGCGCAGGTGACCTTTGAAGCGTGCGTGAAGGCCACGCGTCCTGGCGGCACAATTTCTGTGGCAGGCTATTTCGGAGATGGCGACTACGTAAAGATTCCGCGATTGGCATGGGGCGTGGGCCTTGGCGATAAGACGATCCGCACGGGGCTTTGTCCAGGGGGGAGAGAACGGATGGCCCGCCTGATCCGCTTGCTCGAAGTCGGTCGCGTGGACCCGAGTCCCATGACCACGCACCGGTTTGCATTCGACCAGGTTGATCAGGCATTTCGTCTGATGGAGACCAAGGAAGACGGCATCATCAAGCCCTTGATCAGTTTTCACGGATGACCGTCTTCGCCGCGTATCTTTGGCATAAAGAAGGAGACCATAAAACCCGTGGCAAGTACTCGGCGGGCTCGCCCCGATCATCGGTATCGTGGGCGTGATCGTGCTGCTGAAAGGCAGGAGAAAGAACGTCTGTTGAACCGGTGGGCCGGATAGGTGACTCTGTTGTATTCAGACATAGGAGGTCGGACATGGAAAAATACAGAATGGTGAGATCACGAAGGGTACGCTGGGGTGCCCTCGCCATCCTGGGGCTGGTGGGGTGGCCGGTGATCGGTGCGACGCCGATCGTCGCTCTGGACGTCGTGCCTGCGCAGGAACCACGCATCGAGATCACCATCCGCGACTTCAAGTACGTGCGCACCAAGATGGAGTCGATTCGCGCGGGAACGCCGATGGTGTTCGTGGTCCACAACGAGGACGCTGTCCGGCATGGATTCATCTCGCCCCTCTTCTTGGGCCGCTCCGTTCAGGGGGAAGGAGAGGGCATCAAGGCCTTCGGAACGGGCATCGAAGGGTTCCACCTCGATCCTGGCAAGACGTTGACGATTCGCCTGACGCCTGATCGACAGGGAAAGATAACGTTCCGCTGCGACCTGCACCCGGAGGTGCAAGGGGAATTGTACTTGCTCGACGTGCCGGTCGGGTAACCTCTGGAAAAGCCTGTCGTGTCGAGAACGGCGGCGGGGCATGGCCTACACAAATGGAGAGGTGGCCTATGATCGGTCAATCACGACGCGGTTCGTGGCGGCGATTCATGCGGTGCACACCGGTGACAGATTTGTGAGTTACGCTCGACAGGGAGGGAGGGAACGTCAAAAACTGAAGATTCGGTAACAGATTCTCACGAGGGAGGTAAACGATGAAGGCCGGATTGTTAAATGGACAGGTGAAGGGGAACGTAGGGCAACCCAGGCCAGCGCCGAGCGGAGAGAAGTCGGTCACGATAGCCACAGCGGACAATGGTCGAATGACACGCTTGCTGCAGCTTGCCCAGGAAATGGGAGGGCCACTCAATGTCGTCATTGGGCGCATGGAATATCTTCTGGAGCGAGGGACGGACAGGGAGACGACACGCAGTCTCAAAGCCATCTTCTCACAAGCGCAACGACTCGTGACATTGCGTCAACAACAATTAGATGAGGCGCGCATCAACCTCAATGTCGCCGATCCCGGTCCCCCGGTCTTGATCGAGAGAGGGTTACCTGAGGCATGACTCCCCAATGGTGTCCCGCTGATCTGTTGCCTAACGGGGCAGGCAGGTCTTCAAGGAGGGTTCATCGGAAGATTTGAAGCGGTCCACTTCTTGTCTTGCGAAACTCAAGATTACGTAACGCGCGCGAGTCCGTGGTCGTCACGAGCGAGCGTCGCACACAACCACATTATCAAGGAGGTTCGTATGAAGCAGCTCGTAGGAATAATGGCCATGGCGATCGGCGCCGTGTTGGTGCTGAATGGGCCTGCTTGGAGCGATCAGAAAGGCAAGGGGAAGAAAGATGAATCGAAAGAGACGGTTGAAATGGCCGCGACGGCCAAGGTGACGATTGACCAGGCAATCAAGACGGCCTCGGAGAAAGTGCCCGGCAAGGTCGTCGAGGCCGAACTGGAGAAGACACACGACAAGCTTGTGTGGGAAGTTGAAGTCGTCACGGCGGAGAACAAGGTGATGGAGGTGCATATCGATGCGGAGTCAGGAGCCGTGATCGACGTGGAGGAAGAGAAGTCGGAGAAAGATATGAAGAGCGAGCAGAAGCGGGAACGTAAACAGCAGCACAAGCCCTAACCCGCTTTAGTCGCGCGCATTCCGCCACTTCGCGACGAACTGTCATGAATCATGCGGGCGAGGATTCCGGTTGTTGTCTCAATGAAAAGATATCCGCTATGCCTCAGTTGCTAGAGAACCAGACGCCCAAGACCTGGCAGTTTACGCCAGACAAGCTCGCAATTTTTCTTAAGACTGACTCTGAGCGCGGACTCGCCGGCCAGGAAGTCGAGCGGCGTCAGGCTGAATTCGGCCCCAATGAACTGCCCGAAACCCCGCCACCGTCACTTCTGAAGCTGTTTCTCTCCCAGTTCACGAGCGTCATTGTCTGGGTGCTGATTGGAGCGGCGATCATATCCGGTCTGTTGGAAGACTGGCTCGATGCGGCGGCCATCCTGGCTATCGTGCTGCTCAACGGTCTGCTCGGGTTCGTGCAAGAGTTCCGTGCCGAGCGGTCCTTGGCCGCGCTTCGAAAGATGTCGGTGGCGACGGCGCGAGTAATCCGTGACGGTGTCCTCCGGTCCATCCCCGCGCGCGAATTGGTGTCCGGAGATGTCATTCTCCTGGAAGCCGGCGACCGTATCCCGGCGGATGCTCGGCTCATCTATGCCACGAACTTCCAGATTCAAGAAGCGTCGCTGACCGGCGAATCCACGCCGGTCCAGAAGGCGGCAACCGACCTCGATAGGGCGGATGTGTCCCTGGCCGACCGGACCAATATGGCGTTCATGGGCACCATTGCGGTCTCAGGCAAGGCTCGCGCACTGGTCGTTGCGACAGCGCTCAACACGGAGTTGGGCCGGATTGCCTCGATGATTCATAAGGAATCGGAGGCTGAACGGGCAGAAACTCCGCTGCAACGCCGGCTCGAACAATTCGGCTACACCCTCTTGTGGCTGGCGCTGGCTGTGGTCGCCGTCGTGTTCGCCCTGGGCTATCTGCGTGGTGAGCCGTTGGTGACCATGTTCATGACCTCGGTGAGTCTGGCTGTGGCGGCCGTGCCGGAAGGTCTCCCCACCGTGGTGACGATTACATTGGCGCTGGGGGTCACTCGCATGGTGAAGCGACACGCGCTGATTCGCAAACTGCCTGCAGTCGAAACGCTCGGATCCGCTACGGTCATCTGCACAGACAAAACCGGCACTCTCACCAAGAACGAAATGACGGTCACTAAATTGTTCGTCGGAGCCGCGACGTTTGACGTCACGGGAGAGGGGTACACACCAGTAGGTGAAATCCGTGAGACGTCAAAGGTCAGAGAAAGCGGTTCTGAGTTAAAAGTTCTGAGTTCTGAGTTATCCGGAAATGGAATTGAGCGTCGCTCCGATAACTCAGAACTCAGAACCCAGAACCCAGAACCGGGCCAGTCTCCCGCCTTGCGCGAACTGCTGACGGCTGCCGTGCTGTGCAACGGTGCGACGCTGCGGCAGGAGGAGGGAACGTGGCGCATTCTAGGCGATCCGACGGAAGGCGCCCTGCTCGTCGCGGCGGCGAAGGGATCTCTCACGATCGAGATTCTCGCGAAAGCCTATGACTTTCTCGGGGAGGTACCGTTCGATCCGGAGCGCAAGATGATGACGATCGTCCGGAGGACGCCGGACGGACCGGTCGCGTACGTCAAAGGTGCGCCGGATATCTTATTGCGGCACTGTACACACCGTTTGGCCATGGACGGCACGATTGAACCGATCACGGAATCCATTCGTGCCGCCACCCTTGAAGCGAATGCGGCGTTCGCGCATCAAGCGTTGCGCGTGCTGGGAATGGCCCATCGGCGATTGGAACGCGAGCCTGACGCCTATCGCGCGGATGAGTTGGAGAACCAGCTGGTGTTTCTTGGGCTCGCAGCCATGAAGGACCCGCTGCGGCTGGAAGCAAAGGCAGCCGTTCAGGCATGCCGTGACGCCGGCATACGCACGGTGATGATCACGGGGGACCATAAGGACACCGCGGCGGCGATTGCGGGAGAGCTCTACGGGACGGACAGCCATGTGGAGGCCTTGTCCGGGATGGAACTCGATCGCCTGTCCGACGATGAACTGGTCCGGACTGTGGAGCAGGTGACGGTCTACGCGCGCGTCTCAGCGGAGCACAAGTTGCGTATCATCCAGGCCTGGAAACGTCGAGGCGGGATTGTGGCGATGACGGGAGACGGCGTGAACGATGCGCCTGCGATTAAGGCAGCGGATATCGGCATCGCGATGGGGATCACCGGAACCGATGTCACGAAAGAAGCGGCTGACATGGTGGTGACGGATGACAACTTTGCCTCAATCGCGGCGGCGGTGGAAGAAGGCCGGGGGGTCTTCGACAACATCAGGAAGACCGTCCATTTCCTCCTGTCGTGCAACCTGAGCGAAGTGCTGGTCATGTTGTTTGCGGCGCTGCTGGGGCTGCCTCTTCCGCTTCTGCCGATTCAGATTCTCTGGATGAATCTCGTGACGGACGGCATCCCGGCCTTGGCGCTGGCGGTCGACCCCAAGGCGCCCGATCTGATGACGCGTCCGCCTCGCCGGCCGGAGGCTCGCCTGCTGGACGGCGGACGATTACTGGCGATCGGCGGAGAGGGGTTGATGCTGGGGTTGATTGCGTTAGGCGCGTTCAGCTATAGCCTCTATGGTCTGCATCAAGAGCTCGATCAGGCCAGAACGGTGGCCTTTACGGTGTTGGTGGTGGCGCAACTGGTGCATGTCTTCAACTGCCGGAGCGAACGGTTGTCGCTCTTCCAGTTGGGCGTCTGGACGAACCGTCCGCTGGTGTGGGCCTTTCTCCTCTCGCTGGTTGTGCAGGTGGCGGTCCTCACAATTCCAGCGGCCGCGCCGATCTTCAAGGTTGCCCCGTTACCGATCGAAGATTGGGTATTGATGGGAGCCACGGGCCTGCTGCCATTCCTCCTTATGGAACTGGTGAAGGCTCTGCGACGACGATGAAGAATGTGTTAGCGATCAATAGTGGAAGTTCGTCCTTGAAGTTCAAGGTCATCGAGTTCGACGAATCTCCGAAGACAGCCGCCCGCTTCACCGCGAGCAGTCGGTATGAAGGATCCATAGAAGACATCGGGCCAGCGGCGAAGATGGTGCTCCGTCCCGCTGGAAAAACGGTGGTCCAGACGACAGGCCCTGTCTCGACCCATGCTGAGGCGGTCCGGTGCATGCTGCAGATGTTGGAGGAATCGAGCCGGATTGATGGACGAGATTTCCGCGTCGACGCGGTTGGCCATCGAGTGGTGCATGGAGGGGAACAATTTCAAGAGCCGGTCGTGATCGACGACGACGTGGTCGCTGCAATCGACCGTTTGGCTGAATTCGCGCCGCTCCACAATCCTGGATCGATTGCTGCGATTGAGGGCGCTCGTGCTGTACTGGGATCGGACGTCCCGATGGTCGCCGTGTTCGACACGGCCTTTCACCGCTCGATCCCGCCCCGGGCAGCCACCTATGCCATCGATCCCGATCTGGCCCGCAAGCACGGCATCCGTCGCTACGGATTTCACGGCATTGCCCATGCGTCGTTGGCCGGCATTTGTGCGGCAGCAGTCAAGCGCCCGCTCACCCAACTCCGACTGATCACGCTGCAACTCGGCAATGGCTGCTCCGCGACGGCGATCGATGGGGGACGCTCGGTGGATACGTCGATGGGATTTACGCCGCTCGAAGGTCTGGTGATGGGGACCAGATCGGGCGACCTGGATCCAGCAGTCATCGGGCATCTTGTTCGGAGGGAAGGTCTGTCGATCGATGAGGTTGAACGTCTCTTGAATGAGCGTTCGGGCCTTCTGGGGGTGTCGGGTATCTCGCGCGACATGCGCGAACTCCTGAACGCAGCCGAAGGGAGGCTGAACTCACGCGCCGCGCTGGCACTGGACATGTTTTGTTATCGCGTGCGCAAGTACATCGGCGCATACCTGGCCGTGCTTGGAGGCGCCGATGCGATTGTGTTCGGCGGCGGCATCGGTGAGCGATCTGCGGTCATCCGTGCGCGGATCTGCGAGGGGATGGACTGGTGTGGGCTTCGTCTCGATCCCATGCGCAATGAGGCGGCGAGGGAGATCGCTCCCGGCGAGGCAATAAAGATCAGCGAGGAAGGCGCACCAATGGCCTGTTACGTGGCGGGAGGCGATGAAGAGCTCGAGATCGCTCGCGCCACGTTCGAATGTATGCTGAACAGGCGGTCCAATAGTTCGTGAAACGTGAAGGTTTCAGACGCAGAGCCTTCGGCAGTCCTACGTTTCACCTTTCACGTCTTACTTCTTACGATTCTGCCAGGAGGAGAGAACCATGAAGTCTGTATTAGCCAAGAAGAGCTTGGAACTGATCGATGCCTATTGGCGTGCGGCTAATTACCTGTCCGTCGGTCAAATTTATCTCTACGACAATCCCTTGCTCAAGAAGCCGCTGAAGCGCGCCCACATCAAGCCGCGGTTGCTCGGTCACTGGGGGACGACGCCGGGATTGAATTTCATCTACGTGCATCTCAACCGCGTCATCAAAGAACAGGATCTCAACATGATCTATATTGCCGGGCCCGGCCATGGCGGACCTGGGATTGTGGCGAACACCTATCTCGAAGGCACCTACACCGAAGTCTATCCGACCGTCTCGCAGGACGAACGGGGCATGAAACTGCTGTTCAAACAGTTTTCCTTTCCTGGAGGCATTCCCAGTCACGTGGCGCCGGAGACGCCGGGCTCGATTCACGAAGGCGGTGAATTGGGGTATTCACTCTCACATGCATACGGGGCCGTATTCGACAATCCAGACTTGATCGCGGCCTGCGTGGTTGGAGACGGTGAAGCGGAAACCGGCCCGCTCGCGACGAGCTGGCATTCCAACAAATTTCTCAACCCGCTCACCGACGGCGTCGTCCTGCCCATTCTTCATCTCAACGGTTACAAGATCGCGAGTCCCACGGTCCTGGCCCGTATCAGTCACGAAGAATTGGACCATCTCTTCCGAGGCTACGGCTATATCCCCTATTTCGTTGAAGGACACGACCCTCAGAAGATGCATCGGCTCATGGCCTCGACGCTCGATGCCGCGATCCTGGATATTCAGCGGATCAAAGCCTCCGCGCGCCGAGACGGCATCAAGAAACGGCCGCTCTGGCCCATGATTGTGCTCCGAACACCCAAAGGCTGGACCGGCCCGAAGCAGGTCGACGGCAAGCGGACCGAAGATTATTGGCGCTCACATCAAGTACCCATGGGCGACATGGACAAACCAGGGCACATCAAGATCCTCGAACAGTGGATGAAGAGTTACAAGCCCGAGGAGCTGTTTACCAAGACGGGAGGATTCAAGCCTGCATTGGCCGAACTGGCGCCCGAGGGAGCGCGTCGCATGAGTGCAAATCCCCACGCGAACGGAGGGCTGCTTCTCAGGGATCTGCGTCTGCCTGATTTTCGCGACTATGCCGTCAAGGTCATGAAACCAGGTGCCATTGATGTCGAGTCCACTCGCCTTATGGGGACATTCCTGCGGGATACGATGACGCTGAATATGGAAAGCCGGAATTTCCGCCTCTTCAGTCCCGACGAGAACAATTCAAACCGCTGGCAGGATGTGTTGGAGGTGACCAACCGAGCATGGATGGCGGATCGCAATCCCTACGACGACCATCTGGCGCCGGACGGCCGGGTCATGGAGATGCTCAGCGAACACCAGTGCCAGGGTTGGCTGGAAGGGTATCTCTTGACCGGCCGGCACGGGTTCTTCTCCTGCTACGAGGCGTTCATTCACATCATTGACTCGATGTTCAACCAGCATGCCAAGTGGCTGAAGGTCTGTGGGCACATCCCCTGGCGGAGACCGATCGCCTCGCTGAATTATCTCTTGTCCTCCCACGTCTGGCGGCAGGACCATAATGGATTCAGCCATCAAGATCCAGGCTTCATCGACCACGTCGTCAATAAGAAGGCCGAAGTGATCCGGGTCTATCTCCCGCCGGACGCGAACACCCTCTTGTCCGTCACCGACCACTGTCTGCGCAGCCGCAACCACGTCAACGTCATCGTCGCGGGCAAACAATCGGCGCCGCAGTGGCTCAATATGGACGATGCGCTCAAGCACTGTGCTGCCGGGATCGGCATCTGGGAATGGGCGAGCAACGACAAGAACAGCGAGCCGGATGTCGTGATGGCTTGCTGCGGCGATGTGCCCACGCTGGAAACGCTGGCGGCCGTGTCGTTGCTGCGTGTCTATCTGCCCGATGTCAAGGTGCGCGTGGTCAACGTCGTGGATCTCATGAAGCTGCAACCGCCCAATGAGCATCCGAACGGATTGCCCGACAAGGACTTCGATGCCCTGTTCACGACGGACAAGCCGATCATCTTTGCGTTTCACGGTTACCCCTGGTTGATTCATCGCCTGACCTACCGGCGGACCAACCACAAGAACTTGCACGTGCGCGGTTACAAGGAAGAAGGGACGACCTCGACCCCGTTCGATATGGTGGTGATGAACGATCTCGATCGCTTTCATCTGGTCGCTGACGTCATTGACCGGATCCCCCTGCATGGCTCACGCGCGGACTATGCCAAACAGGCCTTGCGTGACAAGCGCTTTGAGCACAAACAGTACATCGCCAAACACGGCGAAGACATGCCGGAGATTCGCAATTGGCGATGGAGTGGGAAAGGGTTAGCTCTTTCTTAATATGTGTGCGACGGGTCCGTTGCACAGAGAACATTCTGAGAATATGCACATCCACGAATTCGATACAGACCAGAGGCTGTGCCCATGACAACACCGAACGTAGTGTTTCTGTTCGACGTCGATAACACCCTTCTCGACAACGATCGGGTGACGGCCGATCTCAAGCGCCATCTTGAACAGACGGTGGGGCACAAACGGCAGGAAAACTACTGGGCGATCTTTGAGCGGTTACGGTCGGAGCTTGGCTATGCCGACTACTTGGGGGCGCTCCAGCGTTTTCGGGTCGAGCATCCACGCGACCCACAAGTATTGACGGTCTCTCACTTCCTGGTGAACTATCCATTCGCGAATCGATTGTTCCCGAATGCGCTCGATGCGGTGGAGCACGTGAAGCAATGGGGAAAGGCGGTCATCTTATCGGATGGGGACGTGGTGTTCCAACCAAGGAAAATCGAACGGTCTGGTCTTTTCGAGGCTGTGGATGGCCATGTGCTGATCTACATCCACAAAGAACAGGAACTCGACGATGTCGAGCGGCGGTATCCGGGCGATCACTATGTGCTGGTCGACGACAAACTCAGAATCCTCACGGCGGTCAAGAAGATCTGGGGCACGCGGGTGACCACCGTGTTCCCACGGCAGGGGCACTATGCGCACGATCCTCACCAGCTCAAGAGTTACCCGCCGGCGGACGTGAGCATCGACCGCATCGGCGATGTGCTCCAGTACGATCTTCCTCAGCTTGTCGCCGCTTCGACCCGCAAGCCATGACCGTTTCCCAGTATGGGAGCAAGCTGAACACACTTCTATAAAGTGTAGAGGCAGGTTTGCCGTGCGCCCGGAACGCCGATGGAATGACAGGCGCGTATCCGGGGCCAGTAGTGAGCAGGATAGGGCTTGTGTCGATGAAACAGACATCGTCTGAGCAGTGGCATTTTTGGAGCAGCCCATCGGCTGAGGCTCTTCAGCAACTCGACTCAAGCTCCAACGGACTCTCCGGCGATGAGGCGCGACGCCGCCATCTGCGCGACGCGCATCTACTCTTGAAACCGAAGAGCCGGCTGTCTACCTATGAGCTGCTGTTTCGGCAATTCACCAGCCCGATCATCCTTATCCTCCTTGCGGCCGCGGGGCTGGCCTTCTTTCTGGCAGATCCGACCGACACGGCGATCATTCTCATGATCGTGCTCGCCAGCGGCCTGCTCGGGTTCTGGCAGGAACGGAGTGCGAACCAAGCGGTGGCCAGTCTCCTCGCGATCGTGCAGGTGAAAGCGGATGTGTGGCGGGACGGAAGACCGGCCTCTGTGCCGGTTGAAGAAGTCGTGCCGGGCGATGTCGTCCTGCTCAGAGCGGGCGACACGGTTCCTGGCGATTGCCTGCTGCTTGAATCGAAAGACCTGTTCGTGGACGAGGCGACACTCACGGGCGAAACCTATCCGGTCGAGAAAATCTGCGGCGTCCTGCCGGCTGACATTCCCCTGGCTCGCCGGACGAATAGTCTCTTTCTCGGGACCCATGTCGTCAGCGGAAACAGTACGGCGGTGGTGGTGCACATCGGGTCGGCCACGGAATTCGGGAAGGTCTCCGGCCGATTGCAACTCAGGCCGCCCGAGACGGAGTTTGAGCGAGGCATTAGGCAATTCGGCTATCTGCTCTTGGAAGTGACCGTCGTGTTGGTCGTCGCCATCTTTGCGGTCAACGTATATCTGGCCAGGCCCGTCCTCGAAGCCTTCCTGTTCTCTCTCGCTCTCGCGGTCGGCCTCACCCCGCAGCTGCTGCCCGCCATTATCAGTATCAATTTGGCCCACGGGGCCAAGCGTATGGCACAGCAGAAAGTGATTGTGAAGCGATTGGCCTCGATCGAAAACTTCGGGAGCATGACCGTCTTCTGTTCGGACAAGACCGGGACACTGACCGAAGGGCTCGTCCGGCTGAAGGCCGCGTGCGATATCGCGGGGAATCCGAGCGAACGGGTGCTCTTGCACGGTGCGCTCAATGCGAGTTTCGAAACCGGATTTCATAACCCGATTGACGAAGCCATCCGTACCGCTCGTTCATTCGATCTCTCTCCCTATCGGAAATTGGATGAAGAGCCCTACGACTTCGTCCGTAAACGGTTGTCCGTGTTAGTCGCGACGCCGACGGCCCATCTCTTAGTGACCAAGGGAGCCCTGGCGAATATGCTGGCGGTCTGTTCAACTGCCGAGACTGCGGACGGCGCCTTAGTTGAGTTGCCTGCCGCGCGGGATGCCATCCTCTTGCAGATGGCGCAGTGGTCCGGCCAGGGATTGCGGGTGCTTGGGCTCGCTTCTCGCGAGATGGGCGCACGAGAGGGCATCACCAAGGACGATGAGGCGGACATGATGTTCTTGGGATTCCTGCTGTTCGAAGATCCCGTCAAGGACGGTGTTCTAGATGTGATCGGTCGACTCAAGGGCCTAGGCGTCACATTGAAGATCGTGACCGGCGACAATCGTCTCGTCGCGGCTCACGTCGGACAGGCGATAGGCTTGTCAAATGGAGAGCTGTTGACGGGCGAGGATTTGCGGCAGATGAGCGACGAAGCGCTAGTGTCGCGTGTGAACGACGTTCATGTGTTTGCCGAAGTCGAGCCCAATCAGAAAGAACGGATCATCCTGGCGTTGAAAAAGGCAGGCCACGTCGTGGGCTATGGGGGCGACGGCATCAACGATGCCTCGGCCTTGCACGCGGCGGACGTCGGCGTGTCCGTCGAGAGTGCGGTGGACGTGGCGAAAGAAGCGGCGGATATCGTGTTGCTGGAAAAGAATCTTGGCATCCTGGTCGAAGGAGTGCTGGAAGGGCGGAGGACATTCGCCAATACTCTGAAGTATGTCTTTATGGCGACCAGCGCGAATTTCGGCAACATGTTCAGTATGGCGGGAGCGTCGCTGTTTCTGTCATTTCTCCCCCTGCTGCCCAAGCAAATATTATTGACCAATCTCTTGACCGACGTTCCGGAAATGACTATTGCAGGTGATCGCGTGGATGAGGAGCTGATCGATCGTCCGAGGCGGTGGAACATCGCGTTCATTCTGAAATTCATGCTCACATTCGGGTTGGTGAGTTCCATATTCGATTATATTACGTTTGGTGTGCTGCTCTTGGTCTTTCACGCCGGTGTGGAGGAATTCAGGACCGGGTGGTTTGTGGAGTCGGTGATCTCCGCCTCGATCATCGTCCTGGTTGTTCGGAGTCGCCGGCCGTTCACTCGCAGCCGACCGAGCCGTGGCCTGCTGGTTGCGACACTCGCGGTCGTGGGACTGACGCTGCTGTTACCCTATACGCCGCTGCGGGGGCCGCTGGGATTTGTGCCGCTGCCGCCGCTGTTCCTGGCGGCCTTGCTCTGCATCGTCGTCGGGTATGTTGCTGCGGCTGAGGTCGCGAAGAAACTCTTTTATCGGCACGTCCTCTATTGACGAGGGCCGTCGCTGCATTGCCCTTCGGTGACCAAGACGTCTGGGATAGGGACGCGGGGCAGGCGGGACGAGCGGGAGGGACGAGCGAAGGTTGCTCTGGTTCATCTCGCCCATCTGGTCTGTATGGTTTCTTGGTTGAAGGAAACTAACCAGATAAACAAAATAAACCAGATCAAACAGAAGAGGGGATTATCATGAAAGGATCGGAGCTACTGCTGCGTTGTTTGGAAAATGAGGGAGTGCAGTGGATCTTCGGCGTGCCCGGAGAAGAGACGCTGGACGTTTTGAACTCACTCGTAGATTCGCAGATCCGTTTTATTGCTGTCCGGCACGAGCAAGGCGCGGCCTTCATGGCCGATGTCCATGGGCGGCTGACAGGAAAGGCCGGGGTCTGTCTCTCCACCTTGGGGCCTGGTGCAACTAATTTGCTCACCGGCGTGGCAGATGCGTATTTGGATCGCGTCCCGCTGGTTGCGATCACGGGACAAGCCTCGCTGGATCGGAAGCACAAAGAGTCGCATCAGATCATCGACGTCTTGTCCATGTTCAAGCCTGTCACGAAATGGAACGCCGAGATCTTTCACCCACGGACCATGGCCGAGACGGTGCGCAAAGCGTTCAAGGTCGCGCAGACAGAAAAGCCCGGCTCGACTCATTTGGAATTGCCGGAAGACGTTGCGGCGGAAACCGTGAGTGATCGCGAGCTGGATGGGCCGTTGCGCGTGCAGGCGCCATCCCTACCGGAGCCGCTGGCGCGCCAAGTGAATCGGGCCGTCGAGGTCTTGGCTCAGGCACGTCGGCCGATCCTCTTGGTCGGCAATGGGGTGATTCGGGGACAGGCGTACGATGCAGCCCGGCGGTTTGCGCGACAGACAAACATACCGGTGGTTCACACGTTCATGAGCAAGGGTGTCGTTCCGGACAGCGATCCATTGTCCCTCTATGCGATTGGATTGCAGATGCGGGATTATCCGGCCGTGGTGATCGAGCAGAGCGATGTCGTGGTGGCAGTCGGTTATGATTTTGTGGAGTACGCCCCTTGCTTGTGGAATCCGAACCGCGACAAGCATATCGTGCATGTGGATGTGTCGCCGGCCGAAGTGGATGCGCACTATACTGTGGATGTCGGCGTCTTGGGAGATATCGCCTTATCCCTCGATCAGATCGGCGAGCAGCTTGCTCCGTTCGATTCCGCCTGGGCCGAAGAGAGCCGCGGGCTGGTGCAGACCGCATACGAAAGAGAGTGGGCGCAGCCGCCTGGATGGCCCCTGCGACCTCAGCACATCATTCGCGATCTGCGGCAGGCGCTAGCTCCGGACGATCTGGTCATCTGCGACGTGGGAGCACATAAGTTATGGATGGCCAGGATGTTTCCCTGCGAGGCGCCGAACACGTGCATCATTTCCAACGGATTCGCGGCGATGGGCATGGCACTGCCTGGGGCCATTGCGGCCAAGCTCCTGTTTCCCACGCGGCGCGTTGTGGCTGTGACCGGGGACGGCGGGTTTCTGATGAATGTCCAGGAACTGGAGACCGTTGTGCGGCTGCAGCTTCCACTCGTCGTGCTGATCTGGCGGGACAACGGCTACGGGGTCATCCGATGGAAACAGCAGATGAAGTTCGGGAGGACCTCCGGTGTTGAGTTCGGTAACCCGGATTTCGTCGCCCTGGCGCAGAGTTTTGGAGCGGTCGGCTACCGCGTCGAGGGACCGTCTGAATTGGCGCCAGTGCTGAACGCCGCGCTCTCGTGCGGGAAGCCGGCGGTGATCGATTGCCCGGTGGATTACAGCGAAAATCTTCGTCTTTCGGAACAGCTCAAAGCGCCTGGAACTACATGAGGAGACGTATCAGGGAATGAGAAGAGGAGGTGCAGTATGGAAGTTCGCAGCAAGGTCTACACCTATCACACCGCGGTTAAATGGACGGAGCAGCGCAAGGGAGTCATCTCCTGTGCCGGGAAACCGGATATTCAGGTTGCGCCGCCGCCGGAGTTTAAGGGGCACGAAGGGATCTGGTCACCGGAGGATCTATTTGTCGCATCGGCCAATATCTGTCTGATGACGACATTCCTGGCGGTGGCGGAGCGAGCAGGTCTGGCTTTTACCTCGTATGAAAGTGCAGCCGAAGGGCGACTGGAATTAGTCGATGGGAAATTTCAGTTCACGGCCATTACGTTGAAGCCCACCATCACGCTCCCGGCGAACGCCGATGCGGCCAAAGCCAAGGAGTTGATCGAGAAAGCCGAGGCGAACTGTCTGATTTCTAATTCCATGAAGGCCAAAGTGAGCTTGGAGGCGACGATCCGATAGCAGGGGAAAGAGGGATGGAGGCTGATGATCTTCTGTGCTCGCGCAACGCGCGGTCGCGGACTCCCCTCGTTGGACGCGCGCAGTGGAAGATCAATCAGCCCCCATCCCTAAAGAGAGAACAAGCGAGCTTGGAGGGAGCATCTGTAGCCTTGTTCGACGCGCGTATTCGAGGATCGACCAGGCGACCCTTGAGAAAATAAGTTGAGATGGAGCGGACGCGCGCAATTGGAGACCCTCTACCAAGCCCCAATGAAGAAGAAAGGGGCGCAGTGGAACAACGTCTCAAGTGCGCCCCGCGAAGGCTCGCACTTTGAGATAGCCTCATTTCAGGTCATGCGGTACAATTGCACACACGAAGAAAGGCAACAGCGATGAAGAATAAGCCACTCATTGAAACCAACCCGCATCTCAAGGTTCCAGCGAAATACCGGAAAGCGTTGATCGCCAACGTCGCCAGCTCGACGGCGGTTGAGACTGGAGCATCTATCGAATCCATCGCCCGCATCCTAGCTGAGAAGAACAAGCCTGCGCTGTCTAAGAAGACGAACAGCTCTGCTCGATAACCTTTCCGAATAATCGCTCCATCGGCGCATAGTGCTTATCAAGGCCTGCCTGAATCGCGGCAATGTACGCGGTCTTGCCCGTCCCCGCCATGAGGCCGAAGTCGAGCAGCGGCAGTCCTGCCTGGAGCGCCATCAAAGATGACAGCACACGAGCGAGGCGTCCGTTCCCATCACGAAACGGATGGATCAGCACTAACTCAACGTGTGTTTCCGCCAGCGCATGGACAACGTCAGCTCGATCTGCAAACGTGCACGGCGTATAGCGCCGCAGCATATCTCGCTCAAACTGATCCATCAAGACAGGTACTTGAGCGGCTGCTGCGAAAGGGAATCCGTCTTTGCTGACATTCATACGCCGATAGTGACCGGCCCATTTATAGATGTTGCCAAGCCAGGTGCGGTGACAGTCACAGAGATCCGTGGCCGTAAACCGATGCGTCTCACTGTAGGCCCTGACCAGTACGTCCATTGCCTGTTCAAGGGCTCTGGCATCTGCCTCATCCATAACTTGCTTCGACGTAATCCCGATCAGATTCTTGAGCACCAGCCCATTGGAGCCAGGCTCAAACTGCGCCTCCGGCAAGCCGGACACATCGTAGCGATCATCGGCAGTCATGCGCACCTCATTGGGAGAGTAAAACGACGCCAGAAAGAATACCTCGGCGCCGACATTTTGGGAAGCGCCTGCTGGCGGGGAAGGAGCGATCAGGTGCCCTTCTTGCTCGCGGAACGCGCACGATGAAACGGTGATAGTCCGATGTGCACAGTAAAGGGCAGCCTTGGCCACTCCTTCGAAGAAAAGTATAGGGAATTGGAACGGCCTCGCTCGACGGTCGCAGTCAAAAGCTCCTCACGCCCTTGCTTGGCTATGCATCGAACTGGGAATGAGAGTACGAATGGATGCGCGCAATGGATGATCAATCAGCCCCCATCCCTGGAAAGAGAATAAGCGAGCTTGCAGGAAGCATCTTAGACCTTGAGAAAAGACTCCCAACCTCTTTCCTTTCCCGCTCACTACTGCGAACAGTCGTGCAAAGCTGAGTTGATTTTATCAAATACCCCTTGATGGGCTTGAATATCGCCGAAATGGCCGATGTCCAGTTTGATGATTGATTTGGGAATAGGCCCAAGTGCGGTTACCTTCCCTGTGCATGTTTGGGAGAAGGCGAGAAATGCCGGCAGCGCTTTCTTGCCTGCGAATAGATTCATGACATTTGGAAGCCCAATCTCGGCAACGACTTGATTGTACTTCTGTGTGACCACTTCCAAAATGTGCGAGGCAACGAACTCATCTGGCGGCTCGTATGCGGCAATAATTGGTTCCGCGCCATTGAGGTATTCAGCTTTATTCAGAATAGGCCAGCATTCCTCGTGCCTGATGATGTTGCGAAAATTCATGACTACGATTCCAACCTGAGCTTTGGGAGCCGCTTCAATTTGCTCCACCCCTTGCTCTATGTTGTCGTAAAAGGTCTTCCCGGACGCGCCATAAATAGTTTTGCACGCAAATCCCCAACATAGCCCGTCAATCGTTGCCAACACGTCGGGATTGTCACCCTGGGCCGAGGAGGGGTGGTCGAGAATGACTTCGTCGCTGACGTTGAGCAACACCAAGGCAAACAACAGCTCAAAAATCTTATTGGTAGCCTCCTGGCACACGGCGGCTCGCTTGTTCTGGCCTATGGTTCCTTTGTTGAGCAGTGCCAGGTGAGGTGCAAATTGAGAAATGCCTGGATGGCTCTCCAAGCGAACGATCTTCTTGAGGAAAGTCCAAATGCCTAAAATTTCAGTAAATACGAGACGAATATCCTCCTGCGGATCACAAATATGGGCATTCTCATTCTTGCCAAGCACCTCCAGGACGGAACAGCATGCCCCCTCAAGCTCCGAGCCTGATTGAATTCGAATGCCGAATCGACCCAGGACCGCTTCGAATGCAAAAACAAGTTGCTCAATCTCTGCGTAAGATGAGACCTGTCCGGTATTGCCTAGATGCTGAATGATCCTTGAGTCTTGAGGCATGGCGATTTAGTAAATAACAGAGCAACGCTTTTCCTCTTTGTCTTGGTGAAGATCAGCCTTAGCATTACTCCTTTTGCCGAGCTCTTCCACAAGACGACGGAAGTGGTCGAACAAGTCGTTGCCGTCCTTCTTGAGCAGGCTAGGCCAACTGTACTTATCAGGAATCTGGCTCGTCTGATTGTGCGGCGGCTTCGTGCGCTCGTCGGGCATCTTAAGGAAGATCAAATACGTCAATGTTCTACAAGGACGCTTACGCAGCTTTGTTGGCGGCCTTTTCTAAGAGCTCATGAATCAGTGACTGATAGGGCTTCCCTTGCTTAGTGGCCATCTTTCGAAGCTGGCTCAACAGCCGCGGCGAGAGGCGAATGGCGATTAACTGCTTCGCCATGCCGCTGACCGGTCTGCCGACCCGACGCATGCGCTTCAATTGTGCGTCTGTAGCTTCCGGGATGTCGGAAAATCAATGGTTCCAGATCTTTTTGGACGATGACAGAAGAGATTATTAGAGCTCAGGATGTGATGTTGGCGGGCGCACGCGGATGCGCCCTGGCTCGACTGTCACAATTGCACCCGATTGAAGTTCTGTTCCGTAGCGATTTAGGACCATCACGCAGGTCGGCGCTTGCTGAGAGGCAGACAACACCACTAACCGGATAATCCCTGCATGGGCTTGTTCTCGCACCACGGCCAACTCACCGAAGTCTTTATCGAGGGTGATGAGAATCCGACCCTCTCGATAAGCCCGATCTAGGATCTCCTCATCGCCCGGATCGGTAGGCCAATCTCCCGCCCAGATGACATCATGCCCTGCGACCTTCAGTGGAGCAACGGCGCCACCCCAGACGCAGGTATCGAGCAGAAGCTTCACGAGGCAGTTTCGAGAGGCAGGGGTTCAATCCGCTCATGACCGACAAGCCGATGCGCGTAGGCAAGGCAAGCTTGAATGTCCTCGCGTTCCAGCCACGGATACCCATGAAGGATTGTGTCGGGGGTATCACCCGCAGCCAACATGCCAAGGACATGCTCGACTGCCAACCGGCGCCCTCGGATAATCGGCTTTCCACCGAAAATCTTCGGATTCACAGTGATCCGCTTGAGAAGGAGTTGTTCATCCATGGAAGACCTCACTTGCGCTCATGATAGCGCACTTGCACAGAGAAGAAAACCTACAGGGCTGGAACGAGAAGGGGGGGAGGCATCGCTCGGAAGCGGAGCCAGTCCCTGTGCCGCTATGCGGAAGCCGTGCTTTTCAAGAATCTTGCAGGTATCTCGACCGGAAAGAACGCGCAGTTTACCCATGCGCTGCTTCGAAGCGTGTGATGAACACTTCGGTATGAAGCCGACGTTTTATTTCCGCCGCGTCCGCGGTTTCAAGGAATAATTCGACTGCTTCTTTGAGATTGGATGTTGCCCCTTCAATTGTCGCGCCCTGGCTGGCCACGTCCAGTTCGGGACAGAGCGCTACATAGAGGTCGCCCTCTTTTTCGACAATTGCCGTATAGCTGTTCTTCGCCATGGATCAGTCACTCTCTGTTCAGAGCCTGCAATCGCTGTAGCAGTATAGCCAACCCCCTATAAGTTGTCACGGACAGCGGCACAAACAGAGGAGCAGGCATCTCTCCAAAGCGGGGCCTGTCCCATCCCGGCACTGTCGCAGGATGAGCGATTGCCGAATGGTAGCTGCTCAGGTGTTTAGGCTGAATACTGAACGCTAAAAGCCTTCAGCCTATCTGCCTGGGTCATGACGGCGAATGACCGTTGACGTTCTTCCGGCTGTGGCGTCTTGCGACAGTGACCTGATGCTCGGCGGGGTCTTTCTCGCCACCTGCGACGGTCTGTCGGCGAGTCCTCCTGCTTTTTTCTCCTAACACATTGTTTATACAGACTGTTGGTTGTGCACATTTCTATGTCTGCTTGGCATCTGACTGGCAAGAGGTACAACGGATGGTGGGGGAAAGGCATCCTATTATGGAGGCGACGCGATGAAAACTGTAATTGTCGGGGTCGCTGTGCTGGTGTTTGCCGGGATCACGGGGTTGGGATACGCCGGTGGGCCAAGCCTGAAGGATTTAAACGTGTCTCAGCCGGAGCGTGATGTGCTCAGCGGCAGAGTCATCTATTCGACGATCTGCATTCGGTGCCATGGGGTCGAGGGGAAGGGAGATGGGCAGATGAAGTTTACGCCTCCCGTCGCCGACCTCACGTCGCCGGCGGTTCAAGGGAAGCTGGACGCGAGGTTATTTAAGAGCGTGCATGACGGCAAGCCGAATACGGCGATGGGAGCCTGGAGGGAATCACTTTCGGACGATGAGATTTGGGATGCGCTTGCCTACGTGCGAACGCTGGCTCCTGAACAAACCGGCGGCATGGGCAGCGGGCTCCGATGAGATCGACGCTCTGCCGGATCACGTTGGGGCTGTGGATCCTGACGATTGGGGTGGCCGGTTGGTTCTTTGTGCAGGGGTGGACGACGAAGAGCACAGATGGGCGGACGCAGATTGTCTTAGCGCCTGCAGAACGAGACTTGATCCTGGGCGAGATGCGCATGCTCCTGAAGGCGGTTCATGGTGTCGTGACAGGTTTGGCCGGCCAGGGTCAGGAGGTGAATCGAACCCAGATGGAACAGGCTGCCCGTTCGGCAGGAATGCACATGGCTGAAGATGTGAATCCGGCGCTCATGGCGAAGCTCCCGCTGCCGTTCAAGCAGATGGGCATGTCGATTCATCACGATATGGATGCGCTGGCTGACACGATCGCGAACAAAGAGACCTCGCAACAGATTCTGCAACGGCTATCGAGCATGACGGCTCGCTGCACGGCGTGCCATGATATGTATCGATTCTCAGCAGAACGGTAAGCATGAAATGCGAGAGGCTCCTCGAGCCGTCTGTCCCTGGCGCGAATCCGAATGGTGCGTGGAGTGTGCCGCATCGTTGTTGAGCAGCCTTCACACTCAAGGATAGTTGAATCACAGATATGATGAATCGATGGCTGAATGGTTGTGGGTCGAGTGCCGTTGTGAGAATATCTGCGTGCGCGGCTCTCAATAGGGAGAGCCGCATGTTCTGACTGTTGGCTAACGAAGGAGGCTGTATGAATCGGATACTTGTGGGAACGGCAATTGTGGTGTCGGCACTCGTGCCGCTTGCCGGCTGCTCGTCCTATTATAAGGGCAAGGTCGAGAAGCCCTTACATTCGAAGGCGGTCATCGCCGGCCCCGGCATTACGGGAGAGGCGCATCTTTACGAGGAATATGAAGGGCGCGTCCGGATCAAGTTGAAGCTCAACGGTACGCCGGATAGCAAGTTGACGCCGGGACGCCACGCGATCCATATTCACGAAGTCGGCAATTGCGAACCCTTCGCAGCGGCCAAGGGGCACTATGATGGGAATGTGGATGCGGCAATCAATCCGGAGGCGAACGTCACCTCTGGGTTAGGGAACCATCCCTACCATCTCGGCGATCTTCAGAATCTCTCTGTGGACACCAGCCGGAACGGGTCGCTCTATACGATCACGAGCCGGGTAACCCTATCCGAAGGGCTGAACACCATCCACGATATGGATGGGAGCGCCTTCATCATCCATGAGTTCGACGATAAGTATCTTCCTGACCCGCTGACAAAGGATGCGCCGGGTGGGCCACGTATCGCGTGCGGCGTGATTGTGAAGGAATAACGCTCGCCAGTGTGATCCCATCTGCACGATTCTCTTTCGCCTGATAGTCTTCATCTTCCAGCCTTCGTAGCCGACATGGCTACGAAGGCTGAGTCGGCAAGCCTTAGCTCCTCGTGTCGTTTCTGTGGCATCACGCAACAGCCATGATCTCGGCGTTGTGGCGTTTCGCTCCAGGGCGATCTCAGCCTGACGCCTAATCGGTGAATTTACCAGGGCAAGACGACGGGTAAGGTTTCCCTGATAGTGGCACGGTCTTGGCACAAGAGATGGGCATGGTATGGCTATTGCCGGCTATTCTCGGAATACTATCGCTCGCAAGTTGCTCAGGTGAAAAGGCTCGGGTTACGACTGACGAGCTTCGAGTGGCCAGCCAAACTGTTCGCGCGTCGATAGAATTCGCTCCGCCTTCCCCCGATACTATTCCGGGCAGTCAACTGGGTGAACAGATCCGACTCGGCTATGAGATCGTCGTCAACACACAGGAATATGCTAGGCCCTATGTCGGGAATCGCCTCAATTGCACCAACTGTCATCTCGACGGCGGGCTGAATCCAAACGCCGCCTCATTCGTCGGTCTTGCCGCGATCTATCCCGAGTACCGTCCCCGCAGCGCGAAAGTGAATACGCTCGCCGATCGTGTCAACGAGTGTATGGAGCGGAGCCTGAATGGGCGGGCATTTCCGCCGGACAGCTCCAAGCTACAGGCCGTCGTCGCCTATATCACCTGGCTTTCACGCGGAGTGCCGACCGGTGCGAAAATATCCTGGCGGGGCCTCCAGCGCATTGAGTCACGTCACCCGCTCGATGCAGGCAACGGGAAGACCGTGTTCGCGAGCAAATGTGCCTTCTGTCACGGCTCCGATGGCCAAGGGACGATGGCGGCACCGCCGGTCTGGGGACCGCAGTCCTATAACATTGCCGCGGGCATGGCGCGGGTGACGGTGGCTGCCGCCTTCATCAAGGCGAACATGCCGCGTAGCTGGGGTTGGAGCCTGTCGGACGATGATGCTTACGATGTCGCCGCCTATATCAATACCCAACCGCGGCCGGATTTCCCCGGTAAAGCGAATGATTGGCCGAAGGGAGGCAAGCCTGCGGATGCGCCCTACTAACAGGATGCTGAAAAAGTCCGCCAGCGGCGTTCTCGCATCGCTCAGAGGCTCAACGTACCGAAGCGTACGACTCGCCTCTTCGCTCGCTGCGGCCTTGCTGGACGGCCTGATCATCCTACGACTATGTTGATTTCAGCGCCATCGGTACGATGCCATTGGGTTTTACGTATAAATCGAGTTTTTCCGCATCCTGCTAGGCGTAAACGTTGAGAGGGTGGTGTTGTCACGATGAACGCGATGCTCGTCACGCTTCTCGTCAGCCTACTGAGTGCTTCTGTTGCGGGGCTCAGTGGAGCGGCTGAGACGTCTCAGGGCCCGCATCGAGTGGTCATGCACCTCAATTCAGGCGATGAGAAGGTGCAACGAGGCGCGTTGAATAATATCCGTAATCTTTATCAGGAAGTGGGCCGTGAGCACCTGCTGGTGGAGTTGGTCGTGCATGGCGCCGGGCTGCCGCTGTTGACGAAAAAAGATTCGACGTTGGCGCCGGAACTGGCGCAACTGAAGACGGCCTATGATGTCGAGTTCACCGCCTGCTCCAATACGATGAAGGCTCAGGGTCTCACTCGGGCGGATCTGATCAATCAGGTGGATCGAACGGTTCCCGCCATGGTCCGCCTGATGGAATTGCAAGAAGAAGGCTGGGCCTATATCAAACCGTGAAGCCGAAATGAAGAAAAACATTCCGAATCGTCCTGACACGTCTCACGAGGATGCGAGCCCGGTACTCCCATGGTGGGCCGGTGGGATCGGAATCGGTCTGGTCTTGATCGTCGCTGTTGCATTGGTTCAACCCATCGGGGTGTCGGCGCAGTACGTCGTGTTGGATGGCGTGCTCCTGCACGCTGTGCTTCCGGACATCGCGTCGACAAGTCCCTACTTGGCCAAGACTGCGCAAGGATGGACGCTGGCCACCTACGAATTCTTCTTTGTGTTGGGGATCCCGTTGGGTGCGTTGGTGGCAGCAATGGCCACGGCCCGCTTCACCACCAGAGTCGTGCCGGTCGAATGGAGAAGACGCTTCGGCTCGAATCCTGGAAATCGGTTGGTGTGGTCCTTTCTCGGTGGATTTCTCCTCCTTTTCGGCGCCCGCTTCGGCGGCGGCTGCACCTCCGGGCACATGATCAGTGGGATATCTCAATTGGCCATCAGTTCTTTTGTCTTTTCGGCGGCGCTCTTTATCAGTGGGATTGTCACGGCGCGCCTCCTCTATCGGGATGGAGCGTCACGATGTTGATACTCGTGCTCGGGTTGGCGCTTGGGACAGCGTTTGGAGCATTACTTCAGCTTTCCGGCGCGTCGAGTCATACCAAGATCGTCAACGCGCTTCGGTTGAAAGATCTGACCATCATGAAGCTGATTTTGATGGCCATCGGTGTCGGGCTTATGGGAGTGCATCTGTTGGACCTGTTCGGTCTCGCCAACATGAAGGTGAAAGAACTGTATCTCCTCGGAATCGTGATCGCCGGTGGAATCTTTGGCGTGGGATTTGCGCTCACGGGATACTGTCCCGGGACAGCACTCGCAGCCTGTGCAGAGGGTAAGCCGGATGCCTGGGTCACTGTGATGGGTGGATTATGCGGAGCGCTCGCATTCGCTTTCCTGTTTCCTGAGGTTGAAGAGTCTCTAATGACTATCGGTCGATATGGTCCGGTGACGATTCCAGACGCGATTGGAATTCACGGCATCTGGATCGCGATGCCTCTGGGTATGGCCTGTATCTGGCTTGCAGCGCGATTACCTAATTCAGGAGGAGCGCGATGATACTTACCGTGGGCTACCATAGCGGAACTCGGTACGACATTACGAGCGGCAAGCATCGGGTCGTGACCGATCAGCCGGTCGAGGATGGGGGACAGGATGCCGGCATGAGCCCTGTCGAACTCTTCGTCGGTTCACTCGCCAGCTGTGTCGGGTATTTTGTGGGCCGCTACTGCGACCGCCATCAGATCTCGACCAAAGGGCTGAGCGTCGAGGCGGAATGGACCATGGCGGAACAGCCGCATCGGGTGGGCCAGATCACATTGGCGATTCGCTTGCCGCATCGCGTGACAACCGCACAAAGCGAGCGGCTCCTCAAAGTGGCACATGGCTGCACCGTGCATCAATCCCTCGCGGTGCCTGCCGGCGTGGTGATCGAACTCAATCCCCATCCTCCTGCGGAGAAACCCTCGTGAAAGGAGCAGCGATGTTGAATGTGAGAATCCGGGTGGTCATTGGAAGCGCTGCGCTCGTGTTGTTGGGACTCATGTCGTCCCCGGAGCTGTCGTGTGCGAGCGATCAAGCGCGCGCGAAAGAGATTATTCAACAGACCTGTGTGCAATGCCACAGACTGGAAGGTCAGCCGGATTCGCGTTTCAATCTGAACGCGCCCGATCTCATCTGGGCCGGCAGCAAGTATAAACGACCTTGGTTGATCCGGTGGCTGACGGGAAAAGAAGCACCATTATATGCCAAAGGTTATCGATGGGATCTGACCGAGGTTCCTTCGAAGCATCCAATGGTCACCGAATCGGAGGCCAATGCCATTGCCGACTACTTCACTGAGCACAACAAGGACCCGCGCGTGAAGGTCGGCGCGTTCGATCGCTCGAAGGTGACGAAGTTCGAGGCGACGTTCGGGGGGAAGGCCTTCAAGGCACATGCCTGCCTCGGCTGTCACGTGATCGAAGAGGACGGCAAGTTCATCGGGGGTCCGCAGAGCACATCGCTTGTAGCGGCCGGACAGCGGTACGATCAGGATTGGCTCTTCCGTTTCGGACAGAATCCACAGGACTTCACGCCACACAGCGGCGAGTTTCTTGCCGATGCGACGGAGCCACAGCTTCGCGCGGTGATCGGGTTTCTCATGGTGCAGGGGGTGAAGGAATTCACGTACTACGAGCCCTGGACGAGCCGTGAATTCGAGATGGCCAGCGTGGATCGAGGTAAGGTCGTCTATAAGGAATATTGCTCGCAATGCCACGGCGCAACAGGTAAAGGTGATGGACCTGCAGCCTCCGGTCTGGAACCCAAACCGGCGATTCATGCCAACATTCCATTTGAAAAGCTCCCGATTGAATATCTATACAACGTCATCAATCATGGCGGGCCGGCAGTAGGCAAATCACCGAATATGCCCTATTGGAATTTGACGATCGGTCAACAGGGCGTGGCCGATGTAATGGCCTATGTGAAGGCGACGTTTAAGGGAGCGCCGGACATGGCCACCGCTCCGAGCGGGGGTCAGGGAGGAGTCTGTGTGCAACCGCGCAAGACGGCCCAGGCTCCGGACGAATTCCTGGCCAAGACGAATCCGCTTCCTCCTTCTGCCGGAGCTATTCAGGCAGGGAAGACGCTCTACTTGAAGACGGCCCAACCGGTGGCTTGTGTGATGTGCCATGGAGAACAGGGCGATGGGAAGGGAATTATGGGGGGAGCTTTGGTGCCGCAGCCGCGTAACTTCACGTGCGGGTCGATGATGAAGGATATTTCCGATGGGCAACTGTTCTGGATCATCAAGAACGGTTCGCTGGGAACTGGGATGATGCCGTTCTCCGGATTGCCGGATGAGCAGGTCTGGCAGCTGGTTCATTATGTTCGATCGCTGGCGAAATAGGACGTGAGGGGTAAGGCGTGAGATGTGAAAGGTAAGAAGTGAGAAGAAATAGAAACGCGAACGACAAGGAGGTAAACTCATGGCGACATTTATTGTGTCTGGAAGTCGAGGGACGGACGATCCGACGATGGCGACGCTGCCGTTCATGGCGGCGAAGGTTGCGAAGGAGCAAGGGCATGAGGTCGTGCTCTGGCTTTGGAATGAAGCGGTCACGCTCGGGCGCAAAGGAACCGCCGATCACGTGACGGGGGTAAATCTGACACCAATGAAAGATCTGCTGACAGCCGTCCAAGCGGCGAATATTCCCATCTGGGTCTGCGGGGCCTGCGCCGTGGCGCGGCAGATCGGCACAGGAGATCTTGTTTCTGGCGCCACGATCAAAGGCATGGCAGACTACATCAAGGCCGTCGCCGAACGTGATCGCAACGTAGCATTCTGATTCTGTGAAAAATGGAGGAGTCTTGGTATGTCAGCCGATGGCGAATCGCCCGGAAAGTCAAAAGGCCGAACGAGTCGGCGAGCTGAGGTGCACCTTGACCAGTCAGTCGAACAGGACGGGCGTCTCGATGTCAACGAGTTAGAGACCATTCCTACAATGGTGCCGCGGGAAGGAGACGGTTATCGAGCCCCGCGCATCGGATCTGTCGACCAGGGGCTTGGGCGTATCGGCGAATTGGGCAGCGCCTTGACCGAGGACGATCTCCGAAGAGTCAACACGAGAAAAGGTTTTTTGAAGCTCCTTGAGAACAAAGCCGTCGATATCGAGGAAGTGCGCAAGACACTGCTGTATGAACAGGAACTACGACAATTACAGGTTGAATTGGTCAGGCTTCAACGGTGGGTACAGAGCAACGGAGAACGGATTGCGATCCTGGTCGAAGGGCGTGATGCGGCCGGGAAGGGCGGCACGATCCGCCGGTTCACCGAGCATCTGAATCCTCGCGCCATGCGGGTGGTCGCGCTGCCCAAACCGTCGGATGAAGAACGGGGCCAGTGGTACTTTCAGCGCTATATCAGACAGCTGCCTAACAAGGGCGAGATCGTGTTCTTCGACCGCAGCTGGTACAACCGCGCGGTGGTCGAACCGGTAATGGGATTCTGCAGCAAGAAGGAACACCAGCGGTTTCTGCAGCAGGTTCCGGAATTCGAACATATGCTCTATGAAGACGGCGTGACGATCATCAAGTTTTGGTTTTCCATCTCGAAGGAAGAGCAGGCGAAGCGATTCGACGCGCGCAGGCAGAACCCACTCAAGCAATGGAAGTTGAGCCCGGTCGATGACAAGGCGCAAGAGTTGTGGGACTCCTATACCCGCTACAAAGAGGAGATGTTCAGCAAAACGCACACGACCTACAGCCCCTGGATTATCGTCAAAGCGAACGATAAGCAGGCGGCGCGTTTGGAAAGTTTGCGCTATATGCTGAACTTGTTGCCGTACAACGGCAAGGACGAAGCCCCTATCCGTCTGGCCCCGGACCCCAATGTGATCGCCCGATTCCACCGCAAGATGGTAGTGCTGGATTTGTAATACGCGGCAGCAAGAAACCTTCTGCGTTTGACTCATCCGATCACGGTTCATTTTCCAAGTTTGCCGTATTCATGCCGGTGCGCCCACCGGTGCATTTTGCCTCAGTTGCCTGCCCAGATCGTTGCAGGACTCCCCAGTCCCGCAAACACGATAGAACGAGACCAATATTCCCATTGCGGAACAGGCTGTTAATCCAAGGCTATTTGGAACTCTGATTTTTTCCGATTGGCATAGAGGTTGCTGATCCGTACATACGAGCTGTCGAGGCAGCGCTGCTGCTCGAAGAGGCGAATGATTTGTGATCACGTAACGATTCAACATCAAGAGGAGGGTGCTATGACCACGTTAGCCAGACCGGGTGTTCCTGCCGGGGGGTTCAAGACGATCGGGCAAGTGCGTGCCACGAACGATCTAGTGTTTACTCGAAAACAGAATGCGATGGGGATCGCCGTTGAGTTGTTGACGACGCATACGCCGGGAGCGCCGGTGGTCGATGGAGAAGGGAGGTTCGCCGGATTCATCAGCGAGTTCGACATCCTTCGGGCGCTGGAAGCGGGGAAGGATCTGAACCGGCTGGCCGCAGAGGACATTATGGTGAAAGACCGCATCGCGGTGACAGATGATACGAGTTTCGATGAGGCGGTGAAGCTCATGGAGGATAAGCGGCTTCTCAACCTGCCGATCGAGAGAAACGGCAAGGTGGTCTATTCGATCACGCGGCACGATCTGCTGCGGGCCTGGATCGGCCTTGGAGTTGACATCGAATCCAATAATGCCCCGTAAGCGGTGTCTGTGCGTTGAGGGTCTGAACGATGTGAGAGCAACGCTAGCGGACTTTTTCGTCATCCTGTGAAAGGAGGAAGGTGATGAAGCTGAATATGTTCCCATTGATAGCCGTCATCGTTTCCCTTGCCGTTCCCGCCGTGGCCGCTGAGCGGCACATGATGCAGTCGCCGGTGCCGGCCGACAAGCTGGCCGACGCGCGCGCACTGACGAGTCCCTTGCCGAAATCCCCGGAGATCGTCAAGGAAGGCAAGGTGCTTTATGATGGGAAGGGGGCTTGCTTCAACTGTCATGGGAAAGACGGAGACGGCAATGGGCCGTTGGCGGCTCAATTGAATCCCTCGCCTCGCAATTTCCGGCACCATGGGTTGTGGCGCCATCGTACGGAAGGTGAAATATTCTGGGTGATCAAGAACGGATCGGCCGGTACTGGCATGGTTGGATTTGGCGGGCAACTGACAGACAAAGAGATCTGGAGCATTATCCAGTATCTGCGCGGCTTCGCCGGCGAACATGGGCCGGGTATGATGGGGCGTGGAGAAGGCATGGGGCCCATGATGGGGAGAGGCGGCGGCATGGGCGGTATGGGACAAGGCAGATCGAGAGGTGAGATGGATGGCATGGAAGGCATGAGAGGTTGTGAAGGTGAGGGCTGCCCTCAATCCAACTCGAATCAATAACGACCCATCTATCGCTTCACTGGTTCTGCAGTGTTGCATGCCTCGCCCGCTTTGAAGGTGGCTGCCTTTTGCGAGAGTGATCTTTCTCGCGGCGGCGGTATTCGTCTGTAAACTATCGGTCATGTTTTCTCTCTCTGCGTCATCACTTAGCCTGTGTCCTTATTATCTTGTGATGCCTATGCGAAGGGAGTGGCAGGAAACTCGCAATGACTATCTTCAAAATTCTTATTCCTTGAACGTGGACATTCCCCGTAGCTCGCTACGGAGAGTGTCGTTATGACCGGCGTGGAGTACGCAGACGTGAGAGAAAGCTCGGGTTTGGCCCTGGACGATCTCGATGTTCTGATTGCGCAACGCGCGTTCGAACGGTACCATGCGCGGGGTTGTCAGAATGGCTGTGATCTCGACGACTGGCTCGAAGCTGAACGGGAAGTCCTGAGCCAAGTCCCGCCGATGTCAACAGGAGACAGAATCAACAACTCCGTTCCAAATAGTAGCGAGTAGCGACCTTGGACGGATTCACACGGGAGGTAAGCATCATGATGAAGAGACAGTGGGTTGTGGTATTGGGTGGAGTCGCCTGTCTAGTCGCAGCCACCTTTCTCTCCGGTCTTGCCGATGAGGCCCAGGGGCGGATGATGCATGACCAGATGCATGGCGGCCACGATCAGGAGGAACAAGACGACCATAGCGCGCACGATCTGAAGCATCTGTTGAAACATGCGAAAGAGATCGGGCTGACGCCGGAACAAATCAGCAAGGTCAAGGCTCTGCAGCTGGACTTCAAACGTTCAGAAGCCCGGTTAGAAGCCGACGCGAAGGTGGCGAAACTCGAACTAGAGGCGCTGATGGAAGATGAGCAGACTGATCTCACGGCGATTCAGGCAAAAGTCGATCAGTTGAAAAAAGCAGAAGCGGCCTGCCTATTCACGGCGATCAAGAGTAAGCGCACCGCCATGGCTCTGTTGACTCCCGAACAACGGGAAAAGGCCCGTGCCGTTCATGAACAAATGAAGAGTGGAGCACAGCACGGAGGTGGAATGGGAGGGATGATGGGAGGCATGATGGGGGG
>Ga0163153_10002135_pt1 | contig 29616 bp, 21 predicted proteins | sample OliLakLV19MP6IB1_FD_148629 | JGI IMG/M metagenome (GOLD analysis project Ga0163153, IMG submission 148629) | Freshwater microbial mat bacterial communities from Lake Vanda, McMurdo Dry Valleys, Antarctica - Oligotrophic Lake LV.19.MP6.IB-1 | ecosystem: Environmental > Aquatic > Freshwater >...
GCGAACGACTCATCGCTTCCAGTTCGGCTCGCTCGCTCGCCGACACCGTGAGCGGATAGGGAGAGGTGAACATACCCCAAGATATGACCTCTCCACTGTCAACGCAACTTTAGTTACACTCCACTAGGCGGTAGGCGGAACGCTGACGGCTGAGGGCTGACGATTGACGGCTGACGGCTGATGGCGGACGGCTGACGGCGGACGGCTGACGGCTGATGGCGGACACCCCCACGCGGCTACGCGGCCTGAGGACCCCGCCGCGGGCTCGGCTCCCGCGCTCAGGGCGAGCTGGAAGGCAGGGAGAGGCGGACGCAACGCCCGCTCTGGGGTCCTCATCCGCTTGCCGCTGCACGCTCAAGGCTGACAGCTAACGGCAAATGGCTAACGGCTGACGGCTGATGGCGGACACCCCCACGCGGCTACGCGGCCTGAGGACCCCGCCGCGGGCTCGGCTCCCGCGCTCAGGGCGAGCTGGAAGGCAGGGAGAGGCGGACGCGACGCCCGCTCTGGGGTCCTCATCCGCTTGCCGCTGCACGCTCAAGGCTGACAGTTAACAGCTGATGGCTAATGGCTGATGGCTGATGGCTGATGGCTAACGGCTGACGGCCGACGGCCACACTATGCAAATGGCCGATAACAGTGGTTCACCAGCGGCGCGTACAGTGCGATGAACCGCACCGGCATGCGCTCGTCGGCGCCTTGCAGGAAAAAATCGGTCGACAGCAGGAATCGATGGACTCCATCCATTGACGAGACCTTCGGCCCCATCTGTCCCTGGTGCGCCTCGTATGCGGTCACGAACTGCTCCACGCTTCCGGGCACGATCTGCAGGTAGTCGTAGTACCGCACGATCGCCACCGCCAGCGGTACATGGCGGTAACGTCGTTCCAGCAGCGCTATCCGCAGGTGCTCGAGCCGCGCAGCGAGCCCGGAGTCACGCCGGGTGAACTGGAGCGCCCATCCCATCCCACCGGCCAGCGGCACCAGCACCGCGACACTGAGGGCGATGAAGATCCGGCGCGAGAGACCTCCCCGATCGGCCACCCTGTTCTCTGGCGCCGTCATGCGGCTGCACCAGGAGCGGGGGGAAGGATCCGGTCGGCACTGCGGAGCGCCAGCGCCACGAGCGTGAGCGTCGGATTGGCCGGCGCCGCGGTGGGAAAGGCACCGCTCCCAAGCACCACGAGATTGCGGACCGCATGATGCCGCAGGTCGGGATCGAGGACGCTCCACGCCGGATCAGTGCCCATCACCGTGGATCCGATCATGTGCGCCTCCGTCTCCTTGATCTTGAGAATCGAGAAGCCCTCGACCGGGAGCGGAGCCAGCATGCGCTCGAGGTCGGCGGGGAGCGCGGCGAGGGCGGACTCGACATACGCGGAACGACGGGCGTGGTACACCACCGGCCGGATCGGGTCGGCCGGATCGACGGTGACGCGGTTCTCCTCGTGGCGCAGATCTTCGAATGCGATGGTGAGGCCCAGGAGCTGGCGCCAGCGCCCGCGCCGCGTCCGCAATCCCGAGACATCCATCGTGTTGTGGGTCAGCACCAGCGCCGCAGCCCGCCGCTCGCGACCCGCGTCCTGATGCAGCATGTAACCATGCCCGCAGCGGGATGACGACCCGCCGAAGTTGTCCACGCTATCGAGGTACGCCACCGCGTAGACACCGAGCTGCTCCGCCAGCCCCCGCCCGAGCTGGGCATCGGTGAATCCCGACCGCAACAGGATGTGGGGGTTGAAGATGCCGTTGGCGCCCAGCGCGATCAGCTCGCCGCGAGCTGCCGCATCCCGTCCCTCCACCTGGTACCGCACCCCCGTGGCGATCCGGTTGCTCGTCTCCACCTGATCCACCCGGGCACCGAGCACCAGCGTGACGCGCGGGTCGGCGTAGAGCGAGCCCAATTCGTTCTGAATGGTGAATTTGGAATCGATCGGGCAGGCGTGACACACCCCATTCCCGCAGCAGGCCGGCCGCCCTCCTGCCGTGGCCACCCGCGGCCGCGCGCTCGGCAGGGCGAAGAACTGCTCGGGATAGGCGCGCTGGAGCAGCCGGTCGGGATCGCTGAAGGCGTGGGGTGGCTGCGGGCAGGGGCGACTGCGGGGACAGATGGAGTGCTGTGCCGGTCCGGAGACCTGCATCAGCTCTTCCGCCTGACAATAGTACGGTTCGAGTTCGGCGTAGGTGAGCGGCCAGTCGTCGCCGACCCCGAAGCGTGTCTTGAGCTGGAAGTCGGCCGGCGTCATCCGCGGCACGTTGCCCCACCAGGCATTGGACGTCCCACCAAATCCGAGGCGGAAGGACCACGGCTTGGAGCCCGGCCCGAGCGTGATGCTGCGCTCGGATTCGATCGCGAGCCGGCCGCGCTCCACCATCTGCTCGGTGTGCGTCAGCCGCTCCCCGCGCTCGAGCACCAGGACCCGGGCCGAGCGATCGGAGCGCCGCAGATACTCCCCCAGAAAAGCAGTGGAGGCGAATCCCGTCCCGACGACGATCAGGTCATACGACTGGGTCGAGCGCTGCGGCATGAAGCGGTGTCAGTGTGAGAGTGCTGCACCTTCGGCAGAGGCGGGAGGCAAGTCAAGGGGCAACGGTCCCAGCGCGTTCAGCGCCCGCAGCGCGACCGGCAGCAGCAGCAGCGTCACCAGCGTGGACAGCGACAGGCCCCCGATCACCGCGATCGCAAGCGGACGCTGCAGATCGGCGCCGGCGCCGATGCCGAGCGCCAGCGGCAGCAATCCCGTGAGGGTACAGACGGTGGTCATCAGGATGGGACGGAGTCGAAGCTGTCCCGCCTGGATCAGCGCCTCGTCGACCGTGAGTCCGCCGGCCCGGAGGCCGCGCGCGGCGTCGAGGAAGATGATGCCATTCTTCACCACCAGGCCCACCAGCAGAATGAGCCCCATGAAGCTGGAGACATTGAACGGTACCCCCGTCACGACCAGCCCGAGCAATGCACCGGAGAGCCCGAGCACCGAGCCTCCGAGGATCAGCAGCGGGCCCCGCATGTTGCCGAACTGGATCACCATCACCAGCAGCACCGCGCCGGCGGCGAGGGCGAAAACCAGCAGCAGCTGGCGGAACGATTCCCGCTGTCCCGCCTCCTGTCCGCCGTACTCGAGGGTCGTCCCCGCCGGCAGGGGCAGGCCCGCCAGCTTTCCCCGAATCTCCCGCATCACGCTGCCGAGGCTGGAGCTGCCGGCATTCACCACTCCAGTAACCAGCACCATCGGCCGCAGATTCTCACGGACGAGCTCGCTCACCTCCGCAGTTTCCCTCACCGTCCCCAGCGCTGCGAGAGGCGCCCACCCCGCCGGCCCGACGATCGGCAGGCGGCCGAGGACCTCGCGGTCGTAACGGACCGCATCGGGCAACCGCACGCGGATCGGAACCAGTCGATCCGGCTCGCGCACAGCCCCGGCGCCCGCCCCGAACATCGCCGCCCGCGCCTGGCTGGTCACCTCCTCGGCCGTCAATCCCAGCCGGGCAACCCGGATGGGATCCAGTGTCACCGTGAGCCCGGGCAGGTCGCCCACGACACCGTTGAACAGATCCTCGAGGCCCGGCACTCCCTCGATGGCCTTGGCGACGGTCGTCGCCCCCGCCTCGGCGACGCGCACCTCCGGATGAAACAGCTTGAGCTCGACCGGGTTCGGTGACCCGGTAAGGTCGCCGAGCAGGTCGGCCTGTACCTGGTGAAACTCCACCCGCAGCGCCGGCATCGTTGCCTCGATACGCAGCCGGAGCCGGTCCATCACTTCGTAGACCGATGCATCGCGGTGGCCGAGCGGCTTGAGCAACACCGTCATGTCGCCGCGATTTGGCGCCGTGGCGAACAGGCCCAGCTCCGCGCCGGTGCGGCGGGTGAAGGCGGCGATGGCCTCATCGCCGTTCAGCAGACGCTCGAGCGCGTGCAGCTGCTGATCCGTCTCGGCGAGGGAGCTGCCCGTCGGGGTCCAGTAGTCGAGAATAAAACCGCCTTCGTCCATGTCCGGCAGAAAACCGGTTTCCAGCACAGTAAAGAGCCCGCCGGCGAGCAGCAGCAGCCCGCCGGTAACCGTCGGAACCACCCATCGCCGGGCAAACATCCGCCGGAGCACCTCGCCATACCACGCCTGCAGCCCGCCGAGATGAAGCTGAAACCAGGCTCGCGGCTCGGCTCCGGCGCGGCGGCCCCGCTCCAGCAGCGCTCCCGCCAGGGCGGGGATCACGGTGATGGCGTACACCAGGGACAGCAGCACCGCGACGGCGAGCGCCAGCGAGAACGAGTGGAAGAACTGACCGACGACACCGCTGAGCAGTCCCAGCGGCAGGAAGACGACCACGGTCGTGAGCGTGGAACTGGCGACGGGTGCGAGGATCTCACCGACCGCGGATTCGATCACCGCGGCGGGTACCTCTCCCGAATACGCCATCAGCCGCCGCTCGATGTTCTCGATCACGACGACAGCATCGTCGATGATCAGCCCGACGGCGACGGCGAGCCCGCCGAGCGACATGAGGTTGAGCGAGTCCCCGAACAGCGCCAGACCGGCGAAGGCGCCGAGCAGCGAGAGCGGCAGCGACACCGCGGCCACCGCGGTCATCCCCACCTGACCGAGGAAGACCAGCAGCGTGATCACCGCGAGAACGCCGCCGATGAGCATCGCGTCGCGCACACTCGCGATCGACTCCCGCACCAGCGCGCCGAGGTTGTAGACCGGCTCCAGCCGGACGCCGGCCGGCAGCAGCGGCCGGAGCGAATCCACCGTCGCCAGCACCGCCCTTTCCACCGACAGCATGTTGCCATTCGGCTGGCGCGACACATTGATCAGCGCCGCAGGCTGTCCATTGCCGCTGGCCAGTTCGAACTGATCCTCGGTGCCATAGCGCACGGTGCCCAGGTCGCGGACCCGCAGGGGGGCCCCGCCCTGGGATCGCAGCACGAGGTCGCCCACCGCATCGGGAGTGGCGGCCAGACTCGAGACCAGCACGCCGAGCTGGCGGTAGTCGCGGTCGACCCGGCCGGCGGCGACGATCGTATTCGCCGCGCGCAGCCGCTCGGCCACCTCCGCGGCACCGATGTGATGGGCGCTCAGTCGCGCCGGATCGAGCTGAACCGACACCTCGCGCACCAGCCCGCCCTGCACATCCACGTTCCCGACATCGGCCAGCCGCGCGAGGCGCGGCCGGATGGTGTACTGCGCCAGGTCGCGCAGCAGCACCGGATCGCCGCCCACCAGCTCGAACTGCAGCATCGGGAAGACCGAGGGGGTGAGCCGCTCGGCGGTCAGCTGGAGCCCCGGCGGAAGCTCTGACTGGAGCGTCGCGAGCCGGGCCTGCACCTGCTGCAGCGCGAAGGGCATGTCGGCGCCGGCGCGGAAATCGAGATTGAGTTCGGCGGCGCCCCGCACCGTACGGCTCCGCACCCGGCGCAGGTCGATCACACCGATCAGGGCTTCTTCCAGCGGCCGGGTGACGGCGACGACCATGTCGCGCGGTTCGAAGGTGCCGCCATTCGCCAGCACCACGATCCGGGCGAACTCCGCCTCGGGATAGATCCCCGCCGGCAGCTTCGTCGTGGCGTAGGCGCCGGCCAGCGAAAGGAGCAGCGCCGCGAGCCCCACGGCGGCCCGTTGCCGCAGGACGATACCGGCCAGCGTCACGGTGCCGCCCGGCGCAGCGTGACCCGGCTGCTGTCCGGCAGGCCATAGGCGCCCGAGGTGACGATCACCTCGCCGGCTCGGAGATCGCCGGTGATTTCCGCCCGCCCGCCCTGCCGCACGCCGACCACCACCGCATGACCGCGCACGATCGAGTCCGCCCCCAGCACAAAGACCTGGAACTCATTGCCCACCAGGACCAGCGCCGAGTCAGGCACGACCAGCACGCCCCGGCGGGTCTCGACCGAGACCCGGGCTTCGGTTGACGCCCCGGCCCGCATCCCCGCGCCACCACCGCTCACACGGATCAGCACCTGGGCGGCATTCGTGCTGGTATCGAGCGCGGGGGCGATCGCGCGGACCCGGCCGGTCGCAGCTGCACCACCGCCCTCCACCGCGATCTGCGCGGTCAGTCCGACGCGGAGCAGCCCCAGGTCCGCCGCTGGCACCGCCGCCACCAGGTCGAGCACGGCATCGTCCACCACGGCCGCGAGCGCCTGACCCGCGGCCACCCGTTCGCCGGGTTGTACCGTCACCTCCGCCACGACCCCCGACAGCGGCGAGACCAGCTGACTCCGGACCAGCAGCGCCTCCGCGGCGCGTGCGGCCGCTTCCGCCGCCGTCGCCACCGCCTCCTGCTCTTCCACACTCCGGCGGGCGGTGATGCCCTCCGTGAGCAGCCGCCGCTGGCGCACCGCGTTCGCCGTGGCGGCATCCGCCTGGGCCCGCAGCGCGGCGGCCTGCCCGGCGAGTTCCGGCGCGTCCAGTTCGATCAGGACGTCGCCCCGGCCCACCCGGTCTCCGATGCTCACGGCCACGCGGCGCACCACGGCATCCATCGGCGCGGTCAGCGCCGCTGAACCACCCGGCACCGGCGCGAGTCGCCCGACGACCGTGACCGTCCTGGTGATGGTGTCACTGCGCAGCGTATCCAGTTCCACGGGGATCACCGGTGCTGCGGGCGCCTGTTCAGCCGAACCCCCACCGCAACCGAGCAGCAGCAGGAGGAAAGAGAGAGCTCTCATCAGGGGGTACCGGTCAGCGCGTGCCATGATGCCAATGCCTCTTGAAAGGCGAGCAGATCGTCCAATGCCACTGTCGCAGTCTCCCGCTCGGCGCGGAGCGCATCGAGCACCGGGAGTACTCCCGTCTCCCCGAGTTCGTACGCTGCGAGCGCCTTGGCGCGCAGCAGCGCCGCCGCTGGCAACAGTGTGTCACGCGCGCGGCGGGCCCGCGCTGCCGACTCCACCAGCCGGACTCGCGCGACCCCCACCTGGGCCATGACCTCCATGCGCGTCTCGCTCAACTGGGCGGAGGACTGTTCCGCCCGCGCCGCGGCCCCCGCCGCCAGCGCGCCACCCCGGTGCCAGACCGGAAGCGGTACGCTGACCCCGAACAGCCAGAGTGTGTGTCCCGGCTGTGCCGGATCTGACCAGTCCGCGCCGAGCTCGATCGAAGGGAGCGGGACGCGGGCGCGCGTTGCGCTTCGGGCCTGCGCTGCGGCGACGGCCGAATCCGCCTCCGCCCGGCGGATTGCCGGAGACGAAGCGGGCACGGTCGAGACCAAGCTGTCCGAAGCGTCGAGATCGCTGTCGAGGCGGCCCGCGATGCGCGGTGCGGCGGTCGAACCCCAGCCGATCGCGCGAACGAACGCCGAGATGCTGCGCTGTTCGCCTTCACGCGCGCGCGAGAGGTCCTGCTGCACCCGGCTCGCCTCCAGCGCCAGGCGGAGCGATTCGACCTGCGGGATCTCTCCTTGCTCGAAGCGGTGTGCGGCGAGCGTCGCGGCCGAATCCGCCGCCGTCGCCTGCTGCTCCGCCAATCGGCGCGCCTCCCGGCCCGTGATCGCGCCGAAAAATGCGATCCGGACCTCCAGGGCGAGCGCCGCATCCGTCAGCGCCGAGTCCGCGGCTGCACGGTCGAGGGAGCGGAACGCCGCCTGACGATCCGCTCCACGGGTGAGCAGCCAGCCGAGCGTCTGCTGCACAACCAGGTGCTGGCGCGGCGTAGCCTCCGTATACGAGTAGCCGAGGGTCGGGTTGGGGACGGCGGAAGCGGCGCCGATGCCGGCACGCGCTTCGGCGATCACCGCGCGCGCCGCGTGAAGCTGGGCACGATGCGCCCGGGCATGGGTCATCGCCTGGGCGAGCGTGAGGGAGTCCGGTGCCAGGGCCTGCAGCAGCACGGCGGCGCCGAGTGCGACGATCAGCATGGCGCAGCGAAGGATGGGATCACAGGACAGGCATCATCGCATTGGATCAATGCAGACGCAAGGTGAAGCCGGAACGCACGAGGAAGGCCTGGCTGTTGTCGTATGTCAGACTGAGCGAGCCGAACAGCCCGGCGGTGAAATTGTGGCCGATGCCGACAGAGCCGAAGACCTCACCGCCCGCGACTTCGGGATTGAGGGTGTTCTCCGGCCCACTGGCGCCGGTGGTGGTATTGGCCAGTACTTCGCTGAACAGCTCCGTGGTTGGCGTCAGGCGGTATTGCACCGCGAGCGCCGCGCTGAGCAGGTTCCCGACGCTCGCCCCGGCGGGTTTCCCCTGCAAGGTGTACCCGGCGTTGAAATGCGAATCCCACCGCCGCCCGAGGTGCTTGCTCAGGATGAGGTAGCCCGCCACATCGGTCTTGCCCGTCCCGATCAGGTTATTGCGCGCGGTGGGAAACTTGACCTCTGCGCCGAGCGCGATCGCCGGTCGGCCGCCACGCTCCTGCGCCAGCAGTCCGATGAGCGTCGCTTCCATGTCTCCAGCGCCGGTGACATGCTTGCCGCCCTTGGGACGAATCGAGGTGTACGGCACCGGCTCGATCAGAAACTCGAGCCGATTCGAGAGCCCGATCTCCCCCGAGAAGGGGACGGCGATCTCCCGGCCAGTGGAGGAGGTCTGAAATTCGAAGTTGTAGCCCACGACCACGCGTCCCGCGGGCAGGGTGCGGGCATCCTCGGTCTCGAGCGCCTGGGCGTGGAGCGGGCCGGCGGCACAGGCGGTGATGAACACGATCAGGGATATCGGGTGACGCATGTTCCTCCCGGAGTGTGCGGGGAATGATCTCACTGTTGAACGGTGGGAAGCATGCGTCCGGGAGATGACCGGAGGATGTCAGCGCGGTTCCGTCACGGGGGCGATGGCGTGGGAGGTGGCACGGATGGCGTGCGCCCGCGATCCCGGCGGTGGACGATCCACACCGCAAGCAGTGCCATGACCGCCCCGCTGACCACATCGCTCAACCAGTGCTTGTTGTCATTGATACGGGACCAGGCGGTCCCGCCCGCGCCGAGCAGCAGCACCACTCCCGCCGCCGGCGAGGTCTCGAGCGCGAGCGAGCCTGCCAGCGCGAAGGCGGCGGCGGTGTGGCCGGAGGGGAAGGAACTCGGGCCATCGAAGGGCCGGAACTCCCGCGGGGACTGGCTGAAGCCAGGGCGCACCCGGCCGACGGCGAACTTGATACCCGTGCCGAGGAGTCCAACGGCCAGCAGCGCAATCGCCGCGCGGCGGCCTGCATGAAGCAGCCCCGGACGCTTGAGCAGGCGGCCAGCGATCAGCAGACCGAGAACCACCGGGAGGTACACCTCGGCCTGGCCCAGGTGACGAAACCTGCGCGCCCACTGATCCAGTGTCGGATTGCGCTCGGACTGGGCGGTCACTCGCGTCAGGCTGTCCAGCGTGAATGGCGTCCAGACCGGCCTGACGGCCGGGCCGGGGGCTGGCGCCAGAGAGTCAGCGTTAGGACGCGCTGGACCGGCTGTCGCCGCCGAATCGGCCTGACTACGCGGGTGCACGGTCAGTGCCCGGGCCGCGGTCCGGGGGCAGGTGCAGGGAAACCCGGGTGCGGCCGGCGACCTGCTCGCAGGTCAGAGTTCCACCATGCTGTTCTGCAATCCAGCGCAGGATGCCAAGCCCCAGTCCGCCCTCCGGTCGAGAGGAGTCGATAGCGGGAGTGGCAGTGAGTTCCGGAACGGCTGCGCCGGAATTGGTCACGACCAGCCTGGTGGATGCAGCATCGAACAGCACGGACACACTGACCGGCGCCTCGCTTGTGCCATGGCGCAACGCGTTCTCGATCATCTCGAGCAACGCCTCTCGAAGCAGGGCTGCATTTCCCCGTACCACCGCGGGCGCCACCTCGTCCAGCCTCAGGCCGCGTCCGAGGTCGTGGGCCCGGCCTCGCAGCACTTCAGCGCACTCGAGCACCAGCGCATCGAGTTCAACGGCATCGTCGAGCGCGGGGCGTTCGCCGGTGCGCGCCTCCGCCAGCAGGAACAGATCGTTGACCCGGCGCTGCATCTGATCGGCCGCAACCCGAATCCGGTGAAAGGCCGCGGCGGTATCCACCTCGCTTCGGTGCTCGGCCAGGATTGCTTCGCCCAGGACCAGGGTGAGCGGGGTGCGGATCTGGTGAGCGGCCTGACGCAGAAACAGCCGGTTTTCCTCCCGGGCCCGTTCCAGCCGATCGAGCAGGCCATTGAATTGGAGCGCGACGCGGTCGACTTCGTCCGGGACGGCGTTGGTCCACAGTCGATCGTTGAGCCGCTCAGGGGAAACGGAGCCGATCTGCTGTTCCAGCAGTTGAATCGGGAGGAGGGCTCGCCGGGACAATAGATACCCGCCGGTCAGGCTGGCCCCGAGCACCAGCGGCACGCTGAGCACCAGCCAGAGCGCCAGGTCCTCACGCTCCTCGGCCAGCACCTCCGTGGGAGCGAGCACGGCGACGGCGAACGCCGGTGCGGCCGTCGCGAGGTACACGACGCGGCGCAGAGGATGTTCCATGCCTACGGGGACGTCGTGAACCAACGACCCGGTGCCGAGTGGCCGGGATGCCGCGAGCCAGGCAGGTGGCCCCTGCTCCGCGAGCGGCTGGCCCTCCGGCGACAGGACGACATACCCGCCATCCCGGCTGGGCCACTCGCGCAGGGCCTCGCGGGCAGCGGGCGCGAGGCCATCCCCCGGGGCCTCTTCGTATTCCCGTCGAACGGCCGCAGCGAGCGTGTGTGCCTGGCTGGTGATGTGTCGAGTCAGGCGCTGCTCCGACTGCACCCAGAGATAGGAGTACAGGAGGATATCCAGGAGCAGCAATCCGGCCAGAAAGGCCAGGGCGAATCGCACCGCAAGGCGGAACCGAAGGCGACTAAGAGGCATCGGCCGGGGGAGTGGCCGCGAGCTGGTACCCCATCCCGCGTACGGTATGAATCAACGGGGAGGTGCCTGTCGGATCGAGCTTGCGGCGCACCCGACCGATCAGGACGTCGACGGCATTCCCCACCGGATCGAAGTTATCGTCCCAGACATGGTCGAGGATCTGCCCGCGGGACAGCACCCGGTTCGGGTTGCGCAGCAGGTATTCGAGCAGCGCATACTCGCGGGCGGAAAGCCGGATCTCCGTCTCGCCCCTCCGCGCCGTGCGCGAACCGGGATGCAGGGAGAGGTTTTCGAATGTGAGGTCGACGGGTAGGGTCTCGGTCGGGCGCCGGGCCAGCGCCCGCAGCCGGGCCAGCAATTCCTCGGCGGCGAACGGCTTCGCCAGGTAGTCGTCCGCGCCGGCATCGAGGCCATGCACCCGATCGGTGAGGGCGCTGCGGGCGGTGAGCATCAGGATCGGAGTGTGTCCACCCCCGGCCCGATAACGGCGGCAGACCTCTGCCCCATCGAGATCGGGCAGGCCGAGATCCAGTACAATGAGATCGTAGGGTGAGACCGCGAGGGCAGTGAGCGCGTCGTGGCCTGTTGCCACAATGTCCGGCGCCCACGCCGCCTGCCGCAGCACTCGCTGCAGCAGGTCGGCGACGTCGGCCTCATCCTCAACGATCAGCACCCGCATCGTGCCACTCTACCGACGCGGCGTGGTCTTCTTCGCATCCGCCTCTGCCTCCGCGGCTTCGTCCGCTTCACTTTCATAGCTGTTTTCGACCACCTTGCCGGTCCTGGCGTCGATGCCGATTTCCTGAATGCCACTCTTGCCAGGCACCGATAGGTCGAACGAATAGATCAGCAGCCCCTTCTCCTCCTCGAGTTCGCCTTCCTTGATCTTCGATCCCCTGGGCCCGGTCCGCAATGCGATCGCGACGGCGGAGTCGGCTGAAAGCGTGGCGCGAGCCTTGAGCCCGGGCTTCGTTTCCTTGATCACCGGCATCCCCTGCTGCGCGACAACTATCGTCGGTACCAGCAGAAGAGCCCCCAACGCGAAACAGCGCACCATGGAATTCGACATGTCAACGTTCTCCGCAATGGGTGTGGCAACCAGCCAGACCCGGGAAAGGCAGCGCTCCTCCCGGCTGGGAGACAATCGTAGCGGAACGGGGTGACGCGAAGATGACAGGCCGGGGAGACCGGCCACTGCCGGCCCTCGATTCAGGGGGCGGCACTACCCGCTTCCGTCCGGCGGTACACGATGCCGGTCACTCCCCGGAACACCACCTGATAGTGATCCGCCTGGTAGTCCCGGAAGAAGGGATACCGCGACATGACGTACACCGGCCGCTCGCGGACCGCATCGGTGTCGATGATGGAGCGGGTGGCGGGCTGGCGATCGGCGTCGAGGTGCATCCCCACCTTGGCGTCGCCCTGGCCCCAGACATAGATCCGGTTTTCCGGCGATGAATGCGCCCGCACATAGAGCGCCGCGTCCGGCACCGTCCCTGGCCGCGCGAATCCGGCGGTGACCGCCACCAGAAAGACCAGCGCGGAAACGGCGAGCCAGCCGCGGTACGCCGTGCCGTTGAGACGGGCGCACGGCCCCCGGTGTGTGCTTCGCCAGAGGGCGAGCGCCTGCGGTGCCGCCAACAGCGCCAGCGGCGGGATCAACTGGAGATAGTAGTGAAACAACCATTGGCCATTCACCCCCACACCGATGAGGGAGACCGCGAGCAGCAGCAGCAGCAGCGCGCGCAGTTCGGGACCGCGCACCCGCCATACCCGCTCATGCCGGATCGAGGACCGCACCGACAGGACGACGGCAAGGAGCAGCGGCGCCAGCTCCAGCACAAAGAACGCCCCATTACTCAGCGCCCGGTCCCAGTAGACCCAGGTACCGACACCGAACGCCGCGGCCTGGCTGCGCACGGTCCAGTAAATCGCATCGTGCAGGATGCCGGCGCGCGCCAGCATCAGGCCCGCGCCCCCCAGCGCGACTATGAATCCGGAAGCGAGGAGTGCGACCTGAATCAGCGTCTGCGTCCAGGTGAGGCCCGCCCGGCGACGATCGGCCGGATCCAGGAGATTGCACCCGAGCGCCGCGCCGGCGACCCCCGATGGCCGTTTCAGCAGGAAGGCGACGGCGACAAGGGCTCCGGCACAACACAGCTCCAGCCGCAGCAACGATCGGCTGGGGCGCAAGGTGAGCGCCAGCGCCGCCACGACCGGCAGGTTCATGATGAGCTCGCCGTTGAACGCCTGGTTACGGTAGTCACCCCAGCCGGGGAACAACCCGTACAACAGCGCGGCGGCGAAGCCCGTGACAGGATCGAACAGTCTGCGGGCGATCAGGTACAGCAGGTACATCGTCGCGAGGGTCCACAACAGCGCGGCGCCATGCAGTGCTGGCCGGTTATGGGTACCGGCTGCGCCGAGAATCGCGGCACACAGCACAAGCAGAAGGCGCGGCTTGCGCTCGGCAGAAGAGACCTGCCAGGTGAATGGAAAATGACAGGCGGGGTGTTTCCGGCGCGGGATCGGGTGAGAATCGTGTGCTCCAGCCGGGAGTGGCCCACGACCCTTGCCTTCCACCGGATCGAGGCCATTCTACGGGTAGGCTGTCCCGTCAACCCATGCCCTGTGAGTCTCCCCGTGCGACGAGTATAGCTTGGCCACTGACCCACGACAGTCTCGGAGCACCCGGCTGATCGACCTGGAAACCCGGGCCTCATGGATACTCCGGGCCGTCCGGATGGACACCATCCGGAGCAAGCTCTTCGGGTTCGCCCTGCTCGCCACCCTCATCCCCTCGTTCAGCCTGGCGTGGCTCTCCTTCCTGCAGAACAAGGGAGCCGTCACGGCCAAGGTCACCCAGGAGCTGCAGACCGCCGGCGCGCAAGCGACCCGGGAGCTGGACCTCTGGGTGAAGGAGCGGGTGTACGAGCTCCATACCTTCACCCTTCCTTCCCTCGTCGTCGAGAACCTGCAGCGCCTCTCCTCCGGCGCCGCGCCAGCCGGCGCCCGCCGGCTGAGCGATTACCTCGGGTCAATTCGCGAACGGCTGCCCGACTATGAGGAGTTGATGGTCCTGGGCCCGAGGGGCGGCGTGATCGCCAGCAGCAGCAGCACGACCCGTGGCGCGCGCCTTCCGCCCGGCTGGGAGCGGGAGATCGACGCCGGTGATGCCGTCCTCGGAGCTCCGGTGTGGGACTCCGTGCTCAGCATGGCGGTCATGGTCGTGGCGGTACCCATCCAGTCCGGCACCGGCGGGACACTCGGCACCCTCGCGGCCCGGCTCAACCTCTCCTCGGTGGAGGCGATCGTCAGCCGCCTGGCCCCGATCGGTTCCGGGCGCACCACGCTGGTCGCCCTCGATGGAACGGTCATCAGCGGTACGGCGGCGGCCGGGCCGGCCACGGCCGCACTCCGACTGGCCGGCGCCGCCATGACGATGCTGCTGCAGGAGCCGGGCATCGTGCACGAATACTCGAGCTACGACGGCCTCCAGGCCCTTGGTGCGCTTCAGCCAGCGGGGCGCTCCGGCTGGTCCGTGCTGTCCGAAGTCCCCGTCGCCTCCGCCTACTCCGCCATCACCCGGATGCGGAACATGACGGTGCTGCTGGTCTCGGCGGATCTCGTCGTCGTCGGGCTGCTGGCTTGGCTGCTTGGCATCATCATCATCCGGCCGCTGAACCGCCTGACACGGGGCGCGGCGGAGGTGGCGGCGGGCGATCTCGCGGTGGACCTGCCGGTGGTGGGCAGCGGGGAAGTCGGATACCTGACGCATGCCTTCAACGACATGGTCGCCCGGCTGCGCGAGAGCCGGGAGCAGCTCGAACGACTTTCCGTCACCGATGGCCTGACCGGGCTGTACAACCGCCGGCATCTGATGGAACGGCTGCGCAACGAAACCAGCCGGGCCCGCCGCACCGGGCAGCCCTTCGCCGTGGTGATGCTCGACATCGATGACTTCAAGGCCTACAACGACACCTACGGACACCTGGGCGGCGACGAAGTGCTTACCCGGGTAGCGGCGGTGCTGATCGCATCCACCCGGCAGGTGGATTGCGTAGCCCGGTACGGCGGCGAGGAATTCCTGCTGCTGCTGCCCGACACCGGCATGGCCAGCGCGGTCGAGGTGGGGGAGCGGATCAGGGAAGCGGTAAAAGCCGAGCGGTTCGCCGGCGGTCACGTCACCGTCAGCCTCGGCGTGGCGACCTTCCCGGAGTTCGGCGCGTCGCCCGAAGGCGTGATCATGAGCGCTGACGTAGCCCTCTACCAGGCCAAGAGCAGCGGCCGGGATGCCCTGGTCGCCGCGTCACCGGAATCCCCGACGGCCTGACCGGCCGGATCCCCTCTACGGCATCGTACCGCTGCCTCCCCCAATCAGGGCGCGCGAGACCCAGCCGCTCCGCCCGTCGGCCGCACTGACCCGCACCCACCCTTCGACATATGCAAGCCCGGACACGGCCGCGCCCGGGTCGAGGGTGAAGAGAATGCGGGTGCCGGTGCCGGGACCCTCGCGCACATTGCAGCGCGAGGTGATGACGAGCGGCACCAGCGTGGCGAAGGTCACTTCACCACTGCGGAGGCCAGGTCCACCCGTCGCCCCCGCCCGCCCCCGCCCCACCCCGGCCAGGCTCTTGGCCAGGTTGGCGAGGTACACCGCGCCGCCATAATTCTGCTTGTTGAACTCGGTATTGCTCTGGTCCAGCAGCTTCTTGGCCTGAGTGTATTCCGCCGGTGCACGCTGGCCACTGCTTCCCCGCAGTGCCTGCACCGATACCTCCGCCTCCGCGATGCTGGACGCTCCTTCGGCCCGGGTCGCGAGACTCTGCAGCTTCGCCATCGCGCGAACCGCCTCCTGCCGCGCCTGATCCAGCCGGCTCTGCAGTTCATTGACCTGCGCCTCGCGCTCCAGCAGCCGCAGTTCCAGTCGCGCCACCCGGGCGTCGGCCTCCGGATCCCGGATCACCACCGTATCGAACGACATTATCGGAGCGGGGAGGGGGGGGGCCGCCGCGACCGCGACCTCCGCCGCCGGTTCCAGCGCCGGCGCCGGCGCCGGAGCGGGCTGCTTTCGGCCGCAGCCCGCGGCGAAAGGAATGGTGGCGCTGACCAGCAGAGACAAAAGGATAGGCGATCGTGGCATGCGTTGCCCTCGCGCGGAATTCGGTGGGGGGTGAAAGAAAGATGCCCCGATCAGCCCGCGACTTCAATCAACTGCTCCATCAGCGCCGCACCGGCGGTGATGACGCCCGAGCCCAGTGGATCCTCCGCCAGCACTTCAACCGGCCCCTGCCCCAGGTGGATCCCGCTTGGTGTCAGGACGCTGATCCGCGTCGCCCAGGGGGGGAGCGGTGGCCGGACGCCCACATAGTATCCGATCTTCGTCACCAGTCCGCGGCGGAAGCTGACCCACGGCTCGGACGGCCCGGAGCCGGCCCAACCCGGGAGGGGGACCTCGCCAGACAGCAGGTCACCCATCGGCGCGCTCCGGTCGTGCGTCAGACCGTCGGCTCCAGGCGGATGGGCCGCACGGCGGAATGAGCGGGGGGACAATCGACATCCTCGATCCGAGGACGGCACGAACGGACCACGCGGATCGGTGCCACGGGAACGGAAACACGACGATCACACGGCGGCACAACGCACCGGCCGGTGCTCGCGCGGCTCAGCCGGGCGCGGAATGGACTATGATTGGGACCCTGCCGCATTGTCCGGCCGGCGGTCCCGCTGTGGTTCCCACCTCGGTATTCATGGCGGCCGATTCCACCGGGGCGGGCAATCCGGTGCGGGAAGGCGGTGTTCTCCCCTGCATTGTGCGCCCCGCGTGGTGTGGTCTCCCCCCGGGACGTCTGGAGGTTGTCTGCCCGACATGCTGACGTCCCTGCTCCGTCTCGTCGGAATGGGGCGACCCACCCCGGGCGAACTGCCCCTGCAAGGCGAGCTGCTGAGCATCGAGCGGCTGGAGGAGCGCGCCAAGGCGCTCGCCGCCAGCTTCACGCTCGCCCGGAATCCCCGGCGCAAGGCCGGCCCCTTCTTTGCCCGGCTCGATGACAACGCCCGGGTCCTGCGCGGCGCTTACCGCACCCTGGCCGACGACGTCCATCGCGGAGAGTTCGTGCCGCCAGCGGCGGAGTGGCTGCTCGACAACTTCCACCTCATCCAGGGCGAGATCCGGGACACCCGGCACGACCTGCCCCGGCCCTACTACCTCCAGCTCCCCAAGCTCGCCTCGCGAGAGAATGCCGGCATCGCGCGGGTCTACGCGATGGCCCTCGAACTCATCCGGCACACCGATGGCCGACTGGACCGACCGCAGCTGGTACGCTTCCTGACAGCCTATCAGACCGTCGCCCCGCTCACCATCGGCGAACTGTGGGCCTGGCCGATCATGCTGAAACTCGCACTGATCGAGAGCCTGCGCCGCCTGGCCGACGAGACCATCCGGGGCCGGGCGGCGCGCCTGCGGGCCGACGACTACCTCACGGGGCTGGGCAGCGCCGAGAGCGCGGCACCACTGGCCTCGTTTCCCACGATCCTGCACTCCGCGTACGTCGTGCGCCTGCTGCAGCGGATGCGGGAGTATGGGCCGCTGGTCTCGCCGGTCCGCGCCGCGATCGAAGACCGACTCGCGGCGCAGGGGATGACGCCCGAAGACGCGATCCGGACCGAACACCAGGGACAGGCGGCCAGCCAGGTCTCAGTCGCCAACGCCATCACCAGCCTGCGACTCTGCTCCACACTGGACTGGTCGCAGTACGTCGAGCAAGTCAGCCTGGTCGAGCAGGTCCTGTCGCGCGATCCCGCCGCCGTTTACGGCCGGATGGACTTCAACACCCGCGACCGGTACCGCCAGGCGGTCGAGGAACTCGCCGAGCCCACCGGCGAGGCCCAGCTTCGCGTCGCGCTACGGAGCATTGAGAGTGCCCGGCAGGCTGCCGAACAGAAATCGATCAACGACCGCAGCAGTCACGTCGGGTACCACCTCATCGGTCGGGGGCGCCGTGATCTCGAGACCGACGTGGAATACGCGCCGCAGCCCCTGCTCCGCGCCCGCCGGTTCATCTTCGCCCATAACACCGCCTTCTACCTCGGATCGATTGCGGCCATCACCGCTCCGCTGATCGCGCTGGCCGTGGCCTGGCTGCGCCAGGCAGGGGGGGACGTGACGCTCCAGGTCCGTACCGCCGCCCTGCTCTTCCTCCCGGCCAGCGAGCTGGCGATCGCGGTGGTGCAGCGCCTCGCCGCGCATCTCGTCGCCCCGCGGCGGCTGCCCCGCCTCGCGTTGCTGGACGGGGTGCCGGAGGACGCCCGCACGATGGTGGTCGTGCCGACCCTGCTCACCAGCGTACCCGGCGTCGGGGAACTGCTCGAACACCTGGAGGTTCTCGCGCTCGGCAATGTGGACCCGCGGATTCACTTCGCCATCCTCGGCGATTTCACCGATGCCTGTCTGCCGGAATTGGCCGGCGACGCGGAGATTCTCCTCGCCGCGCGCGGGGGGATCGAGGATCTCAACGCGCGCCTCGGGGAGGGCAAGCAGGATCGCTTCCACCTCTTTCACCGGGTGCGGCAGTGGAACGCGGGCGAAGGGGTGTGGATGGGATGGGAGCGCAAGCGCGGCAAGCTCGAGGAATTCAACCGCTACCTTCGTGGCGCAACGGACACCAGCATCCACACGCATGTCGGTGATCGGGAAATCCTTCCCTCGGTGCGCTACTGCATCACCCTGGACAGCGACACCCGCCTGCCGCTTAACGCGGCGAAGAAGCTGATCGGCATCATCGCTCATCCGCTGAATCGCCCCTTTTTCGATCCGCGGCTGCGCCGGGTGACGGATGGCTACGGCATCCTCCAGCCGCGGGTGAGCGTCACGATGGCGAGCGCGGCGGGATCGCTCTTCGCCCGAGTGTACGCGGGTCATACCGGCATCGATCCCTACACCACGGCGGTCTCCGACACCTATCAGGATCTCTTCAGCGAGGGAATCTTCACCGGCAAGGGCCTGTATGACGTCGACGCCTTCATGGCGGCACTGCAGGGTCGCGTCCCCGAGAACGCCCTGCTGTCACACGACCTCTTCGAGGGACTCCACAGCCGCACTGCGCTGGTCACGGATGTCGAGGTGGTGGACGACTACCCGGCCAGCGTGCTCACTCATGCGCGGCGCCAGCATCGCTGGGCCCGGGGCGACTGGCAGATCCTCTTCTGGCTCTTCCCGCTCGTGCCCACTCGCGCCGGACCGGAGCGCAATCGCCTCCCGGTCATCGCCCGCTGGAAGATCTTCGACAACCTGCGGCGCACCCTCGTGGCGCCGGCCACCGTCGCCCTGCTCGCCCTCTCGTGGCTGGTGCTGCCGGGCAATCCGCTGGTCTGGACCGCGCTGCTCCTCGGGGGCATCGCCTTCCCGCTGTATCCGCTGGTGCGGCGCTTCCTCACCGGCCCGGACGCGCAGCAGCCCGCGGGTGTGTTCCTCCGACTGCTGGCCGATGACCTGCAGGTCGCCGCCGCCCAGACCCTGCTGCAGATCACCTTCCTCGCCTACCACGCCTTCGAGATGGCGCACGCTATCGTGCTCACGCTGGTGCGGCTGGTCATCACGCAGCGGCGGATGCTGCAATGGGAGACCGCGGCGGCGGCGACCGCCCGCGCAGCGGGGATCGGCGGTCGGCGGGGCGTGCTGATGTTCTACGCCGAGATGGCGGCCAGTCCGGTCATCGCCATCACCCTGTTCGTGCTGCTGGCCTCCGCCCGGCCGGCCTACCTTCCCCAGGCCGTCCCGCTGCTTGGGCTCTGGTGCCTCGCGCCACTGGTCGCCGCGTGGCTGAGTCGGCCGGTGTCCCCGGAACAGTTTGTGGTAGGCGCGGAAGACCGTCGGTATCTCCGCCGTGTCGCGCGGAAGACCTGGCGCTTCTTCGAGACCTTCATGGGCCCCGAAGATCATGGCCTCCCACCGGACAACTTCCAGGAAATCCCGGTGCCCACCGTGGCGCACCGCACCTCGCCGACCAACATCGGCATGGGCCTGCTCTCGACCCTTGCCGCCCACGACCTGGGCTTTCTGCGCACCGCCGACCTGCTGCGGCGCCTGGAGGCGACGCTCGACACCGTGGAGCGACTGGAGCGCTTCGAGGGTCACCTGCTCAACTGGTATGACACCCGGACCCTCGCGCCGCTCGCACCCCGGTACGTCTCGACGGTGGACAGCGGCAACCTCGCCGGCGCGCTCCTGGCGCTGGCGGCGGGCCTGCGGCGACTCGGGCGGGAGCCGCAGACGCCGTCCCAGCTCCGTGCCGGCCTGCTCGATACCGCGGAGCTGGCCAGTCAGGCCCTGCTCCCGCTTTCCGGCAGCCCGGGGGGGGATGTCGCGACGACCCAGCTGACGCTCGTGGTCCGGACCATCTGCGCTCTCCTGCGCGAGCCGCTGGACCCGGCCGAGTGCGTGATCGGCGTCGAGCGGCACGCCGCGTCGCTGGAGCATGCCCTCGAGCGCTTCGAGCAGCGCGAGGACACCTCCAGCACGCAGACGGAGGCCACCTGGTGGTGCCGAGCCCTGCTGGCCAGCCTCGCGAGTCGTGACGACATCGGTGAGACCCACGCGCTCCAGCTCGAGGAGCTCACCGATCGTGCGGGCGCCCTGGCCGACGCGATGAATTTCGCGTTTCTCTACGACCGGGAACGGCAGATCTTCGCCATCGGCTACCGGCTGGCGGATGCGGAGAGTCCCGCCCGACTCGACCCCTTCTTCTATGACCTCCTGGCCTCGGAGGCCCGGCTCGCGAGTTTCGTCGCGATCGCCAAGGGCGATGTGCCGGACAGTCACTGGTTTCATCTCGGGCGGTTGCTCACCAGCGTCGACGGCTCCGCGACGCTGCTCTCCTGGAGCGCAAGCCTGTTCGAGTACCTCATGCCCCAGCTCATCCTGCAGGGGTACCCCGGGACGCTGCTGGACCAGTCCTGCCGCATGGCGGTCCGCCGGCAGATGGAATATGGTCGCCAGCAGGGCGTGCCCTGGGGGATCTCCGAGTGCGCGTACAATGTGGTCGACCACCACGGCACCTATCAGTACAAGGGCTTCGGCGCTCCCGGCCTCGGCCTCAAGCGCGGCCTCGGTGACGAGCTGGTCGTGGCACCCTACGCCACCGGCCTCGCGGCGATGATCGACCCGGAACGCGCGGCGCAGAACTTCCGTCGCCTGACGCGGGAAGGACTCGACGGCGCGTACGGATTCTACGAGTCGATCGACTATACCCAGCGCAAGCCGGACGACGGGGAGGCGACCCGGGGACCACGACCGCATGGATCCAAGGGCGTGGTCGTGCGCGCCTTCATGGCGCACCATCAGGGGATGAGCCTCGTGGCGCTCACCAATGCGCTGCTCGACTACCCGATGGTGCGTCGCCTCCATGCCGATCCGCGCATCCAGGCCGCGGCGATGCTGCTGCAGGAGCGCATCCCGCGTCATGCGCCGATCACCCAGCCCCGGCCGGCGGAGGAAACCCGGGTCGCCGCGCCCGCCACCACCGTGGCCGCCCGCCGGTTCCGTTCGCCCCACACCAGGTATCCCCACGCCCAGTTTCTTTCCAATGGCAGCTACACCGCCGTGGTCACCAACGCGGGCGGCGGGGCCAGTTTCTGCCGCGGCCTTGCCGTCACTCGCTTTCGCGAGGATGCGACTCGCGACGTGGGCAGCCAGTTCCTCTACCTCCGGGATGTCCGCAACGGATCGGTCTGGTCCGCCGCCTACCATCCCACCGCGCGGGAACCGGAGGAGTACCGCGTCATCTTCCAGGCCGAACGGGCCACGTTCCGCCGTCGCGACGAGGACATCCGGACCCAGATGGAGATCGCCGTCTCCACCGAAGACGATGTCGAGGTCCGCCGCCTCACGATCAGTAACCTCAGCGACCGGCCCCGGGAGCTCGAGGTGACCAGCTACGCCGAAATCGCGCTGGCCGCGCAGGCCAGCGATCTCGCGCATCCGGCGTTCAGCAAGCTGTTCATCGAAACCGAGTACCTGCCGGAATGCGCCGCCCTGCTGTGCGCCCGTCGGCCCCGCAGCCGGGAGGAGTCCGGCGCCTGGGCGGTCCACGTCCTGAGCGTCGAGGGGCGGATGCAGGGTCCGGTCGAGTGGGAGACCGACCGGCTTCGCTTCCTCGGCCGGGGCCGCGGTCCCGAGGATCCCGTCGCCCTCGACGGCCGGCCGCTCTCCGGTACCACCGGGGCGGTGCTCGACCCCATCGTCAGCCTGCGCCAGCGCATCCGCCTCGCCCCAGGCGGCTACGTCCGGCTCTCCTTCGCCACCGGCATGGCCTCGACCCGCGAGGCGGCGCTGGCGATGGCACAGAAGTATCACGATCCGAGCGCGGCCGCCCGGACCTTCGCGCTCGCCTTCACCCAAACCCAGGGCACGCTGCGCCACCTCGGCATCACCAGCGAGGAAGCCCAGCTGTTCGAGCGTCTGGCCTCCCGGGTGCTCTACGCCGACGCCTCGCTGCGCGCCGGACCCGAGGTCCTGGCGCAGAACGTCCTCGGCCAGCCGGGACTCTGGGGCCACGGCATCTCCGGTGATCTCCCCATCCTGCTGGTCCGGGTGCTCTCGGCCGACGACGTGCCGCTCGTGCTGCAACTGCTCCAGGCGCAGGAGTACTGGCGCATCAAGGGGCTCAAGGCCGACCTCGTGATTCTCAACGAGCACCCGGTGAGCTATCTCGACGAGATGCATGTCGCACTCGCGGAGCTGCTGGACACCGGACCATGGGGCGGCTGGAAACACCGCCCGGGCGGCGTCTACCTGCTGCGGAGCGACCGGATGGCGGAGAGCGAACGCATCCTGTTGCAGTGCGTCGCCAGCGCGACATTGAGCGGCGATCGCGGCGAGCTCGCCACCCAGCTCGATCATCCCTATCCGGAGCTCCCCGCACGGCGCGAGCTGTCGGCCCCCGTCGAGCGGCCGCGCTCCGCCCGGAGCGACGCGGAGGAAGTGCCGGTGCCCCCGCTCGCCTTCGGCAACGGCACCGGCGGGTTCGCCGAGGGCGGGCGCGAGTATGTCATCGTGCTCGACGGGGCTCAGGAAACCCCATTGCCATGGGTGAATGTCCTCGCCAATCCCGACTTCGGCAGCGTCATCTCCGCCTCGGGCTCCGCCTACAGCTGGGCCGAGAACAGCCGGGAGAACCGGCTGACGCCGTTCACCAATGATCCCGTCACCGATCCGACACCGGAAGCGATCTTCCTGCGCGACGAGGAGACCGGTGATGTCTGGTGCCCCACCCCCGGACCGGTCGCCCGCCCCCACGATCGCGGGCGATACATCATCCGCCACGCCGCCGGCGTCACCCGCTTCCACCACGCCGCGCACGGCGTCGTAGGGGAGCTGGCGGTGTTCGTCGACCCGGTGGATGCCATCAAGTTTTCGCTGCTCACGCTGACCAATCGAAGCGCCCGCCCCCGGCGACTCAGCGCCGTGGGCTATACCGAATGGAGTCTCGGTCCGCCGCAACCGGGGCAGCATCTGCATGTGGTGACGGCGTTCGACCCGGAGACCGGCGCGGTGCTGGCGCGCAATCCGTACAACCGGGCATTCGCCGGCCGGGTCGCCTTTGCCGGCGTCAGTGAACCGGTGCATGCCGCCACCGGGGATCGCGTCGCATTCATCGGCCGCAACGGTGCGCTGGGCCGACCGACAGGACTGGGCGGGGAACCGCTGGAGCAGCGCTTTGGCGCGGGACTCGATCCCTGTGCCGTGCTGGTCACCCTGATCGAGCTTGCGCCGGGTGAGACCCGCCAGCTGGTCTTCCTCCTGGGTCATGGCCGGGACGAATCGGATGCCCGCACGCTCCTCGCGCGTCACGGCAGCGTCGCGGCCGCGACCACCGCCCTCGCGGCCGTGGAAGGATTCTGGGACGCGACACTGGGCACGGTACAGGTGCATACCCCCGACGACTCGTTCGATGTGATGCTCAACCGCTGGCTCCCCTATCAGAACCTGGCCTGCCGCCTCTGGGCCCGCTCGGGGTTCTATCAACCGGGTGGCGCATTCGGCTTCCGCGATCAGCTGCAGGACGTTATGGCGCTCTCGCTCTCGCGCCCGGACCTCTATCGCGCGCACCTGCTGCGTGCCGCCGCACGGCAGTTCCGCGAGGGTGACGTGCAGCACTGGTGGCATGAGCCCGGCGGGCGCGGAACCCGGACCCGCTGCTCGGACGACCTGCTCTGGCTGCCCTACGCCGTGGCGCACTATGTCACGACGACCGGCGATCAGGCGGTGCTCGACGAGCAGGCGCCCTTTCTCGACGCAGCGCCGCTCGCCGCCGGCGAGATGGAGGTGTTCGGCCTGCCGGTGGTTTCCCATGATTCAGCCACGCTGTTCGAGCACTGCCTGCGCGCCATCGACAAAGGACTCACGGCGGGCCGGCACGGGCTTCCCCTGATGGGCAGCGGTGACTGGAACGACGGGATGAACCGGGTGGGCCACGGCGGGCAGGGAGAGAGCGTCTGGCTCGGCTGGTTCCTGCATGCCGTCCTGCGGGAGTTCGTACCACTCTGCGAAAAGCGGGATCCCGCCCGGGCGGCACGCTTTGCGGCCGAAGCGAGCCGGCTGGCCAGCATGCTGGACCGCGCCTGGGACGGCGAGTGGTACCTGCGCGGCTACTACGACGATGGCAGTCCGCTCGGCGCAGCGCAGAACGATGAATGCAAGATCGACTCGATCGCCCAGTCGTGGGCGGTGCTCTCCGGCGCGGCGACGCCCGCACGGGCCGACCGCGCGATGGACGCCGTCCGCACTCACCTGGTGCGCCGGGGCCCGCAGGTCGTGCTCGTCCTGACACCGCCGTTCGATCAGACAGCCCAGGATCCCGGCTATATCAAGGGCTACCCCGCCGGTCTGCGGGAGAATGGCGGCCAGTACACCCATGCCGCGATCTGGACCGTCATGGCGGTCGCGCGGCTGGGCGACGGGGACGAGGCGGCCGAGCTGTTCCACCTGCTCAACCCCGTGAATCACACCCGGACCGCATCAGACGTTGAGCGCTACAAGACCGAGCCCTACGTCACCGCCGGCGATGTCTACTCCCATCCGGCCCATGCGGGACGCGGCGGCTGGACCTGGTACACCGGCTCCGCCGGCTGGATGTACCGCGCTGGCCTGGAGAGCATCCTCGGCCTTCGGCGGCACGGGGCGACATTCGAAGTGGACCCCTGCATCCCTTCGGCGTGGCCCGAGTACTCCATCGACTGGCGGCATGGGAGCAGTCGCTACCAGATTCGTGTCACCAACCCCGGCCACACCTGTCGCGGCGTCGTAATGACGGAACTGGATGGCCAGCCGGTGGACCCCAGAGCCATTCCGCTGCTGGATGACGGGGAGACGCACCAGGTGCGCATTGTGCTTGGTGAACAAGTTCCGGCCCGCCGCAATGTGGGCGCACGTCGAGCCCACCCTGCTACCCCGTAAGCGCCGGCACCGGCGTCAGCAGTTCTCGTATTTCCAGTTGCACCGCTTCCCCTCGCTCAGCCATTCGATCGTTGTGGCGACACGCCGGGCCCGAGTCTCCGCTCGCCTGGCCTCCGTGACCCATTCGATGTATTCCCGGCGCTGGCTGGGACTGAAGTTCGCGTACGTTGCCTTCGCCTGCGCGCTCCGGGCGAGGGCGGAGCGAAGGTCGGCCGGAGCGGGCATGGGGAGCTCCGGGGATAGAGCCATCAGCCGTCAGCCATCGGCCATCGGCCATCGGCCGAATTCGGCTAGCGCTGACGGTTGCTGCGAGGACCAAGAAAAGTGCCGGCTGACGACCGATGGCTCCCCCTACTCTCCCGCCACAAACCCCGTCTCATCCAGCAGCGAATCGGGAATCACGGGACGGATATCGTCACTGGTACCCGGCTGTCCGTCGGGCCCGACGGCGAAGAGATCGTACGACTCGCCGTCGGCGGCAAGGTGATAGTGGAACGGATACGTCGCCAGCAGGGTGGCCGACTGATCGGTGATGTTGATCAGCTTGGTCGGGACGGGACGACCCACCAGTGCTTCCAGCGTCGCCGGATAGCGCCCCTTCGTCCCGCGGTCATGTTCCAGCGCCAGAAGGATTTGTACCAAGTTCTGCTGCGCCGAGGCCCGGCGAGCATCGCGCATCGGGGTGCTATCGCGGAAGAGATAGAGCATGAGGAGCGCGCCGGCGACGTTCAGGAGTGCCCCAGCCCCACCGAGGATGAGCGCAAGCCGCGCCTTGGGACGATCCGAGACCAGTGCCCACGATACGGCGATGGCGGCCAGGACGAAGCCGAGCCCCGGGATGAAGGAGAGGCTCGCCAGCGTTAGGAGCGGCCAGCTGCGTTTCGCGGGGATCGGATCAGGCATCGTTGGGCGTCAGGTGGCAGCGTTCAGCGTTCAGCGTTCAGCGTTCAGCGTTCAGCGGCCAATCTCCGCCTTCGTCCGCTCGGCCGCCAGACCCCCCGATGGCGCCCTCCTTCTTATTTCCTACTCCCTATTCCCTACTCCCTGCCACCTGCTACCCTGTTGCAACCTGACACCCTCCGCCCCCGTAGGGCTCCCGTTCCCGCTACCCCACTCCCGACGGACTTCGACATGCGACACCTGACGCTGGCCTTCCGCACGCTCTTCAAGACCCCCTTCGTCACTGCGGTCGCGGTCCTCTCCCTCTCCATCGGTATCGGTGCCAATGCGGCGATCTTCTCCCTGTTCGACTAGATGCTGCTCCGCGCGCTGCCGGTCGAGACCCCCGGCGCGCTGATCAACCTCTCCGCTCCCGGCCCCAAGCCCGGCATGCAGTCGTGCGGTCAGGCCGGCGACTGCGACGAGGTGTTCAGCTATCAGATGTTTCGCGACCTGGAGAAGAGCCAGACCGTCCTCACCGGCCTCGTGGCACATGTCGGCTTCGGCGCGAGTCTCGCCGATAAGAACGCGCCGTTGAGCGGCGCGGGACTGTTCGTCTCCGGCTCCTACTTCCCCACCCTCGGTCTGCAGCCCGTCATCGGGCGGCTGCTCGGCCCCGACGACGACCGGACCATCGGCTCGCATTTCGTCACCGTGCTCAGCCACCGTTTCTGGCTCTCGCACTTCGATGCTGACCCCGGGGTGCTGGGCCAGACCATCACCGTCAACGGCCACGCCCTGAGCATCATCGGCGTCGCCCCGCGCGGCTTCGACGGGACCACGCTGGGTACCGAACCGAAGGTCTTCGTTCCGCTCACCATGCAGGGAGTGATCGAAGCCGGCCGCGACAACTTCGAACGGCGCAACGCCTACTGGATCTATCTCTTTGGCCAGCTCAAGCCGGGCGTTTCGCTGACCCAGGCGACCAGCGCGCTCAACCGGCTCTACCACCCCATCCTCACCGATATCGAGGTCCCCTTGCAGGAGGGGATGAGTGAAGCCACCCTGGTGCGCTTCAAGGCGAAGGACCTCCTGGTCATGCCCAGCCAGCGGGGGCAGAGCTCGGTCCATCGCGAGGCGCGGACACCGCTCTACATGCTCTTCGGCATCACCGGGGTCGTCCTGCTGATCGCCTGCGCCAACATCGCCAACCTCCTGCTCGCTCGCGGCGCCTCGCGCGCCATGGAGATGGGCGGCCTCGCCTCGCTTCTCGTCGCCCGCTGGACGCTCGGTCTCATCTTCTCGCTCTTCCCGCCGGAGAGCCTGAGTACCCTGCACTTCGGACTCCAGCCGTCGGTGTTCGCCTTTGCGGCACTGCTCTCGGTCGGCACCGGCCTGCTGTTCGGGATGTTCCCGGCGCTGCACAGCACCCGGGCGGATCTCGTCACCACCATCCGCAGCAACGCGGGGCAGATCGCGGGCAATCGCGGCGCGGCCCGCTTCCGCGCCACGCTCGTCACGGTGCAAATCGGGCTGGCGACCGCCCTGCTCATTTCCGCCGGCCTCTTCATGAAGAGTCTCGGCAACGTGACTCACGTCGACCTCGGCGTGCAGGTGGATGACGTCGTCACCTTTGGCATCTCGCCGGAACAGAGCGGCTACGACAGCACCCGCTCCCGGCAACTGTTCGAACGGGTGGAGGAGCAGCTCGCCGCCCTCCCCGGGGTCACCGGTGTCACCAGCTCCACGGTCCCCCCCCTCCTCGCCGGCAGCAACTGGGGCACCGATGTGCATGTGCAGGGCTTCCCCTCGGGGCCGGATGTCGACAACAACTCGCGCCTCAATGAGATCGGCTCCGGCTATTTCGGCACCCTGGGCGTTCCGGTCCTGCCGGCCGCGAGTTCACCACCGCCGACCGCCTCGGGTCGCCCGGCGTCGCCATCGTAAACCAGGCCTTCGTGAAGAAGTTCAACCTGGGCCAGGATGCGGTGGGCAAGTTCATGTCCTCAGGCGGCAGCGACTCGCTCAATACCCAGATCATCGGCGTCGTCCAGAACGCCAAGTACAGCGCCGTCAAGGATGTCATCCCGCCCCTCTTCTACCAGCCGTGGCAGCAGGACGGCCGGGTCGAGTCGATGAACTTCTACGTGAAGACATCGCTGCCGCCCTCACAGCTGCTGCTCGTGCTGCCCGAAGTCATGCGGAAGATCGACCCGATGCTGCCGGTCGAAGGGGTGAAGACCATGCCGCAGCAGATCCGGGAGAATGTCTTCGTCGACCGGACGATCACCATCCTGTCGTCGCTCTTCGCCCTGCTCGCGACGCTGCTCGCCGGTGTCGGGCTGTACGGTGTGCTGGCCTACACCGTCGCGCAGCGCACCCGGGAGATCGGCGTCCGCATGGCGCTCGGCGCGGATGCGCGTCAGGTCCGGCTGCTCGTCCTGCGCCAGGTGTCGGGGATGATGATGATCGGCGGGCTGCTCGGTGTCGCGGCGGCGCTGGGCCTGGGACGGGCGGCAAGTTCACTGCTGTACGGACTCGAAGGTCACGACCCCGTCGTGTTCACCCTCGCGGTGCTCGTGCTCATGCTCGTCGCCTTGAGTGCGGCGTACATCCCCGCGCGCCGAGCCTCACGGGTCGATCCGATCCAGGCGTTGCGGTACGAGTAGGCGGCAGGTGGCAGGCGGCAGGTGGCAGGTGGCAAGAGCAACCGCCCAACCGCCCAATCGCCCAACCGTCCAACCGTCCAACCGTCCAACCGTCCAACCGTCCAACCGTCCAACCGCCAACCCACCTATACTTCGAATGCGTACCGTCGTCATCACCGCACCTTCTGGAGATCTGCTCATGGCTCGTACACCGACCCCCCGCGCTCGCACTCCCCGGCCGACGTCACCCGACTCGCCGCTGCTCTTTTCCACCAAGAACGATCTGCCCGAGGAGACTCGGGCCAACGTGGTGACCCTGCTCAATCAGCGGCTGGCCGACTGCATCGATCTGCAGAGCCAGTGCAAGCAGGCCCACTGGAATGTGAAGGGTCCCAATTTCATCGCGCTGCACACGCTGTTCGACGAGGTCAGTGGCGACGTCGAGAAGTATGTGGATACCCTCGCCGAGCGGGTGGTACAGCTCGGTGGGATAGCGGACGGCACGGTGCGGAGTGTGGCGGCACGCACCCAGCTGCTCGACTACCCGCCGACGCTCTCCGCCGGGGCGCAGCATGTGGCAGCGCTGTCCGACTCGCTGTCGCAGTTCGGCCGGACGGTCCGGATGGGCATCGAGGCGATGGCGGAGCTGGAGGACGCCGACAGCGCCGACATCCTCACCGAGATCTCGCGCGGGCTCGACAAGTGGCTCTGGTTCGTGGAGGCGCATCAGCAGGGGTGAAAGCGCGCGTAGGGGCGCAGGAGGGGCCGCATGCATGCGGCCCCTCCTGCGGCCCCTCCTGCGGCCCCTCCTGCGGCCCCTCCTGCGGCCCCTCCTGCGCCCCTACTGCGGC
>Ga0163153_10002137_pt1 | contig 29571 bp, 39 predicted proteins | sample OliLakLV19MP6IB1_FD_148629 | JGI IMG/M metagenome (GOLD analysis project Ga0163153, IMG submission 148629) | Freshwater microbial mat bacterial communities from Lake Vanda, McMurdo Dry Valleys, Antarctica - Oligotrophic Lake LV.19.MP6.IB-1 | ecosystem: Environmental > Aquatic > Freshwater >...
GGCAATGGCGGCATCGGCCTGGGCATCGCACGCGGGCTCGCGCGCGCGGGCGCGGCGGTTGCAGTCGTCGGACGCAATGCCGAAAAGAACGGCCCCGCGGTCAGGGAACTCGAAGCGCTTGGCGTGAAGTCCATCGGCATCGTCGCCGACGTGACCGACCGCAAGCAGATCGACCGCGCCGTCGCCGAAACCGTCTCGAAGCTCGGGGGCCTCGACATCCTCGTCGCGAACGCAGGCACCAATATCCGCAAGCAGCCGCAGGACTACTCGGAAGCCGAGTGGCACCAGGTCGTCGACACCAACCTCACGAGCATGTTCATGTGCTGCCAGGCGGCTTACCCCGAGATGGTGAAGCGCGGCGGCGGCAAGATCGTCACCATCGGCTCGATGACCAGCCTCTTCGGCTTCGACGTGGCGCCGATCTACGCCGCGACCAAGGGGGCCGCGGTGCAGCTCACCAAGAGCCTCGGCTCGGCCTGGGCCAAGGACAACATCCAGGTCAACAGCATCCTGCCCGGCTGGATCGACACCGACCTCACCAAGCGCGCGCGCCAGATCATCCCCACGCTGCATGACAAGGTCGTCGATCGCACGCCGGCCAAGCGCTGGGGCGTGCCAGCGGACTTCGAAGGCATCGCGGTCTTCCTCTGCAGCGATGCGAGCGATTTCGTCACCGGCACGGCGATTCCCGTCGACGGCGGGTTTTCGAGCTCGCTCTTCTAGGCGACATGCACGCCGCGCCGCGCTGGCGGATGCTGTGGCGGCGACGGATCCTGGTGCTCCTGCTGGTGATCACGCTAGTTGTCGTCGCGTGGAAGTTCGGCGCGTTCGAAACCTTCGGCAGCACCGCAAAGGTCCATGCGCTCATCGACTCGTGGGGGGTGTGGGCGTACGTGCTTTATGTAGTTTCGTTCATGGCGCTGATGCCTTTTGGAGTCCCGGCTTTCGTATGGGTCCTGCCGGCGGGAGTCCTGTGGCCTTTCGGCATCGCATTTCCGTTGTCGCTGATCGCAATTGCAGGCGGGTCGACCGTGGGCTTCTTTTTCGCGCGCTACATAGCGCGCGACTGGGTCGCGGCGCGGATGCCCGGGCGCGTGCGTCGTTTCGACGAGCGGTTCACGGCGAACGGGATTCGCTCGGTCATCGTGTTCAGGCTCATTTTCCAGATCGGCGCGCCGACGCATTGGCTGCTCGGGCTGTCGAGCGTTGGCTACGGCACGTTCCTGGCCGGCACGATCCTCGGGATGATGCCGGTCGTGGCGCTGGTGGCCTGGTTTGGACACGACGTGGTGCACTGGGTGGAAATGCACGGCTTCCTTGCGGCGGGGATCCTCGTCGCGATCGTGGCGGGCGTCATCTTCGCGCGCCGCTGGCTCAGGGCGCGGCAGGTGTAGAGTCACGGCGTTTGGCGCCGGCTGTTCCCGAAATCGGCGTAGTATCTACTTTGTAGACACTTTGGAAAAAGGACGGCGATGAGGGCAAAGGCGCAGCGCTGGGGCAACAGCCTCGCGGTACGGATCCCCAAGGCGATTGCGGACGAAGCCGGTGTGAGCGAGAAGGACGAGTTCGACATCGAAGTCGTCGCAAAGGTCATCCGGCTGAAACCGAGGCAGCGGGCGACATCCCTCGAACAGCTGGTTGCCGGGATTACTCCCGCCAACCTGCACGGGGAAGCGGATTTCGGCCGGCCGCAGGGACGCGAATCTTGGTAGCCCGCTATGTTCCCGAACGCGGCGATGTCGTGTGGATCAATTTCACCCCGCAATCCGGTCATGAGCAGGCCGGGCACCGGCCCGCGCTGGTTCTTTCGCCATCGGCCTATAACGCCAGGACCGGATTGATGCTGTGCTGCCCTGTCACGAGTCGCGAGAAGGGCTACCCTTTCGAGGTCAGGCTGGATGCCGGCGCCGGGGTAAGGGGGGTCGTTCTGTCCGACCAGGTCAAGAGCCTGGACTGGCAGTCGAGAAAGGCAAAACGAAAGGGTAAGGCAGGGGTTGAAACCACCGGACAGGTGCTGGAAATGGCAAGAGCCTTGCTCGCTTGAGCGAGATCGCCGCCTCGACTAAAGGCGGAGAAGGCGAATGAGGCGCCGGGTAACCGGCATCCTTGCCTGCGTGAGGCTGCTCTAATACGTACTTTTTAAAGCGTGATCCATGTATACTTCCTCGTATCCATAAGCTTGCGAGGCAGGCATGAAAGCAATCGTCGCGGAGCGCGGGCAGGTCACCATTCCCAAGGCATTGCGCGACAAGCTCGGCATCCGGCCCGGCACGACCCTCGAGTTCAGCGCCAGCCAGGGCTCCCTGGTTGCGCGCAAAGCCCAGACGGATGCGGTCTCCGGCGTGTTCGGGTGTCTGGGTCGCGGCATCGATACCGACCGGTTCATGCGAACGGTGCGGGGCGATTCGAAGAAGTGATCACCGCGGTCGATACCAACGTCCTCATCGACATATTCGGCGCGGACCCGCGCTTTGGCGCCGCTTCGGCCGCTGCGCTGCGGCGCTGCCTCAACGAGGGGTCCGTCGTCGCTTGCGATGTGGTCTGGAGCGAGACCCGGTCTGCGTTCCCATCCGACACCGCATTCGTCAGCGCGCTCGGAGCGCTTGGGGTCGCGTTCTCGGCGCCGCATGAATCTGCCGCGACGGCCGCTGGTGTGGCATGGAAGAAGTACCGATCCGCGGGAGGTAAAAAGGACCGGGTCATGGCCGATTTCCTGATCGGTGCGCACGCCGCCTCGCAGTGCGATCGGTTGTTGACCCGTGACAGGAGCTACTACAGCAAGTATTTTGCAGGCCTGAAAGTCGTCGATCCCGGTTCCGGCACCGGTTAGGACTTTCCACCGTGATGCCCGCGCGCGAACAGGCGCTGTATCTCGAGCGATAGACCTTGCGCGCCTGCGCCCGCAATGCGGGAGTAACGGCCAACGCAGCAGTCGAAAGAAGCGAGCTGCTGAAGGCGTTGCTGCCCAAGCTCGAGCGCGTCGCGTTCATGGGCGAGCCTTCGAATCCGGCCGGTCCGAGGATAACGGAGTCGCTTCGGGAGGTCGCCGAGAAACACGGGGTCTCCCTCGTGAAACTCGAGGCGGGCACGCTCGGGGAAATCGATCTCGCATTCGCCGCCGCGTCGCGCGAGCGGGCCGGCGCGATGGTCGTGCCGCCCGCAAGCCTGTACATCGCCCAGAGCAAGCACATCGTGGGACTGTCCAGGAAATACAAAATTGCGACTGCGCACCAGAACCGCTCTGCGGTGACCGACGGCGCGCTGGTGAGCTACGGCATCGACTTCGTGGATGGATTTGCGCGCACTGCCGTGTACGTCGACAAGATCCTCAAGGGCGCCAAACCCGGCGACCTGCCGATCGAGCAGGCCGAGCGGTTCGTGAGCGCAGTGAACCGAACCACCGCGAAGTCGCTGGGAATCACGATCCCGCAATCGGTACTTGCGCGCGTGGACGAGGTGATCGAGTGAAGCGGCGCGAGGCGCTCGCGGGAATTGCGGCGCTCGCGTTCGCGTCGCGCGTAGCCGCGCAGACACCCGCCCTCAAGCGCGTCGCTTACGCCGTGCCGGGCTCGCCCGATCCGGCCAACAAGGGCATCGCCGCCTTCAAAGGGCGGCTGGCCGAGCTCGGGTGGGTCGAAGGCCGCACGATCGAATACGTGTTCGGATACGACTACGGCGAAAGCAGCCGGCATGAGAAACAGGTGGCCGACTTGCTGGCGCAGAAGCCTGCGGTGCTATTGGCGGTCTTCGCCAGCATGGCCATGGTTGCCAAGAAGCAGACAAGCGACGTACCGATCGTGTTTGCGATCTCGAGCAACCCGGAAAAATTCGGGCTGGTCGCCACGCTCGCCCGGCCCGGCGGCAACGTCACCGGCGTGTCGACGCGGGAACTCGAGCTGCTTGGCAAGCGCGTAGAGCTGCTCCATGAGCTCGTTCCCCGCCTGCAACGCGTCGCCGTGCTCACCAACCCGCTCTCGCCGGAAATTTCCAAGCTGTACATCACCGGCTACGCCGCGCAGGCCGCAAAGCTCGGCATCAAGCTGATCGTCTCCGAGGCGCGCTCGGCGGCCGAGATCGGGCCGGCGTTCGATCGCATGGCGCGCGAAGGGGCGCAGGGCGTGCTGAACGTCGCGGACCCGCTGCATCTGCAATCGCGGGAAGAGCTGGCCCGGCATGCCGCGCGCCTTCGGCTCCCGGCCGTCTACGTGATCGACGAATTCGTCGAAGCCGGCGGGCTGCTTTCGTTCGGCACCGACCGGCTGGAGCAGCTCCGCCGCGCGGCCGGCCATGTTGACAAGATCCTGCGCGGGGCCAATCCGGCAATGCTGCCAGTCGAGGAGCCGACGAGGTTCGTGCTGGCGTTGAATCTCAAGGCCGCGAAGGCGCAGGGGATTGCAATTCCCCAGTCGATCCTGCTGCGCGCGGATCGGGTGATCGAATGAGGCAGTCTCCTGCTGCACCAGGGCGCCGACCGCCGCAAGGAAACTGCGGCGACTGAGGCCGGACACGCGCAGCGCCATTGCCTTCATGCGGCTTCCCCGAGCAGCCGTCCGGGCTGGACGGACTGACTTTAGGCCGCTGCACCGGGAGGGTCAAGGCGGCGGTTGCTGATTTTGCAAAAGCCCTTAGTTCTCATGGACTAGCCGTTTGCGGCAACTGATTTTTTGCTTATCCTTCCGTCGCGCAGCATGGCTACTTACCCGACCCGAAAACGCGCCGCGGGTGTAGCCTGATTCCGATCGGGGGATCGCATGGACAGACGTGAATCGGTACTGGCGCTGATTGCGTTCGGAGTTGCCGCCGTTTCGTCGCGCACGCACGCACAATCGCAGCCGGTGCGGCGTATCGGAGTGCTCCAGCCCAACGCCGATTTCGCGATCCTGGACGCTGCCTTTCGCAAGCGGCTGGCCGCGCTTGGCTGGGTCGAAGGGTGGCGAACGCAGCCACCAGTACGTTGGTGTCGAGGAATACCCTTGAGAGACGGCTAGAAGACGTCCTCAACGGTGAGTAGGCCTGCGCGCTCGGCAAAGGGGCGGGTCCTGCGCCGGGCATTCTCGAACTCGATCAAGGCCAGCTGCCGGTCGAGCACCTCGCGAAGATCACGCGCCGGCCCCTGTCTTTTTTTGCCTGAAAGCAAAAAATGTTGCAACTATTTTTGCTTGTCCGCACAATCCGCCCATGGACCGCCCACGCTACCTGGAACTTCCGGCGCGCGAAGACCTGGCCGAAAAGATGCTCTTCATCGCCGGGCCGCGCCAGGTCGGCAAAACCACGCTTGCGCGCCGCATCATGGCTGCCTCGGAATCCGGCGCCTATTTCAACTGGGACAACCGGGGCGACCGGGCGGAGATCCGCGCCGCGCACTGGCCGGGCGGCGACGCGCTGGTGGTCCTGGACGAGATCCACAAGTGGCGCTCATGGAAGAGCTGGCTCAAGGGAGAGTTCGACCGGCATCGCGACCGGTTGCGATTTCTCGTCACCGGCAGCGCGCGGCTCGACGTCTACCGCCGCGGAGGCGATTCCCTCCAGGGCCGGTACCATCATTACCGGCTGCATCCTTTTACGCTGGCCGAAGCGGCGGGCAAAACGCACGCCCCGCCGGCGGAACCGGGGACCGAGCTTGCGATTCCGGGCCGGGGGAGCCGCGAGACGCTCGACGCGCTCATGCAATTCGGCGGATTCCCGGAGCCGTTTTTCGCGGCCTCGTCGCGCTCGCTGCGCCGTTGGCAGAAGGAACGCTTCGAACGGTTCTTCCGCGAGGACGTTCGCGACCTCGAGTCGGTGCGCGATCTCGCATCGCTCCAGTTGCTTGCGGACCTGTTGCCTGGACGGGTGTCCTCGCCCCTTTCGCTCAACTCGCTGCGCGAGAACCTGGAGGTGAGCCACCGCGCCCTCACTCACTGGATGGAAATTTTCGAGCGGCTCTACTACATCTTCCGGGTCCGGCCCCATTCCGCCTCGCAGGTCAGGTCCCTGCAAAAGATGTCGAAGGCCTACCTTTGGGACTGGAGCGTCGTGCCTTCCGAAGGCGCGCGCTTCGAGAACCTCGTGGCCTCCCACCTGCACAAGTTCTGCAACTTCCTCGAAGACCGCGAAGGGCACAAGGTGGAGCTTCGCTACCTGCGGGATCGCACCGGCAAGGAGCTCGATTTTCTCGTGACGCTCGGGCGCAAGCCCTGGTTCGCGGTCGAGGCCAAGCTGAGCGAAACGGCCGTGGACCCGGCGCTGAAGTACTTCCGGGAGCGGCTAAAGATTCCGTGGGTGTACCAGGTCGTGCGCGATACCCGGCGCGACTTCGTCGAGGCGGGCGTGCGCGTCTTGCCCGCGGAGCGATTCCTCGGTGCATTGGTGTGAGGCAAGGCGGGAGCCAGAGTGTGCGCAAGGTGATCGAGTGATCGGCGCTCGGATGAAAACCAGGCGCAGAGTTGTTCTCGCGCTCGGCGCGGGTCTGCTTACGGCGCCATTTGCACCGTTCGCGCAGCAGCCCGCAAAGATCACCAGGATCGGGTTCCTCGGCGTCGGGTCCGCGTCACCCGATTTCGCGGACCGGCTCGGGGCTCTGCGCGCGGGCCTGGCCGACCTGGGTCATGTAGAGGGCAAGACCATCGTCATCGAATATCGCTGGGCGGAGGGGAAGTACGACCGACTCGGCGCCCTTGCGCAAGAACTGATCCGCAGCCAGGTAGCGCTGATCGTCACCCATACATCGCTTGGCGTTAAGGCCGCTATGCGGGCGACCGCGACGATTCCGATCGTGATTGCGGCCACTGGCGACGCAGTAGAAACGGGGCTGGTGGCGAGCCTCGCGCGTCCCGGGGGCAATGTCACCGGCCTGAGTTTCCTGGGCCCGGAAGTGGTTGCAAAGCGCCTCGAAGTGCTCAAGGAGGCGTTGCCGCACGTTCGGCGCATCGGCGTCCTCGTCAATCCGACGAGTCCCGAGAGCGCAATGCAGTTGGCGAAGATGGCGGAGTTCGCGCAATCCCTGAAAGTGGAACTGCAGCGATTCGGCGTGAAGCAGCGAGAGGAATTCGCGCCCGCTTTTGCGGCCATGGGCAAAAGCCGCATCGAAGCGGTTGTGGCAACCGACGAGCCGGTAACGACTTTCAACATCGCGACAATCGCGGAGCTCGCGAAATCGCACAGGCTGCCCGTGATCGGCGCCGTGGCGCTGCCTGGGGCTGGAGGACTCTTCGGCTACGGGACCAACCTCGTCGAGATGTTCCGCCGCTCCGCCACCTACGTCGACAAGATCCTCAAGGGCGCGAAGCCCGGCGACCTGCCCGTGGAGCAGCCGACGAAGTTCGAGTTGGTCGTCAACCTAAAGACCGCCGCTGCGCTCGGGATCAGGATTCCGCAGTCAATCCTGCTGCGCGCGGACAGGGTGATCGAGTGGTAGCGCCGGGAGACCGGCAAGGAGTAAAGGGTGAAAGTCCCTGACAGTGAAGGCGTAGCAACCCACGCTGTCCCCGAGTCATGCGTGAAGTGCCGCGAGGCACCTCACGAAGCGTTGACAGGGGTGCGAGTAGGCCAGCCATTGAGCCGCGAAATTCACCTTTTTCTGGGTGCCGACGCTGTCATTGGAGCGGAAGGCAACACGGTCAGGCGCGCTATTGCGAGCGCCCAACCGGCCCGGCGTGGTCTGAGACCCTGGCATGCACGTACGCTCCTTGCGCGGGAACCGGGAGATCTCCTCACTTGACCGTCGGTGCCCGTATGGGCTGGCGGCCCGCGTCGGGAAGGCGAGGAGCCCAAGCCGATGAAGCACGGGCGGGAGAAGTCAGACCTCTTCATAGTAGCGACGAAGCCGGCGAACAAACCCGGGCAACCGGGGGCGGAGTCGGTGGAGCGAAGGGAGGGGACCGAGGGAAACACGGGCGAGCCCGACACGTGCCGGACACAGTGCCGGGAAAGCGTGCCCCAGGGGCTGGACCGTGTACGGCAGGCAGCAAAGGCAAGGAAGAAGGAACGGTTCACTGCTCTGTTCCACCACCTGACGGTTGATCTATTGAAGGAGGCCTATTTCTGGCTCAAGCGGAATGCGGCGCCTGGAGTGGATGGCCTCAGATGGGGGGACTACGAGCAAGACCTTGAAGCCAACGTTGTGGATTTGCATGCCCGCATTCACCGGGGCGGATATCGAGCACTGCCATCGCGGCGCAAGTACATAGCGAAAGCCGACGGGGGGCAACGCCCGCTGGGGATTGCTGCGCTGGAGGACAAGATCGTTCAGCGTGCGCTGGTGGAGGTGCTCAATGCGATCTACGAAGAAGACTTTGTGGGTTTCTCATACGGAAGCCGCCCTGGGCGCAGCCCGCACGACGCGCTCGATGCACTGGCGACAGCAATCACCCGTATGAAGGTGGACTGGATATTGGACGCCGACATCCGAGGCTTCTTCGACGCGGTCAGCCACGAGTGGCTGGTTCGTTTCCTTGAGCACCGGATCGGCGACAAGCGCGTGATAGGCCTGATCTGCAAATGGCTTAAAGCCGGGGTGATGGAAGACGGGGTAGTCGCACCCACAGTTGTGGGTACGCCGCAAGGAGCGGTTATTTCGCCTTTGTTGGCAAACGTCTACCTGCATTACGTCTTCGACCTGTGGGCCCAAAGGTGGCGTCAGCACCATGCCCGAGGACAAGTCATCGTCGTGCGATATGTCGACGATATCGTCGTCGGCTTTCAGTACGAGGCTGAAGCCAGGCGCTTTCTGGCCGATCTACAGCAGCGGATGGAGAAGTTTGCGCTATCGTTGCATCCGGACAAGACACGCCTGATCGAGTTTGGCCGCTTTGCGGCCGAAGCCCGAGCGCGGCGTGGCCTTGGCAAACCGGAGACCTTCAACTTTCTTGGATTTACCCATATCTGTGGCCGCTCGCGGCGCGGGGCCTTCCAGCTCCGACGCAAGACACGTCGCGACCGGTTGCAAGCCAAGATCCGGGAGATCAAGGAGAAGTTGCGAGAGCGAATGCAATATTCCATTCCAGAGCAGGGCAAATGGCTGGGCCAAGTGGTACGCGGCTACTTCAACTACCACGCGGTGCCGACCAACTCCAAGAGCCTGCAGCGTTTCCGATACCGTGTGACGGACCTATGGCGACGAGCGCTCTTGCGCCGCAGTCAGAAAGACCGGACCACGTGGGATCGAGCTGCGCAGCTCGCGGCGGCGTTCCTGCCTGCTGTGCGCATCCTTCACCCGTGGCCCGACACTCGCTTTGCCGTCAATCACCCGAGGTGGGAGCCGAGTGCGCAAATTGCGCCCGCTCGGATCTGTGCGGGGGGTATCGGGCAACCGGTATTCCTACCGCGATAAGCTGATAAATGTTCCGGATTGACTCTCAAAAGTCATTGCCTGGAGCGGCTGGCGTGCCAGTTTGTGTACTGGTGCCAGTACGTTTCCGGTTGGAGCCAGGTGCATGAACCGGCGTGACGCCCTGGGTTTGTTCTGCGCATTGGCGGCCACATCCCCGCGCGCCTTCGGGCAGCCACGGCCTGCCGGGCGCATCCGCCGCGTGGGCATCCTCCTCGGGGGCAGCGCCCAATCTTCGGCGGCCAACAGGGCTGCCCTGGCTGGCGCCCTTGGGGATCGCGGGTGGAAGGAAGGCGGCAACCTGACGCTGGAGGCGCGATTTGCCGACGGCTGGGCGGCCGACCTGTCCAAGCTCGCGGCGGAGCTGGCCCAGTCGAAGCCGGACGTTGTCGTCTGCCAGGGTCCCGGGGCGTCCCGGCGGCAATTTCACCGGCCTTGCGACGCTGAACCCGGAATTGTTCTTTGCCAAGCAGCTCGAGCTGCTGCAAGAGATCGCGCCCCGCGCGAAACGGCTGGCCACGCTCTTCCATCCCGACAACCCGGTTCACACCCGCTCCCGCGAAACCAGCATTGCGGCCATCGAGAAGCAGGGGCTCAAGTCCTTCGGGATCGGTGTGCGCACACGCGAAGAGCTGGCGCCCGCGTTTGCCGAGGCGGCAAGGCATAAACCCGAGCTGCTCTATGTTTCGGGGGATGCACTGTTCATGGCGGAGCGCGCGGCGATCGCCGAGCTTGCCCTCCGGCACCGGCTGCCAGCCATGTTCCTTTTCCACGAGCATGTCGAATCCGGAGGATTGATGTCCTACGGAATAGACATCACAGGGCAGTTCCGGCAGGCAGCGGCGTATGTCGACCGGATCCTGAAGGGAACCCCTCCCCGTGACCTTCCAATCGAGGAGCCGGCAAAGTACGTCATGGCGATCAACCTTAAGACCGCCAAGGCGCTTGGAATTACGATCCCACAGACGGTGCTGCTGCGTGCAGACCGGGTGTTTGAATAGGAATAGGGGAGGGCAGATGCCGACGCGCACCAAAGCCGAGCTCGACGCCAAACGGGGGCCGGCAAATGAAGCATCCTGCGGTGATAACATGGTAATACCCACGATCCGGAGTTAGAAATGTCCGTCTCGATAAAACTTCCCGAAGACCTGAGAAAGCGCATTGGGCGTGTCGTCAAAGGCACCGACCAGAGCGCGCACGCGTTCATGGTGGAGGCGATCCGGCAGGAAACCGATCGCGCCGAGAAGCGCCGCGCATTTCTTGCCGATGCCTACGCCGCGCGCGCGGAGTTCCAGCTCGGCGGCAAGGGATACGCGCTGGCGGAGGTCACGGCGCACTATCGCGCCAAGTTGCAGGGCGAAAAATCGCGCAAGGCCAAGCTTCGATCGTGGCCGAAGTAATCGTCTCGAAGGGCGCGGATGCGGATCTCGAAAGGCTGGTGAAATTTCTGTCCGAGGAGGAGCCGGCAGCAGCGCTCGCAACCTACGATCACTTGCTCGGCGCGCTGGAGGTGCTGCGGACGTATCCCTCGATCGGCAGGCCTGTGGATGACGTGCTCAGGGAGCTGGTGATTTCTCGCGGCGGCACCGGCTACCTCGCCTTGTATGTATACGACGCGCGGGCCGACCGGGTCGTGATTCTGGCATTGCGCCACCAGCGCGAGGCGGGCTATTGGGAGCGGGGCGCGACGGAGTAGTGCGGGACTGAATCGACGCAATAAGTGGGGAGAGGCGCGATGACTAGCCAGACCAAAGCCGAACTGCTGGCCGAGAACGCGAAACTGAAGAAGCGCTTCGCCTCGCTCGAACGCGCGAAGAAGAAGCGCGCAACCGAGGCCACCGAGCTCGAGCGCTTGCGCGCGGAACTGCTGGATGCCGGACAGCGCCAGACGGCGACGGCGGAGATCCTGAAGTTCATCGCAACTTTGCTAGGCGGCGCGACGCAAGGGGGCCACAGCCGGGTGCGGTTTTTGAGACGCCTGCCACAAATCCCATTTCGACTGAGCGGCAAGCCACGATTCCGGAGTCGTGCTGGTCAGCAGGCCGATTCGAATGGCCATGTCGGCCGAAATCGCAGACCGGGCATTGAGAACCCGGGACAGCTGAACCCGCGACACACCGAGGCGCCGCGCCATTTTCTCGATCGTCATCGCTTCGGGCAGGAATTCCCGCAGCACTTCGCCGGGGTGGGGGGGATTGAACATGCGTGCCATGACAGTCTCCTGATAGTCCTGTTAGTCCACTTCGATCACGACTTCTTCCTGAAGCGCTGGCGCCTACCGATCGAGCAAAGTCTGCAACCTCGCGATCACATCGGCCGTAACGACGGCAGGCGCCAGTTCCTTGAAAGCACCCTTGCGCGCGCGCAGGTCGAGCGTGCGCGCATGGTTGCAAGCGACTACGCCCTGCGTGTCGCAGCCTGTGCCCATGAGGGTGACCGCGAATCCCGCATGGCGAGACTTGGCGCCGCCTTGTGTGACCGGGCACACCAGCGTGAGACCGCCGACGTTGAACGCCTTCGGCGAAACCACAAACACGTAGCGCGCGCCGCGCTGCTCGGTGCCCTTCGTCGGATCGAGGTCCACATGCCAGATTTCGCCCCGGTCGGGGATGCGCATCAGATTGCCTCTTTGCCCACCGGGTCTGCCTTCTGCCATTCGCTTTCGGCGCGACGCGCACGCTTGCGGAAATCGCATTGCGCGAGCAGATCCTCGAGCGCATACCGGGGCCGGGCCGGTGACAGCAGGATGGCGCCGTCCTTGACGGAAACTTCGACCTCCGATCCGGGCCCGAGGTTTGCCTGGGCGAGAAAAGGCCTGGGCACCGCGACCATCACGGAGCCTCCGATCGAACGCAACACGGCTTTTGACATGGTGTCGGAGCCTCTCAAGAAGTTAAACATAAGTATAACATGGCGGGCCACGTCTCCCAAGGAGACTCGTTGATGGGAAACGTTGCCGACCACTACACCAGCGGCACGTTGCTGACCCGCCTCAACGCGGCGCTGGTCGACGACGGCGCCGATCCGGCGCATCCCACCATGGAGACGCTCGCGCCGTACGACCAGTTCCACGGCCGCGGCCTGGAAGCGACCGAGGAGATCGCGGCATTGCTGGAGGCGCGCATGAAGCTCGGGCCGGCCGATCGACTGCTCGATGTCGGCAGCGGCATCGGCGGGCCGGCGCGGTACATGGCGCATCGCTTCGGTTGCCGCGTCACGGGCATCGACCTCACCGCCGAGTTCTGCGACGCGGCGCGTCACCTGACGCAGCTCCTCGGCCTCGAGGCCAAAGTCGATTACCAGCAGGGCGATGCGCTGAAGATGCCCTTCGCGGACGGCACGTTCGACGGTGCCTATTCGATGAACGTCTCGATGAACATTGCGGACAAGCCGGCGCTCTATCGCGAGATCCGGCGCGTGCTCAAGCCCGGTGGGTGGCTGATGCTCTCGGAGCTTGCGAAGGGGCCGGGCGCGCCGTTGGACTACCCGACCCCATGGGCGGCCACCGCGAGCGAGAGCTTCCTGGCAACGCCTGAGGAAACGAAGACCGGGCTGGAGGCGGCGGGCTTCGAGGTGCTCGAGCTCCGGGACGCCACCGATGCCGTCAAGGCCTATGGTGCGCGCAGCAAGGCCGCCATGGAGCGCGGCGAGAAGATGCCGCACCGCGCCGTCCAATTGATCCATGGCGTCAATGCGATGGAGGCGATGCGCAACTCCTCACGCGGGGTGGGCGAGGCGCGGCTGGTGCCGGTGGAAATCCTCTGCCGTAAAAGAGGCTAGCGGCCATAAATCTCCAACTTTTCGTTTTCAAGATCAAGCGCTGGAGCGGCTTTCGTGCCAATCCGTGTATCGACACCGGTACATTTACGGAGCGCGGTCGATGAACCGGCGTAAGGCTGCGCTTGCGCTCGCGGCCTTTGCGGCCGCACCGATCGTTGCGCTCGACGCGCTGCTTGGCGGCCTTCGTTCGTACGGGTACATCGTCGGAAAGAACCTCGCGCTCTACGCCCGCTATGCCGCGGGCGACGACCGGGCGATCGAGTGAAACGCCGCCCCGCGTCAAAAAACCAGCTTCAACGGCTTCCCGTTCGCGCTGCGATAGGCCGAAAAATTGCCCTCGTCAATCGTGGCGACGGCCGCAATCTTCTGCGTTTCTCCCAACACGATCAAGGTGGCGTCCGCGTAATCCATGTGGATGTCGGCATAGCGCTCCAATATCGCGACAACGCGCGCTTCTCCGTCTACGCCAAAGCCGCGGACTTCGCATGCGGCCGCGACGAACCGCACGAGCGGCAGGCGTGCCGGCTCCGAGACCAGATGCCAGGCTTCGGTCACCACCGCCTGCGTCGTCAGCAACGCGCCGCGATGGCCCTTGAACCAGGCGACAGCGCGGGCGTGATGCGTGTCGTTGCGCTTGAAAAGCGCCACCAGCGGACCGGTGTCAAGCAGTACGCTTGGCACGCAGCGCTGCTTTCACGTAGTTCGAATGCCCTTTCGCGACATCGCGACGCGGGTCTTCGTCCATTCCCACCACGCCGAGTTCCTCGGCGATTTCGAATGCGCTCTTGCGATTCGAGCGGCTGGCGAGACGTTCACGGATGAGGCGGCGCACGACCTCCGCCTGCGGCACGCGCTCTTCCGAGCTCAGACGCCGCAATCCGGTTTCCAGTTCGGCATCCAGTCTGATTACGAGGGGCATGATCGTTCCTCTGAGAATACAAAGACGAATACAAGTTTAGCATGCTGGCATCCGACGGGGTGATCTAGTCAAGCGCCTCAGCTCCCCACGATCACCGGATCTCCCCGTCGCAGCTTCGCCTCGGCCTCGATCGCGGCGATCAACTGGGGTTGCTGGCCGGCCAGCTGGTAGAAATCGACCACGTTCAGCACGAGCATCGTGCAGGGCGTCGTCGTCACCACGTCGGCTGAACGCGGCCTGCGGTCGAGCAGCGCCATCTCGCCGAAGAATGAGCCGTCGGCCAGCGTGCGGTTGCCCGTGGCGAGCTTGACCTCCACGCTGCCGGTGACGATGAAGTACATCGAATCGCCGGGTTCGCCCTTGCGCAAGACGTTGGCTCCCGCAGGGTAACTTCGGGAGCGCAACCGCTCGACGATGTCCGAGATCGCGACCGCCCCGGTATCGGCGAAGAACGGCACCTGCGCGACCAGCTCCCAGATGCGCACGTACTGGACCCGGTGCACCTCCGCCGCAAAGCCTGTGGCCAGGATGCCGGCCAGCAGCGCGAGCACGCAGATGCCGCACACCATCACGATCCCGCCCACCATGCGCCCGGCGGTACTCAGCGGGACCGTGTCCCCGTAGCCGGTGGTCGTGAGCGTAACCACGGCCCACCATAACGCAGCCGGGATGCTGCCGAAGTGCTCCGGCTGCTTGTCTCCTTCCAGCCAGTGCGCGAGCGTCGCGGAAGAGAAGATCACGATTGCGAACAGCGCGGCAGCGGCGGCCAGTGCGGAGCGCTCGTTGTGGAAAACCCGCGCGATCAAGCCCACCCCCGGCGCATGCGTAGCCAGTTTGAGCACCCACAGCAGCACGAAGACCGACGCCGACTCCGCACCGATGCGCGCCCCGCCCGATGCGGTGGCAAGTGCGGGAATGATGGCCAGCAGATTGACGATGCCTTCGGCCGAGACCATCCACCTCAGCCTGGAGCGCAGCGGCGAATCCGCTTGCGCCACTGCACTTTCGGGCGCGACCCAGAGCCGCACGAGATACTCCACGAAGAACAGCGTCGCAACTATGCCGGTAATAACCGCGGCGGTCATGCGCGCGCCCGGGGCCAGGCTGTCGACCGTGCCGGCGGAAACCGTCGAGATGCCGAGGAGGATCACCAGGACTTCGACAATGCGCAGCTGGCGAGCCGCGTGCTCGTGGCTCGACGGATCCAGCAGGCCGTAGATTCTTGTTCGCAGCGTCATGCAGCTCCCCCGTCGCACTCCTGATGCACGCAGTAAGGATTCTATATGGCGGGCGGGCCGGCGCGGGACTATGCTAGGCAGCGAGGGGAGCGGCATGGACGATCGCAGGTACTACGGGCTGGATGCGCTGCGCGGCGGCATGATGATGCTCGGCATCGTGCTGCATGCGGCGATGCTCTATCTTTCCGAGCCACCGCCGACGATGCCGATCCCCACCGACCGCAACAACTCGGCGGTGTTCGATCTTGTCTTCCATTTCATCCACAGCTTTCGCATGCCCACGTTCTTCCTGCTGTCGGGCTTTTTTACCGCGCTGCTGGTAGAGAAGCGAGGCCTCTGGGGTACGTACAAGAACCGCGCGAGCCGGATCCTGGCGCCGCTCGCGGTGGGGCTCGTGACGATCCTGCCGCTCACGATCGTCCTGATGCTCGATTTCATGATCGCGGCGCGCTACGGCATCTTCAACCTGATCCCGGCCGCAGGCGACGTGATCGCGCTTGGCCAGTCGGTGACCGCGCGCAGCATCGAGGGCAAGTCGCACGAAAGCGAGCTGCCGCTCGCCCACCTGTGGTTCCTCTATTACTTGTGCTATTTCTACCTGCTGATCCCGGTGTGCCGATGGCTGGTCGAGCGCAGCCTTGGTTTCGAGGAGAGGCTCAGGCGCGGGCTGGCATCGCCGTGGCTGCTGATCCCTTTGTCCCTCTTCACGGCGGCAACGCTCTGGCCCTATCACGGCGCGCAGGTGCAGGAAGGCTTCATCTTCCTCAGACCGCACCCGCCATCGCTTGCGTACTACGGATCGTTCTTCGTGCTGGGCTATGTGTTCCATCACTACCGGGACTTCCTGCGGGCGCTCATGCGCAATGTCATCGCCTGGGCTGTGCTGTCGGCGGTGTTGTTTCCCGTGGCGCTGTACGCGAGCCACCTTGACAACGAAGTGCGCGGTGCGGACTTCCGATTGCACCTGGCTGCGGTGCTTGCAAACGGCTTGTGTACCTGGGTGCTGATCTACCTCTCCATCGGCGGGGCGCTGCGTTTCTTCGACCGCGAGTCGCCATGGATCCAGTACGTGTCGCAATCCTCCTACTGGGTGTTCCTGGTGCACATGCCGTTGGTGTCGATTGCGGGCATCCTGCTCCTGCAATTCGATCTGCCGGCAATGCTCAAATTCGCGCTGGTCTGCGCCTTTACTGCGGCGGGGGCGTTCTGGACGTTCCACTACTGGGTGCAGAAAACCTGGCTAAGCGTTTTCCTGCACGGGCGGAGGTTCGATTTGCAGTGGCCGTGGCGGGAGAGGCGCGCGCCGCGGACGTTCCCGGCCTGAGTGTTTTCAGGCCAGGCGCGTCCCGCATTACTTGCGGCCGTCCAGCAGCACGAAAGCAATCCGCGCGGTCTTCTGCGAGCGGTTCGCCCACGAGTGGTTGGTGCCGCGCTGGATCAGCACGTCGCCGGCGCGCATGAGCGTCTCGCCTTCGTCCATCACCGCCCAGATCTCGCCCTCGAGGAGGATGGCGTAGTCGAGCGTGTCGGTGCGATGCATGCCGGGATGCTTGCCTTCGCGCTTGTCGTGCTGCGCATCGGTGAACATGGTGCCGAAGGTGGCCTGGATGCGGCGCTTGCGCTCCTCCGGGTCGGCCACCTCGGGCGGGAAATCGATGACGCGCAGGATGGAGCCGCCGTTGCCCGGCGGCAGGATGCCCTTGTGCCCGGCAATCGTGTCGGGCGCATCGACCGGGGCGGGCGCGGACTCGGTGCGCCACACGTTCACGTTTCGATAGCCGGGGCGCTCGGCGACGGTGCGGATCGAAGTGGCCGGCGCATCTTCGACGATGCGCGAGCGGCCGTTGGAGTCGTCGCCGGTAACGATGCGGCGGATCGGGGGCAGTGAGTCGCTCATGAGTGCTTGTTTCCTGTCGGGAAGCTGTAGTGGAAGGCGTCGATCTTAGCGCCTCAGGGAGCGGACGCCTCGCGTTAAGACAGTCCCTCGCGCTTTTCGCCATCGCGAGCGCCGCGATAGCGGCGATCGCGCAGACCTATACGGTCGATCCCCGGCATACGCATATCACGTGGGCGGTGACTCGGTGTCGGCGCGCTGACTTTTCGCGGCAAGCTTGCGCGTAACTCCGGAAAGGTCGTGCTCGATGCCGGCGCAGGCAAGGGAGAGGTCGAGATTCCAATCGACGCCCGTGGCCAGGCCACAGGCCTGGACACGCTCGATGCGGCGATGCAGGACGAAAGTTTCTTCAATGCGGCAAAGTTTCCCACCGCTTCGTTCAAGTCGAGCAGGATCGCGTTCAATGGCCAGGCACCCGCCAGAATCGAAGGGGACTTGACGCTGCTCGGCGTGACAAAGCCCGTGACGCTGACAGTGACGCGTTTCCTGTGCGGGGTGAATTCGTTTACCGGCAAGAACTTCTGCGGCGCCGATGCGACCGCCACCATCACGCGCAGCGACTGGGGAATGAAATCCTGGATGACCATCGCGGGTGACGAGGTGAAGCTGGACATCGGGATCGAGGCGTACAAGGATTGAGCGGCTGGGAGCTAGGTTTACGGAATCCAATTGCGATTGGCCGTGTTGCTCTCCTTCAGAACTAAAATTCGACTTTCTTGCCGGAGTTCATGCCGCCAGCCGCATTTCCGCCGTGACGAGATCCCACACGACCGTAACCCGCTGGTCGGCCTGACGCTCGATCAGGCCGAATTCGATCAGGCGCGTGACATCGGTATGCACGTTCTTGTAATGCCGCTCCACGCGCCGCGCCAGTTCGTTGATCGAAAGCGGCCCCTCGCGCTTGAGCCGTTCGAGCAGCGCCCAGCGCGTCGGCGTGAGGCTTTTCAACAGCGCCGGCAGGCTTTCGAACGTCAGCCTCACCTGGGCACGCGGCGCGGCGCCCTTCTGCGCCTGCCCCCAGACATGCTCGAAGCGGTCCAGCGCCTGCGCGACGCTACCTACCGTTACCTGAATCTTCTTTTTCATTTGCGCCTCCGTATTTGTGCACATCGGATTCGAAATCGCGCCTCAGCCTGGCCACCGATACGAAGCGATAGGGCAGCTCCTTGCCGCGGACGTGCCTGTGATCGCCTTTGCCGGCTTCGTTGTCGTAGCGCACCAGGCACTTCCCGCCGCGGCCGAAATAGAGCCGGTACTTGAGCGCGTGCGGCCGGTCGGCCGTTGCCTCGGGCAATTGCCAGATGACCGTTTCCACGATCGCACCATCGTCACGGACGACTTTCTCGTGCAGCAGCAGGACCGCTCTTCTGGCTGGCGTTGCCATATGGCTTATTATGCCATATGCTGGCAGAAAAGATCAGGGAGAAACCGGGGCTCAAGCAAGCCTTACTCGATCACTTCATCTTCTCCCGCCCGTGCTTCATCGGCTTCGGCTCCTCGCCTTCCCGACGCGGGCCGCCAGCCCATACGGGCACCGACGGTCAAGTGAGGAGATCTCCCGGTTCCCGCGCAAGCGGGCGTACGTGCATGCCAGGGTCTCAGACCACGCAGGGGCCGGTTGGGCGCTCGCAATAGCGCGCCTGACCGTGTTGCCTTCCGCTCGAATGACAGCGTCGGCACCCAGAAGAAGGTGAATTTCGCGGCTCAATGGCTGGCCTACTCGCACCCCTGTCAACGCTTCGTGAGGTGCCTCGCGGCACTTCACGTAGCCGAGCCTCGCTGCCAGGCCCTGCATCCCGTCTGTCATCCTCGGGACGACCGGGTCGCCGTCGTCCACGATCAGCGCGATCCGCCGTGAGGCCGGCAGGGTTTCGCGCACGAGCTCGACGAGCTTGTCCTGGAGCTCGGTCCTTAGCGACATGCCCGTGATGTTGCCGCCGGGCCGGCGCAGGCTCTCCACGAATCCCTGCTCGACGAGGTTCCCCCCGGTTGCGAAGACGATCGGCACTGAGTTGGTGGCCTTCTTGAGTACGCCGATCGCCGCCGATCCCGAAGTCGCGATGACGGCCGGATTGCGGGCAAGGAGCTCGCCCGCCAGCGCGGGCAGGCGCTCGTTCATTCCGTCGCTCGAGTGGAAATCCATCACGTAGTCGCGGCCCTCCGCGCGGCCGAGCTCTTTCAGCGTCGCGGTGAAGATCGAGATCCCGTTCCTATGGGCTTCGACCGAATTGGCAAGCAGCCAGCTGATGCGCCGCGGCTCTTTCGGCGCTTGCGCCCGCACGTTGAACGCAGCGAGCGCGGTGTACGCGCCCGAAGCGAGAATCAGCGTGCGACGGGAATTCATTCGATCACGCTGTCCGAGCCCGGCCTAGCCGAAGCAGGCGCTTGATCGCGGAGTCTAGATTGAGCACGCCGCGCGTCGCACTCGTGACGGGCGCGCCCGTCTGGCATACGACATAGCGGTGCTCGGCCGCCACGAGGTCCGCCGCGCGTTCCAGCCGCGCCAGGTCCTGCGGCGACGCATTCGCCGCAAGCTTGATCTCGATCGCCGCAGTGGTATCTCCAAGTGTCAGCAAAAGATCGATCTCGAAACCGTCGCTGGTGCAGAGGAACGTCGGCCGCGCATCGATACCCCCCGCGGAAAGCGCGCCCAGCAACTGCTCGATCACGAACCCCTCCCAGCTTGCGCCCGCAGCCGGGTGGCGCAGCAGGGCCGAGCGCGAACCGATGCCGAGCAGCGCGTGCAGCAATCCGGTATCCCGAAGATAGATCTTCGGGCTGCGCGTAAGACGCTTCCTCAAGTTGCCGCTCCAAGGCGCCAGCCGCCGCACCAGATAAGCGCCTTCCAGAAAATCGAGATAGCCGTTGACCGTGTGATACGACAGGCCGAGGCTTTGCCCCAGCGCAGAAGCGTTCCATATCTGCCCGTGCGCGACGGCGATCATGTGCAGCAGGCGGTCGGTGACCTGTGGGCGCGCGGGTAGCCCCCAGGCGGGCAGGTCGCGCTGCGCCATCAGCGCAAGGTAATCGCGCTGCCACACGGGAAAGCGTTGTGCCCGCAATACCCCCCCGTCCGGAAAGCCGCCGTACAACCATAGTCGCGCCAGCGCCTTTGCGCCCAGTTCCGGCAGCAGGAAAGGCGTGAGTTCCACTCGCGCGAGCCTTCCGGCGAGCGACTCCGACACCTCGCGCATCAGCGCCGGGGACACCGACCCGAGCAGGAGGAACCTCCCGTTGCGGCGTCGCTCGGCGTCGATCGCCGCGCGCAGCCGCGGAAACAGCTCCGGCCAGCTCTGCGCTTCGTCGATCACCACCAGGCGGGGCGCCGCGGCTATCCGCGTCCAGTCGAGGTCCAGGCGCACGCGCTCGGAGGGCTGCTCCGCGTCGTAGTAAGGCCGCGCCAGGGCGCGCGCGAGCGTCGTCTTGCCGCATTGGCGCGGCCCGAGCAGCGCCACCGCGGGGAACCGCGCCAGGCGCTCCCTCACCAGCGCGGTTGCGAGTCGGCGTTTCATGGTTTTGCATTATAGAACTCATCTTCTAATTTGCAAAACATTGCTTTTTGAATTCCCTCATTCGATCACCTCGGTCGCCTGCAGCATCACCGCCATCGGGATCGTCAGGCCGATCGCGACGGCGGTTTTCTTGTTGACCAACAGCTCGAAGGTCGCCGCCTGCTCGATCGGCAACTCGCCGGGCTTTGCGCCTTTCAGGATCCGGTCGACGAAATGCGCCGCACGCCTGAAGTTCCCGGCGTAATCCGTGCCGTAGCTCATCAGCGCGCCTGCCTTGACGAATTCGCTCGCTGCGGCGAACACAGGAATGCGCTGCACGAGCCCGAACGCCTCGATCTTTTCGCGTTGGCTGAACAGGAACGGGTCGGAAAGGACGATCAGCGCGTCCGCGCGCTCGCGCGCTCGCGTGGCGAGCACAGAGTCGACTTCCGGTGCCGAAGCCGCTTTCAGGTCGCGCACCGCAATGCCTGTCTTCGCCGCTGCTTCGCTCAAGCGCGTGGAGCCGCTTCCTGGCGGTGGCAATCACGATGGGAATCGTCGTGGTGGCGTTCTTCGCAGCGCGGACCGCCGGGGTTGCCGCCGCGACGATCAAGTCGACGCGCGCGGCAACGAGTTCCTCGGCCAGCGCCGGAAAGCGCGCGAAGTTTCCATCGACACTGGCCTCGACGAAAGCGATGTCGCGGGCTTCGAGGTAGCCGAGCTTTGCGAGCTCGGCCTTGAGAGCGTTCCATTGATGCGGGTCGGTGGAGTTGGGCATGAGGAAGCCGACTTTCCAAACGCGACGCGCCTGGGCGGACGCGCGTTCCAGGCCGCATGCGAGCGTCGCGGCGAGGATAAGGATGACTCGGCGGCGGTTCACTCGATCACCCGGTCGGCGCGCAGCAGCATTACCTGGGGAATCGCAGCCGAGCTCGCGCATGCGGGCATAGAAGCGCGCGTAGGTAGGCAGCTCGCGAAACACGGTCTGCGGTCCCATCGCGACGATGCCGATGGTCGGCGGTTCGGCGGGCAGAGCCGGCCACGCGAAGGCGGAGAAGGCGAAGGCGGCGAACAATTTCAATCCGCGCTTCATTCGATTACCTCATCCGCCCGCACAAGGACATCCTGCGGGATCTTGAGCCCGAGCTCCGCCGCGGTCTTGCGATTGATCACCGTCACGAAGCGATCCGCCTGCTCGACCGGCAGATCTGCAGGCTTTGCACCGCGCAGGATCTTGTCCACGTACGTTGCGGTGCGCAGGAACCCGTCGTTGAGGTCCGACCCGTAGCTCACGAGCCCTCCGGCGTCCACGAACGCGCGGAACTGCGAGGCGGTGGCGATGCGGTGCTTCTTGCCAAGCGACGCGATGCGCGCGCGTTGCTCGCTGTACAACGGCAGCGGGGGGATCAGCATTGCTTGCACCTTGTCGCGGGCGGCTTCGGCGAAGGCGGGCTCGAGATCGTCGGCCGTGCTCGCGCCGACCTGGGTCAGGACGAGGCCGATGCGCGGCGCTGCGTCCTTCAACTGCGCGGTGAGGGCCGGTGCGCCCGCAAAATTCGGGTCGCGCAATTCGGCCACGCGCTTCAGCCCGGGAATCATCGACTTCAGCAGCTCGAGCAGCCTGTGCTAGTTGCCGCTTTGGACGAAGCGACGCAAGACCACGTCGACCGCTTCGCGATTCGTCGCGGGTGCATGCCGGATGGTAGAGTTACCGCCGCGATGAGCCAACAATGAAGCCCGTAGACTTCGTGCTCCACGAGAACAAGGCCGCCCGCCGCATCCACCGCGGCCGGTTGTTCCGCAAGTATTTCGTTTCCATCCTCGCGCTGGTGTGCGGCGTGCTGCTGGTGTCGGGTGGCATCAGCGTCTACTTCTCCTACCAGGAAAACAAGTCCGCGCTGGCCAGCTTGCAGCAAGAGAAAGCGGTGGCGGCCGCGTCGCGCATCGAGCAGTTCATCAAGCAGATCGAGCAGCAGCTGGGCTTTGCCGCGCTTCCGCAGCTCGGGGCCGATGGCTTGGAGCAGCGCAGGATCGAGTTCCTCAAGCTGCTGCGGCAGGTGCCCGCGGTCACCGACATCACGCAGATCAGTCCCGCCGGGCAGGAGGTGCTTTCGGTGTCCCGCCTTGCGATGGACGTGGCCGGATCGTCGAAGGACCGCGCGCAGGACCCCGCCTTCCTCGGCGCCAAACCCAGGCAGACGTGGTTCGGCCCGGTGTATTTCCGCAAGGAGACCGAGCCCTACATGGCCATCGCGCTGCGCTCGGGCGGCCCGGCGGGCCCGGTCACGGTCGCCGAGGTCAACCTCAAGTTCATCTGGGACGTGGTCACGCGCATCAAGATCGGCACCAAGGGCAAGGCTTATGTCGTCGATGGCACAGGCCACCTCGTGGCCGACCCGGACATCGGCCTCGTGCTGCGCAAGACCGACTATTCGAAGCTCGAGCATGTGAAGGCGGCGTTCGCGGGAACGGCGCGGGAGGACGAGCGCGCGCGGCTGGCCCACGACCTGGCGGGAAAAGAAGTGCTGACCGCCTTTGCCGGGGTCGAGCCGCTGGGCTGGAAAGTGTTTGTCGAGCAGCCGGTGTCGGAAGTGTATGCGACGCTGAATGCGACCATTGTGCGCACGGGGCTCTTGATGGTGGCGGGTTTGCTGTTCTCGGCGATGACGGCCCTGTGGCTCGCCCGCGGGCTGGTGCGCCCGATCCGCACGCTCCAGGAAGGCGCGCAACGCATCGGTGAGGGCGAGCTCGACCACAAGCTCGACATCCGGACGGGGGACGAGCTCGAGGCGCTGGCCGACCAGTTCAACCGCATGACCTCCCAGTTGCAGGAGTCCTATGCTGGACTGGAAAGAAAGGTGGAGGAGCGCACGGCCGAGCTGACCCAGACGCTTAGCCAGCAGACTGCGACGGCCGAAGTCCTCAAGCTCATCAGCCGGGCGACGTTCGATCTGGACCCCGTGCTGCGCTCGCTGGTGAAGAGCGCAGCCGAACTGTGCGAAGCGCAGCACGCGCTCTTTTACCGCATGGGCGAGGACGGGCTGCGGCCCGAGGCCTGGTACAACGTCAGCGACGAGTACATCGAGTACCGCAGGCAGCACCCGATCCCGGTCAACGACAAGCAGGTCATGGGGCGCGTGCTGCTTACGCGCGTTCCGGTGCATGTGCACGACGTCCTTGCCGACAAGGACTATGCAGCGCCGGCCTCGCAGAAGCTCGGCGAGTATCGCACCGTGCTCGGCGTCCCCGTGCTGCGCGAAGGCGTCCCGATCGGCGTGATCGGCGTATTCCGCACCGAAGTGCGGCCTTTCCTCGAGCGCCAGATCAGCCTGGTTGCGACTTTCGCCGACCAGGCCGCGATCGCCATCGAGAACGTGCGCCTGTTCAACGAGATCCAGGAAAAGAGCCGCCAGCTCGAGATCGCGGGCAAGCACAAGTCGGAGTTCCTCGCCAACATGTCGCACGAGCTGAGGACGCCGTTAAACGCGATCATCGGATTCTCCGAGGTGCTGATCGACCGGATGTTCGGCGAGCTGAACGAAAAGCAGGCCGACTACCTGAACGACATCCACACCTCGGGCAAGCACCTGCTTTCGCTCATCAACGACATCCTCGATCTGTCGAAGATCGAGGCCGGGCGCATGGACCTCGAGCCTTCGAGCTTCGACGTGCCGAACGCGCTGGCCAACGCGCTCACGCTGATCCGCGAGCGCGCGACACGCCACAGCATCGCGCTCGATCTCCAGGTCGATCCAGAAATGGGGGAGCTGAAGGCCGACGAGCGCAAGTTCAAGCAGATCCTGCTGAACCTGCTATCGAACGCGGTCAAGTTCACGCCCGACGGCGGGCGCGTGGAAGTGCACGCGAAAAAGGACGGCGGGACGCTGGAGGTTGCGGTGCGCGACACCGGCATCGGCATCGCGCCCGAGGACCAGAGCGCTGTGTTCGAGGAATTCCGCCAGGTCGGCCGGCATTACACCAACAAGAACGAGGGAACCGGACTGGGGCTGGCGCTGACTAAACGCTTTGTCGAACTGCACGGCGGGCGCCTGTGGCTCGAGAGCGAGCCCGGCAAGGGCTCGACCTTCACATTCACCATTCCGGGACAACCATGAGCCTCGTTCTGATCGTCGAAGACAACGAAAAGAACATGAAGCTGGTGCGCGATATCCTGCAGGCCAAAGGGTACGAAACCGCCGAAGCCGGCACCGCTGAGGAGGGCATCCAGCTCGCCCTTGCGAGGGTGCCGGACCTCGTGCTCATGGACATCCAGTTGCCGGGCATGAACGGCATGGAGGCGCTCAAGGTGCTGCGCTCGGAGCCGAAGACTGCCAAGGTCCCCGTAGTTGCCATCACGGCCTCGGTGATGACCCAGGACAGGAAGCAGATCATGGACACCGGGTTCGACGGGTTCATCGAGAAGCCGATCAACCTGAAGGAGTTTCTCGCTACCGTGCAGGCTGCGATCAAGCCGGCGCCGGCATGAGCACGGGCGCAAAGATCCTTGTCGTCGACGACACGCCGCACAATGTCAAGCTGCTGGCCGATATCCTCGGCGCCAAAGGCTACGCGGTGTCCACCGCGGTCAACGGCGAAGAGGCGCTGAAGAAAGTCGCCTCCGAGCCGCCCGACCTCATCCTGCTCGACATCATGATGCCCGGCCTCTCGGGCTACGACGTGTGCAACCGGCTGCGCGCCGACCCGGCCACGGCGCTGCTGCCGATCGTGCTGTGCACTTCGCTCGATCCCGGCCAGGAGCGTGTCAAGGGCATCGAGGCGGGGGCGGATGATTTCCTCACCAAGCCGATCAACCAGGCCGAGCTTTTCGCGCGCGTGAAGTCGCTGCTGCGGATCAAGACGCTGCAGGACGAAGTGAAGCAGTGGAACGAAACGCTCGAAACCCGCGTGCAGGAACAGGTCGCGCAGCTCGAACGCTTCGGCCGCCTCAAGGGATTTTTCTCGCCGCAGCTGGCCGAGGCGATCATCAACGGCGGCGGCGAGGAGCTGCTGAAGACCCATCGCCGCGAGATCAGCGTCGTGTTCATCGACCTGCGCGGCTTCACCTCGTTTACCGACCGCGCCGAGCCCGAGGAGGTGATGGAGCTGCTGCGCGCCTATCACGCGGACATGGGCCGCATCGTGCTCGAGCATGGCGGCACGCTGGAGCGGTTCGCGGGCGACGCGATCATGGTGTTCTTCAACGACCCGGTGCCGATGGAGAAGCCGGCCGAGAACGCAGTGCGCATGGCGCTCGCGATGCGCGATGCGTTTCCTCCGATCAGCGAAACGTGGAGAAAGCGCGGCTATGAATTGGGCCTCGGCTGCGGCGTGGCGCAAGGGTATGCAACGCTTGGCGCGATCGGCTTCGAGGGACGCTGGGACTACGCGGCCATCGGCAACGTCACCAACCTCGCGGCCCGGCTGTGCTCGGAGGCCGCGGGCGGCCAGGTGCTTGTCGACCGCAAGATCATGGCGAAGCTCGACGGCCTCGTGGATGCCGACGCCATCGGCCCGTTGCAGTTGAAGGGGATTGCGCAGCCGGTGCCGGCGTTTTCTGTGACCGATTTCAAAGCCGCCTGACCGAGCGGGTTCGAAATACTGCCAAATTCGGCTCAAACCCTGCGCCCCTGGCATGTTCCAGGGTGAAATGCTGCCATCAATAGGATTTAGATCCATACAAATGCGAACCTTCGGCCGCAGCGGGATGCGGAGCTAGGTCGCCCGCGCAACCAAGTTGATCTAATGACTCGGAAACGCAACTTCAATCGGAGGCACTCATGCTATTGACGTCCTTGTCCGTTCCAAGAAGTGAATTCGAAGCCGGCACCGGCTGGCAATTGAAACCAGAAGGAGCCTGTCAAGGTTCGGTGTGCGTGCCGCTCTCGAAACCGGCCGGCGATCCGGTCGACGTGACGCAGGTGGCAAAGGACATGGGCATGCCGCTGGTTGCGTCGCAGGAACATGGCTTGTGGGCGCTGGGGCCCGCGGTGATCGGCACGCGAGCGCTGGCAAGCGCGCAGGCGCCCGACCTGCGGCTTCCCGACCTGGAGGGCAAGGAGTTCAGGCTCTCGAGCCTGCGCGGGCAGAAGGTCCTGTTGTATGCGTGGGCACCGTACTGAGGCTGCTCCCGCGACCTGCCCGTGTGGCAGGCACTGAGGAACGAGCTCCACTCGAAAGGCTTCGAGCTGGTCACCGTCGGCCTCGACACGCAGGGCGACGCAGGCTGCCGCGCGTTCATCGAGGCGGCCAAGCCGCAGCACCCGTCGCTCATCGACCGCCATCACGCGCTAGCCAACTTGTTTGGGGTAACCAACATTCCGATGAGCATCTGGATCGACGAGAACGGGATGATCGTGCGGCCCGCGGAGACCGCTCCTGCACCGCCGCCGCCCGCCGGCACGCCGCCGCGGGTCCTGCCGCCGGATCTGCCGCAGCGCTACGTAGAGATCATGGTCGAGGCGGCGAAGATCCGGAAAGACACGCAGGCCTACCACTCGGCGCTGCGCGACTGGGTGGAGAAGGGCGCGGCCAGCCGGTTTGCCTTGTCGCCCGACGAGGTCGTTGCGCGCTCGCGTCCGCGCGATGACGCAAAGGCGCTCGGTCATGCGCATTTCGAGCTCGCTTCGCAGCTCGAGATCGAAGGCCATCACGAGGCGGCGATCGAACATTTTCGCGAAGCGCATCGGCTGGTGCCGGACAGCTGGACGTTTCGCCGGCAAGCCTGGTCACTCGAGAAGGCCGGCGACGGGCCGCTCGCGAGGTTCTGGCAGGGGCCGAGCGCCGATGCGCCCGAAGCCTGGCCCTATGAAGGCGACTGGCTCAAGGACGTGCGCCAGATCGGGGCGGAGAATTACAACGAGCCCTGGCGACCCTGATTGGGGACGAGCAAATGGAAACACGAATTTTCGGCCGCAGCGGCCTCAAGGTTTCGATCCTCGGCTTTGGCTGCGGCGCCGTCGGCGGCCTGATGGTGCGGGGCGACCCGGCCGACCAGGAGCGTGCGATTGCCAGGGCGCTCGATGCCGGGGTGAACTATTTCGACACGGCCGTCCAGTACGGCAACGGTGTATCAGAGAAGAACCTCGGCCGCATCCTCGGCAAGCTCAAGCCTCGCGACGCCATCGTCGGGACGAAAGTGCGGCTGTCGCCCGATACCGCAGAAATCGCCGCAACCATTGCAAAGTCGCTCGAAGGCAGCCTGCAGCGGCTCGGACGCGAGCAGGTCGACATCCTCCATTTCCACAATCCCATCACTTCGGCCGGCGGCGGCAACACGTTCAGCACCCGGCAAGTGCTCGATGAAGTCCTGCCCGCCTTCGAGGCCCTGCGCCGGCAGGGAAAAGTGCGCTTCCTGGGCATCACGGCAACTGGCGATACAGCGGCCTTGCGGGAGGTGATCGATGCACACGTCTTCGATTCCGCGCAGGTTACCTACAACATGCTCAACCCTTCGGCGGCTACAGCATTGCCGCCGGGCTACCCGGCGCAGGACTACGGCGGCCTTTTCGACAACGCAAAGGCTGCGGGTGTCGGCGTGATCGGGATCCGGGTGCTGGCTGGGGGAGCGCTGTCGGGCACTGCAGAGCGCCACCCGATCGCCAGCCCGCCGCCCGAACCGATCGGCTCGGCCCTCAGCTATGAAGGAGACCTCAGGCGCGCGCAGCGGTTGGCGCCGCTCGTCACCGAAGGATTCGCCGCGAGCCTGGCCGAGGCCGCCACGCGCTTTTGCATCACTCATCCGGCGATGGGCACGATCCTGGTCGGCGTGGCCACGCCGCAGCAGTTCGAGGACGCGCTGGCTGCGGTACTGAAAGGGCCGCTGCCCGAAGCCGCGCTCGATCGGCTGGCTCAATTGCGGCAGGCGTTTACCGGGGAAGCGCGCTAGGCGATGGACAGACGCAATTCGATGCTGGCACTCCCAGCGCTCGGCATCGCTATCCCTAGATCGGTGCTGGTGCGCGCGGATGAAGTGATCGAATGACATAATGCTGCCATTTTTCGCTAGAAGCCCCCTCTGCGCCTGTGTTTACTGGCGAAATGCTGCCATCAACGTCGCCGTGAAAGGACCCTGACGATGGCGGAAATCCTGCCAGTCGACCGATTGGAAGTGCTGGTCCTCGTCGACAACATCACCGACAGCCTGTCGACCAACCCGCGGAATGTGATCCCCGAGTGGTCCGGGCTGATCACCGGCGGACGGATGCGGGTCATGGCCGGCACGAACATCTGCTGCGCCCACCATGGCCTGTCGCTGCTGATCACGACGCATGTGGGAGACGCAAAAAGCACACTGTTGTTCGACGCCGGTCCCGACGGCCCGATCTTCGCCAGGAATGCGGGCATCCTCGGCGTCGACTTTTCCGAGGTCGGAAGCGTTGTCCTGTCGCATGGGCACTGGGATCACGCGGGTGGCCTTGTGACCGCCATTGAGTCGATCGCCAAAGCCCGGCCCGCCGAGGGCGTGGACTGCTATGTGCATCCCGGTATGTTCGCGCAGCGCGCGACGCCGCGGGCCGGCGCAGGTCTGATAGAGCACGAACTCGTGCCGAATCCGAAGCGGCTCGCAGAGGCCGGCGCGCGGGTCGTCAACACGCGCGAGCCGCAATCGATCGGTGGCGGCGCGTTCCATGTCAGCGGCGAGATTCCTCGACTCACGTCGTATGAAGTCGGCTTGCCCGGACAGGTGCGCCGCAGCGAGGACGGGCAATCATGGGAACCAGACCCGCTGCTGATGGACGAACGCTTCATCTCGGTTCACCTGAGGGACAAAGGGCAGTTCATCTTCACCGCGTGCTCCCATGCGGGCCTGATCAACGTGCTGAACCACGCACGCTCGTCGTTCCCCGATGTCCCGCTTTATGGCGTGATGGGAGGCCTGCACCTGTCCGGAATCACCGAGAAGATCATCCCTCAGACGATTGCGGACTTGAAGACGTTCGGCC
>Ga0163153_10002138_pt1 | contig 29565 bp, 12 predicted proteins | sample OliLakLV19MP6IB1_FD_148629 | JGI IMG/M metagenome (GOLD analysis project Ga0163153, IMG submission 148629) | Freshwater microbial mat bacterial communities from Lake Vanda, McMurdo Dry Valleys, Antarctica - Oligotrophic Lake LV.19.MP6.IB-1 | ecosystem: Environmental > Aquatic > Freshwater >...
ACATCAAGGAACCTGCAACTGGTTCGCGGATGCCGTCGATGTCCACTGGAGGAGCAGCGATAAAGGCGATGATGTAGCAGATGGTGGCGCTGAGCAAGGTGGGAATCATCAAGACGCCGAACCAACCTACATAAATGCGGTTGTCGGTGGATGTTACCCACTCACAAAAGCGTTCCCAGACATTGGCGCTTTCGCGCTGCTGTAAGGTTGTTGTCATTTGTTTATGATTGCTTTATTTGGTTTTCAATGTTCGGATGATGTTTCTATTATTAACGGTATTGTTAATTTTTGTAAAGGGGTTGAGCGACAGTTAAATTGATGACTGCGATTAGGAAAGCTGATGAAAGGAGAGAGATGGCCGTAGCTTGCGGGGCGGGACGCCATCGCCCCCCGCGCGAAAAGATATGCCAGCGTGCTCTTCGGCGCACCTCAACCCTAACGAACGGGAGCGATGGGAGGTGGAGAAACTGGAGAAACAGGAGCGATGGGAGGTGGAGAGGCCGGGATGCGAGGAGGTGGAGAAAGCCTGAACTGCTGGAGTTGCTGCGGGGTGAGCGATCGCAAAATTCTGAGTCCCAGAGCGTTTCGGGAGATGCTTAGAGCGTAGTTTGGCTCTAAATACGGGCGGAAATTTGATTTGTTGTTCAAATAGCTTTCCATGAAAGCTAGGCTGAGTCCGTTGACGTAGCGGCGGGCTAAAGCTGGTTCGGGCCCGATCGCCTCTGCTGGTGGCAAAAAGAGGCTTTGAGGGGATTCCTCGATCGTTGAGAAGTGAGTCCCGTTGATCATCAATACCAGATATTTGTTGAGCGATGTCAGCCATGTGAACGGTTGAATTTGTTCGAGGAAAGCCGGGGCGACAGTATCGGCGCTGCCTGCTATTACCATGACTGGGATTTGGATTTTGCTGAGGTTTGTTTCTCCGAGAATGCTGCTGACGATGGGGTTGATGGCGATCGCAGCTTTGATGCGCGGGTCCGCGAAATTGTACTGGTTGCGATCTAGGCCGCGGGCGCGGCACTGCAACAGCAGGGAGAGGTTCCAAGTTTCGTTTTCTCGCTGGCAGTCTTTGTCTAGCTGTGCAAAGTTAATCGCCGCCCCGGCTAATGTTAAAGCTGTATAGCCGCCGAAAGACTGGCCGATGATGCCGACTCGCTGCAAGTCGAGCTGCCCTTGGTAGGCCGGATCAGTTGTAGAAAGTTTGGTTAAATAATCGAGCAGGTCTTTGATGTCGAGGGGGCGATTGACAAATTCTGCTGGTTCTGCTACTTCACTGGCTCTGCCTGTTACTAAGTTTTGGATTTGTTGGGCGTTGCTGCCGGAATGTTCGGGGACGGCGACGGCAAAGCCGTAGGAGGCTAGGTGTTTGGCTAAATACTGGAAGGAAATTCGATCGGAACCTAAACCGTGGGAAATTACTACTACTGGAGCAGGTTGCGGGCTCCCCTGTGGCAAGTAAATGTCCATATCAAACGTGCGATCGCGATTTGGACTCGTCAGAGTTACCGATGATTTTTTCCAAGTATAGGGGCCCGCTAGCTGGGGCTGCAGCATTGCCGCAGCCGGTACGGCGGGTTCTGAGGCTGCTTGTGCTTCCGACAACTGGGCGACTCCGGCGATCGTCTGATTGGAACGGTTGATCAGCGATGTCAGCTCGTTGGCGATACCCAAGCCGCGAGCGATGTCAATCCTGATGCCATAAGTGGGGAATTTCTGCAGCACGTTGAGAATTGTCAGGCCTTCTGGATCGGCGGCTGCTAAAATCAGGGCGGCTCGGATGGCATAAAATCCGGGCTGCCGAGCTTTGGTTTGAACTACTCGGCCAAAGCGTTCCAGCAGCACTTCTCCTTGAGGCGTGTAGAGGAATTGGGCGATCGTCACGGGGCTGATTTCAGCTTTTGCTTGCAGGGCGCTGCGAATCTCAGCTAGCTGAGATTTTTTGGCGTACTGAGCAAAGCCGTCCAAGTTCGAGTCTATTTTGCCTTCTTTGGCGAATAGTGCCAAAGATTCAACCGGAACTGATTCTTCTAGCGGCCCGTAAGTTATGTAGATTCGCTCGGCTCCGAAAGCAGGTGCGGCGGTGCAAACAGCCGTGAATGCAAACAATCCTAGGTATTTTGGGGCGATCGACCGCCGAGTGCGAAGGGTAGCAGTAGAGAGACTCGGAAACAGACAGTTCATAACTTTCATACCTAGGACTTCTAATAATTAGTCGGTGAAACGATGTAAATTGTTTCACTAATATTTAATACCAAAAAATCGATCTTTTACTTGGGAAATTAGGTTATCGTGGGAAGTATAGCCAAAAGAGCAATTTTGTTACCTAACAAGACTAGCTGAACTTTAAAATTCAACACCGAGGGGTGAGTGGATTTGAGAGTTGAGAGTGGAGAGTTGAGATTTGAGATTTACTCGGCAGATGAATCTGGAAGCTGAAACTAGGGTCTAAAACTTGGGGAGCATCTACGACTTAAGCCGGCGCTTGTATCCGTCTTTGGGCGAGGGGTCAAACCTACTCCAATGCCCATTGATTATGTTTTCAGCTATCCAAGATATTTGCGATCGAGTTTGTAACTACAGTCTGAGTGAGAAAATTTATCATGTTCAATGCAACTGCTATCCTAATTGACGCTTTTGTTCAAGAGCTGCAGGCCGGCTACCGTCGCACCTACGGCAAGTACAAGCCTGACTACCCTGAAATTATCGCCTGGGCGGGGACGATGGCTCTGGAAAATATCGCTAACTGCGATGCTTTGTACCACAATGTGGAACACACAATGCTTGTGGCATTGGTGGGACAAGAGATTCTCCGCGGCAAGCATATTCGCGAAGGGGGAGTGTCGCCGGAAGATTGGCTGCACTACCTGATTTCGCTGCTGTGCCACGATATCGGCTACGTCAAAGGTGTTTGCCGCCAAGACCAAGAAGCTGTGGGACTCTATGCTACGGGTATTGACGGGGGCATGGTTTCTGTGCCGATCGGCGCAACTTCTGCCAGTTTAACTCCTTATCATGTCGATCGAGGAAAACTCGTAATTGACGAACGCTTCGGCGGCCACACCTTAATTGATGCCGAACAAATCAAGCGCAATATTGAATTGACGCGCTTCCCAGTTCCTGCTAGCGAAACTCATCAAGACAGAAACAATTATTCTGGACTAGCAAGGGCCGCCGATTTGATCGGTCAGTTGAGCGATCCCAATTACCTGCGAAAAATCAGTGCGCTGTTCTACGAATTTGAGGAAGTCGGCACTAATAAAATCTTAGGCTACAAGTCTCCGGGAGATTTGCGACAAAATTACGCCAAGTTTTATTGGAACGGAGTTTTTCCCTACATTCCAGCAGCTTTGAACTACTTGGAATTAACCCAGGGCGGCAAACAGATTATTGCCAACCTCTACGCCAATGTATTTCAGGTAGAACACGCTGAACCGCTCGCTTTCACCAAGCCAAACGCTCAAGAATTCACCAAATCCCGCGCCAATAGCAACTTGAACGGCGAAAAAGATGGTGAGAATCTTCAACCTTCCATGTCCGGGGAAAACAAGAAATTTACCGAGTTTCCAGACTTGAATTTGTGATGGTTTACGCCCAAAATTCGGCAGCTATCAAGGCTAGTCAGTGGATTTTGAAATTGAGAATTCTGTGTGATATGTTTGGCGCAACGTTCGGATTTCAATCTGTCGAAGGATTTGAAATTTACTCCATAGATGAATCTGGGAGGTTGAACAAGAGTCGAAAATTTTGGCCGACTGGCGACTCCTGTCGGAAATTAAGTATCCGTTTTTGGGCAGGGTGATAATTAGGATAAGTTTTGATTTTCTAGTTGCTGGAGCTTTGTTTTTAGCTCAAATTGAGATTAATCATCTCAAATCTAAAATTGCTCTGGCAGCAGATAGGTTGCTTGCTCCTTTTTTTTGAGCTAAAATGAAGAGTTATCATCAAAAATTTAACATCGAAAATCGAAAACCTTAAATTGATATGGCAGCAGAAATTCAGCAGCAAATTCAACAGTTGAGGCAGCAGCTACAGGAAGCTAGCTATGCTTATTATGTTCTCGATGCGCCGATCATGCCAGATGAAGTGTACGATCGCCTTTATCGACAGTTGCAAGAGTTAGAATCAGATTATCCTGAGTTGATTATTGCGGAAAGTCCGACTCAGCGGGTGGGAGAACAGCCTGCTACTCAATTTTTTAGCGTCAAGCACAATATTCCTCTCTACAGTTTGGAAAATGCTTTTAATTTTGAGGAATTGACCAAATGGCAGGAACGATGGCAAAGGGTAGCAGGGGAAAATCAACAATTAACTGCTGAATATGTTGGCGAGTTAAAAATTGATGGTTCTGCTTTAGCGTTAACCTATGAAAATGGGATTTTAGTTCGCGGTGCAACGCGGGGAGATGGGATTGCAGGAGAGGACATCACTCAAAATGTTAAGACTATTCGATCGATTCCTCTCAAGCTCAATTTAGATAATCCGCCGCCTGTTGTGGAAGTGCGGGGAGAGGCTTTTTTGTCTTTAACTGTGTTTGAGGAAATTAATCGGGAACGGGAAAAAGCGGGGGAACAATTGTTTGTTAATCCTCGGAATGCGGCGGCGGGTACGCTGCGACAGTTGGATTCTAAAGTTGTGGATAAGCGACGGTTGGATTTCTTTGCTTATACTCTGTATTTAGATGGGGGGAATGAGGGTAACACGCAGTGGGAATCTTTGGAGTTGTTGCGGAAAATGGGGTTTAAGGTGAATCCCAATCGCAAAATTTGCTATGCTTTGGATGAGGTACGGGAGTATTACGAATATTGGGATACTGAACGGCGAAATTTGCCTTACATGACTGATGGGGTTGTTGTTAAGATTAATTCGGTTTTGCTGCAAAAACAGTTGGGTTTTACTCAGAGGTTTCCGCGTTGGGCGATCGCACTTAAGTATCCTGCTGCCGAAGTCCCTACAATTGTACAAGCAATCACCGTACAAGTCGGGAGAACCGGCGCTCTAACTCCTGTAGCGGAACTCAAACCGGTGCAGTTGGCTGGAACCACGGTTTCGCGCGCTTCTCTCCATAATAGCGATCGACTTTCCGATCTGAACCTGCACATTGGCGATACTATAATTGTCAGAAAAGCTGGGGAAATTATACCAGAAGTTGTGCGAGTTTTGCCGGAACTTCGCCCCCAAAATGCTCAACTTTTCCAAATGCCTAGTTGCTGTCCCGAATGCGAACAGCCTGTGGTTCGGGAAAAGGGGGAGGCCGTTACTCGCTGCATCAATACATCTTGTCCAGCAATTTTGAGGGGTTCGCTGATTCATTTTTGCAGCCGGGATGCTCTGGATATTAACGGTGTTGGGGAAAAGTTGGTGCAGCAGATGGTTGATAGCAATCTGGTGCATTCTGCGGCGGATTTGTACGATTTGACGGCGGAAAGATTGATGAGTTTGGAACGCATGGGTAAGAAGTTAGCAGAAAAGTTGGTAAGTGCGATCGCCCAATCGAAAAATCAACCTTATTCGCGGGTACTTTACGGCTTGGGTATCCGCCACGTCGGCAGTGTAAATGCTCAATTGCTGACAGAAAGGTTTGCAAATGTGGAAGAGTTAGCCGCAGTATCGGCCGCTGCGATTGAGGGCGTGTACGGCATCGGGCCGGAGATTGCACAATCGGTTTCTCAGTGGTTTCGAGTTCCGGCAAATCAAAGTTTAATCGCACGGTTAAAAACTGCGGGATTGCAATTGCACTCAGAAGTTAAAAGTCAGAATATAGCGGACATAAATTTACAATTGGCAGGCAAAACTTTTGTACTTACGGGAACTTTGCCGACTCTGAAACGAGATGAAGCTAAGAATTTGATTGTCAAAGCTGGAGGGAAAGTCACAGGTTCTGTAAGCGCTAAAACTAATTATGTGGTTGTGGGAGAAGATGCGGGCTCTAAGTTGGAAAAGGCTCAATCTTTGGGGGTAGAACTACTTTCGGAAGCTGAGTTATTAGAACTGCTATCGAAACCCTAAATGATTGGTGAAAGTCAATATATCTCTCTTTTTTCTTTCTCTGCGCCCTCTGCGCCCTCTGCGGTTCGTAAAAAAGCTGATTCACTTGAGCCGTTTTCAAAGAATATCGCCAACAATTCTATTTCCCTAGGTGCAAAATAGCCGATCCTCTTCGTTGGCGTAGCCCCCGTAGGGGCGGGCTCCGCTAACGCGAATTGTGCAATACCTCAAAAGGCATAGAAATCGCGACCGCACTTGGTGAATATACATACTTCCCCGGCGGTGCTGCCCAAATCTGTTGTCGGTACTGGCTAGTTTTGCTAAAATTTGATAAAGTTTGCAATAGCGATGGCAACTGCCAGCTTAGCCAAATCCCAGCAATCATAGGAGATACATTATGTCGGAAATTCCAGCAGAACAAACACAAACAAACTTGACAACTCCAGAAATAACTACCGAAAGCTCAATTTCGGGAGTGGAAAACGTGAAAAATAGTTTGGGAAACGTCCTAAATAGTTGGAAGTTGAAAGCAGGATTAGCCGTTGCTGTACTTTTGGGAGTTTTGCTATTTGCTTTCTACTGGCAGCATATGATTGCAGTCGTAGGTATGAAGAGTTGGTCTGCTCGATCGGGAGCTAACCCGATCGAATGTATGGTAAGAGATACTAATAACGACGAGTATGTCAGTTGCAGCGCCCTCCTCGATCAGCAGATTGTCCCTCTTGAGTGCAGTTCGAGTTTGTTCAATATCGGCTGTCGAGTCAATTACGGAACTGCGGCGCCAAATCCGAGACGGATGAACCCTTAAGCCTCTGCTGCTGTCATAATAATGGTTGAATGAACAGATTTGTTCCTAAAAGATGGGACTTACCAAAAAAATCCCATCGTGAAAATACTCCAGCAATAAAGATGAGAAAACTCTGGTTTTTCTTGTTATAAATTAGCAGGTAAGTCAACTTACCTGCTATTGTCATATTTGGGATTTACAATATTTCCAGTAAGTTCCCGTAGCTGTCTCCCACAGGACTTACGTATCATGTAATCACGTAATTATCTAGCGTGGGCAATGCCAGCCAGCCCTGTCAAGGTGCGATCCGACGTATCTACTCGTTATCAGGCTCTGCCTGGTAACGCATTGCCGGAGGCTCTCCCTCCAATTTTCCCAATTGCAAGCGAAGAGATTGGCGACAGACATCTCCAATAATTATTAATGTTTAATAGACCTCTTGCGAAATTCATTCAAACCCTGATTCTGATGGAGGGAATTATCAGCGTTTCAGCTTATATCGGTTCTCAAAAAAGTGAGGTATGCCCTAGGCCATAGGCCATAGGCCATAGGCCCTAGGCCCTAGGCCCAGTCGTACCTCATCTTTCTGAGAAAGGCTATATTTCGCAAGAGGTCTAATGTGCCACTTGGCTTTAGTCTTGTTTGTTTTTGCAATCTTGACTAACTTAGGGAATGCTGCTTAAATAAAATGTTTATGCTCCATGTTGCAAGTTGAAGGAAGATTATAATGGGATTGCACACAGGAATTGACAAATTTATCCCTACGGTTGAACGACAATTTAGGGCAGGGCCTAACGAAACTTGGCGCTTTTACTATCCCAATACGGCAGACTTTAATTTCAACTACTACAAACTACTGAGCGATGCTACAGAAAGCGCGATCGCACTTAACACGAATCCTAATTTGAGAATTGCGATCGTTGGTGCAGGATTGGCGGGTTTGACGGCGGCTAGAGAACTTTTTCGGTGCGGCTATAGGGCGATCGATTTGTACGAGGCTAGCGATCGCATCGGCGGCCGAACCTACTCAATTCCCCTCCACACGCCACACACAGACTCTCACACAGTTTTTGAAATGGGCGCGATGCGAATTCCCTTTTTCCCAGCCCCCGGAAGCGGCAATAGCGTTATGGACTACTACAGCAGTCTATTTCAAATTGCCACTCAACCCTTCCCCGATCCCGGTTCCAAAGTAGCGGATACGGGCATTTTCCTCAACAAAGGCTACGGGCCCAATATTAACGATCCCTACTCCGAACCTACCCTCGACATCTGGGAGGCGGGTGCGCCGGAGCCCCCTAACCCTTTGTTACAGCAGATTTACCAAAAATGGTCGAGCTTTGCAACTCAAGTGATTCAGGAGTGCGAGAAACACTATGAAAGCGACGATTGGCAAACTTTCTGGCATCAGTTGGTACAGCATTACTGGGACAAAAATTTTCGAGAATTGGTGTATATGCCCGCCGCCGAATACAATCCGACTCAGCCGGGGTTCTTTGGCGGACTGGGCATGACGGAAGAAGAAAGCAATCTGTTTTATACCATCGGGGCAGGTGATGGCAGTTGGGGTGCGTTCTATGATATTTCTTGCTTATATCCCATTCGTACTTTACTGTTTGGTTTTGGCACGAATCATCAATTAATTGAGGGCAGATTTGACAGTCAGAAAAACTTCTTGCCGGGAATGGAATATAAAATTCCGCCCCATGATAGCTTGCATCAACCTCTGGTTGCGCCCCACTATTTAGGCGTTCAGTCATTAGCTGAATGTCTGTTTTATCAACCTGTGGTTAGCAAGTTTGTGGAATCGATCTCGCTATATCGAGCAACGCACTCAGAGGAATATGACATTAACCTCTACACCCGGAACCCTGTTAAAAAGTTGAAGCGTCACTCGGATGGGAAGATCGAGGTTTCTTCTAGCGCCATAGAGCCAAAAATCTACGATGCTGTAATCCTGACTGCACCTACCTGGGCTTTGCAAATAAGTACCGACTTTGAGGGTTTCGATCCTAAAACTCAACTCCCTTTCAGCGTATTGAATAGTATCAAAGTTTCTCACTGGATCTCAAGCTGCAAAGTATTTTATCCTCTGAAAGAGCGGTATTGGGGTGAAGGTAAAAAGATACCTCAATTAATCAGCACTGATACTTACCTTCAGGGTATCTACGGCTATGCAGTTAAGGATGAGCCGGGAGCGCTACTTCTGAGTTATACTTGGGAAGATGATGCTAATAAATTGCTGGCTTTTGCCCATGAAACTGCAACAATTAAAGCAGCCAATCGCGCTCTAGCTCAAAAGTGTCTGGAGGAATTGGACAACTTACTCCTGAGTTGTGTTAACATTCAAACACCCATTTCTCCTTATGTAGACGCTCGAAAACCTACAGTAATTCAGTGGTCGAAAAAGCCAAGTTATCGCGGATGTGCAAAGCTCTACCGAGAGACAAGTTGGAACACGGATTATTTGTTACTGAGATACAATCAGGATATGAGCGCTCGTTCAAATCTCTACTTTGCAGGGGAAGCTTTTTCTGTGGAAGGTGGTTGGCTAGAGCCAGCTTTGCGATCGGGGCTGGATGCTGTCATTCATCTGGTTCAGAATACAAATGGTGAGTTTCTGAATAATTTTCAATATAAGGATTATCCTCTGTACGATCGCTGGAGTCCTTGTTTCCACCAATAAAAAGCAGGTACGTAGTTGGGCTTCAGCCCTCTTTCAAAGGTACGTACTTGCGCGGAGAGCGCTCCTTCTTATAGTCTCGCTTAGGGCTTTAGCCCAACAACGTGCCAAAGAGGGCTAAAGCCCAACAACGTGCCTTTTAAGATTAAAAAGTATGGATTCAGGGATTGAACTCGACGGTTATCAACTGATAGATTGGCTCTACGAAAGCGAAAACTCGCTGGTTTACCGAGGTATTCGGCTAGAGGATAGCCAACCTGCGATTCTGAAAATACTCAAACAGGATTATACAAAACCAACGGCAGAAATTCGGTACAAGCAGGAGTACGAACTAACGCGATCGCTCAACTTAGAAGGGACAATCAAAGTCTATGGGTTAGAAGAAACTTCAAAGAACAAAATTTTAATATTTGAGGATTTTGGGGGAATTTCGCTCAAGCAATGGCTCAATAATAGAGAAGATAGTCTCCGTGTTTTACCACTGAAAGAATTTTTGCCCATTGCCATACAAATTAGCGACATCTTAGGCCAAGTTCATGCTGCTGGTGTCATCCATAAAGACATTAATCCTGCCAATATTCTCATTAATTTAACTACGGGAAAAATTAAGCTGATTGATTTTGGCATTTCTAGCACCTTTAGTCGGGAAGTCCCAACCCTAAAGAATCCTAACGTTTTGGAGGGAACCTTAGCTTATATTTCTCCAGAGCAAACGGGAAGGATGAATCGATCGCTCGATTACCGTACTGATTTTTACTCGTTAGGCGTAACTTTCTATGAACTTCTAATAGGACAAAAACCATTTATTGCTAGTGACGAGCTAGAGCTGATCCATTGTCATTTAGCAAGGCGATCGACTCCACCGCATGAGGTAGTCGCGACTATACCGATCGCGCTTTCCAACATTGTGATGAAGCTGATGGCAAAAACAGCCGAGGAGCGCTATCAGAGTGCTTGGGGATTGAAAGCAGATTTAGAGATATGTCTAGAGCAACTGAACGCTATAGGCGCGATCGCGGATTTTTCTCTAGCAACTCAGGATATTTGCGATCGCTTCCAAATTCCCCAAAAACTCTATGGGCGCGACACAGAAGTTGCAGCCTTGCTTGCAGGTTTCGAGGGGGTGAGTCAGAGTAATGCACCAACTGGAACTGGTACTGAACTAATGCTAGTGGCGGGTTATTCTGGAATGGGAAAATCAGCATTAGTTGCAGAAATTCACAAGCCGATTACCAAAGCGCGAGGCTACTTTATTTCCGGTAAATTCGATCAATTTCAGCGCAATATCCCATACTCAGCTATGGTTGCAGTCTTTCAAGATTTGAGCCGACAGATCCTCAGCGAAACAGAAGAACAACTCAATAAATGGCGACAAAAACTGTTAGCTGCACTCGGAGAAAATGGACAAGTAATTATAGATGTCATCCCGCAGATCGAGTTAATTATTGGCAAACAACCCCCCATTCCAGCACTCGGAGCTACCGAGTTACAAAATCGATTCAACCGGGTTTTTACTAACTTTATTCAAGCCTTTTGTTCTCCAGATCATCCATTAGCAATCTTTCTCGATGACTTGCAGTGGGCGGATGCAGCTACTCTGAAATTGATTGAACTCATCCTGAAAGATCGGGAAACTCAGAATTTATTCCTAATTGGCTCCTATAGAGACAACGAAGTGAGCACCACTCATCCTTTGAATGTGATGTTAGAAGCACTGCGATCAGAAGAAATACAAGTAAACGAAGTGCGGCTAACTCCTCTAACACTAGAACATATTAGCCAACTAATTGCCGACACTTTGCGTAGCGCGATCGACACAGTTCAACCCCTAGCCAAATTAACACTACACAAAACAGAAGGAAATCCTTTTTTTGTCAATGAATTTCTGAAAACACTTTACACCGAGAATCTACTCACCTTCGATTATTCCTCCCGCTCGTGGCACTGGAACATTGCCCAAATTGATAGAAAGGGAATTACCAATAACGTTGTCGAGTTAATGATTAGTAAGCTGAAGAAACTCCCAGACACAACTCAACAGGTGCTTTGTCTGGCAGCTTGCATTGGTGCAGAGTTCGATCTTGGTACTTTATCAACTGTTGCTGAAAAATCGGCTAAAGAAGTTTTCTCGGATCTCAAAGAAGCAATTGAGGCAGGGCTAATTTCTTCTGCTTCTGAACTAAACGCTCAATTGCTAATTCAGAAATACCGATTTGAACACGATCGCATCCAGCAAGCTACTTATTCGCCGATAGAAGAATTGGAAAAAAAGGCAACTCACCTGAAAATTGGTCGTCTGCTTTTGCAGTTTACTCCTTCAGAAATCTTGCCGGAACAAATCTTTAAGATCGTCGATCATTTCAACTTAGGAGCGAGTTTAGTTACCAGTTCAGAAGAACGAGAAGAAATAGCTCAATTGAATCTCATAGCAGGCCAAAAAGCCAAAGCTGCAACTGCCTATGAAGCAGCAGTTCGCTATTTACAAATGGGACTGGAACTTTTGTCACCTCAGAAGTGGGATCAGCAGTATAACTTGACACTTAAACTATATGAAACAGCGGTTGAAGCAGAATACATAAACGCTAATTTTGAGAAAGCCGAGCAATTAGCGGACGAGATTATTCAACAAGCGAAAAATCGGTGCGATCGCGCTACTGCTTATGAACTTAAAGTTCAGCTTTATACCGCTCAGAACTTGCCGATTAAGGCGCTAGAAACAGGTTTACAAGCAGTAGAACTATTAGGGACACAGTTAGTAACTGACACAGCAAACGCCATCGAGCTACCTTCCTTAGAAGAGAGCGATCGCTTCCCTGAAATGACTGATTCAGCACAACTGTCAGCGATGCGAATTCTGATGTCAATTTGTCCTTCAGCTTATTTTGCCCGACCGGAAGCACTGATGTCAATCGTGCTGACAATGATTCGTTTAACCCATCAGCAAGGTTATTCTGCTCTAGCTGCTTATGGTTACGTTTGGTATGCCGCTATCTGTTCCGCCCAAGGTGAAATAGAGATAGGATATCATGCCGGACAACTAGCGCTCAAATTGGTTGATAAGTTCCATGCGAAGGAATTAAAAGCAAAGGTAATTAACTTGTTCTGCGTGTTAGTTCGTCATTGGAAAGAACCTGCTAAAAACAGTATTTCTGCATTGCAAGAAGGCATACAAAGCGGACTGGATACAGGAGATAACGAATATGCTTGCTACTGCATCAAAGATTACTGCGTACATTTGTTTTTAACAGGGCGAAATCTGTCAGAAGTCGAAACTAAAATGGCTCAATCTGTTGGGCAATTGCGGAAGCTAAAGCAAGAATATTCGCTCTATCAAACTAATATCTGGCAACAAGTTACAGCGAATTTGTTGGGACAATCTGAAAATCCATCTAATTTGCCAGGAGACTACTTTGATGAAGCAGAAATTTTGCCTCGTTTGGTAGCAGCAAACAATCTTACCTTGCTGTGTATAGTTTATCTAGCTAAGTTGAATTTGGCTTACTTGTTCAGAGATTATGAGACTGCAAAAACTTACTCAGCAACCGCCGCAAATTATCTCCCAGCAGTCATGGGATTCATGTATGTCGCCATTCACAACTTTTATACTTCTCTAACCCTCCTTGCCCAAGCTACTCCTGACCAAACAGAAGCACTCCAACAAGTAGAAAAAAACCAGACTCAAATGCAGCACTGGTCAGACTATGCTCCCGCCAATTTTCAACACAAATATCATCTAGTAGCTGCCGAAAAAGCGCGAGTTATTGGGCAATATTGGGAAGCAGCACAATACTACGAACAGGCCATAAAAGGAGCAAGAAAAAATAGTTACTTGCAAGAGGAAGCGCTAGCTTGTGAATTAGCTGCGGAGTTCTTTTTGGGGCGGGGTATGGAGACACTGGGGCGAACCTATCTTCAAGAAGCTCACTATGCTTACACTTGCTGGCAGGCAAAAGCAAAAGTCGAAGATTTAGAGCAACGCTATCCTCGATGGTTAGTAAATACTTCTCCTACTCGTACTTTCACTACCAAAACTACCAGTAAAACCCAAACAAGCTCCCGTCAATCACTCGATTTAGCCACAGTTATTAAAGCATCTCAGGCTATTTCTGGAGAGATTGTTATGGAACAGTTGCTCCGAAATTTGATGAAAGTTTTAATTGAAAATGCTGGCGCACAAGTTGGATATTTGATTTTAGCATCTCAGGGAAATTTTCTAGTTGAAGCTGAGGGATCTGTTAATTCAGAGCAGGCTACTGTATTGCAGTCAATCGAGCTTGAAAGTAGCCAAAAACTGCCCATAGGCTTAGTTCAATATGTAGCAAGAACTCAGGAAGATGTAGTTTTAGCTGATGCTACAAATGAGGGAGTTTTTACCAAAGAACCTTATATTGTCAAGCAGCGTCCCAAGTCAGTTTTATGCGCTCCGATTATTAATCAAGGCAAACTGGTGGGGATTGTGTATTTAGAAAATAACTTGACGACAGGTGCTTTTACTTCCGATAGATTGGAAGTTCTCAAAGTCTTATCCTCCCAAGCAGCTATTTCCATAGAAAATGCCTTGCTGTATCGCACTTTAGAAGATAAAGTTCAAGAACGCACGGCTCAACTAGCTCAAGCCAATCAAGAAATTAGCAATCTTAATAAACGTCTTAAAGCCGAAAATGTCCGCATGAGTGCAGAACTCGATATTGTCAAACAACTGCAACAAATGGTGTTGCCCAAACAATCAGAACTTGTAGCTATTGAAGGCTTAGAAATAGCTGGCTTTATGGAACCAGCAGACGAAGTTGGCGGCGATTACTACGACGTATTGCAACAGGATGGTCAAGTCAAGATTAGCATTGGCGATGTCACCGGACATGGTTTAGAAAGCGGCGTGTTGATGATTATGGCACAAACTGCTGTCAGGACGCTTCAGAAAATGAACGAAACAGATCCAGTGAAGTTTTTGGATGTCATCAACCAGACTCTTTATGACAATCTGCAACGCATGGACTCCCAGAAAAATATGTCTCTAGCTATCTTAGACTATGCCGGAGGTGTCCTCAAGTTAAGCGGACAACATGAGGAAATGATTGTGGTGCGCGCTGATGGGACACTGGAGTGCATAGACACGATAGATTTAGGATTTCCTATTGGGTTAGTAGAAGAGATTGGCGAGTTTGTTACTCAAGCAGAAGTGCAGTTAAATCCTGGGGATGTGGTGGTGCTTTATACTGATGGAATTCCTGAAGCTTTCGATATTAATAAAGCGCAGTACGGATTAAAGAGGTTGTGGCAAGTGGTGGTTGAAAATCGTCAGCGCTCTGCCCAAGAAATTCGGGAAGCCGTGATTGATGATGTGCGGCAGTATATTGGTGTTCAGAGGGTGTTTGATGATATTACTTTGGTGGTGATGAAACAGAAATAGAGTTCCACACCCCCTGGATCTGCCGTTGAAATTTGGGCAACCACGGGGGAACCGCCCCAACCACCCCAAGTGGGCATTGCTCCTAATGTAGAAACTTTCGTCCCTAAGAAACGGAGACTGAAAAATAAAGATGCCAGCTTACCAAGGGCTTCCGATCATGGTGAAACTACTCCAGTAGTAAGGATGAGAAAAATTTTGGTTTGCTTGTTGTAAATTAGCAGGTAAATTTACCTTGCCGCCTGTTGTTACTAGCTGTCCGTTTTCCAGCCGCACTTTACCGGACATTATTGCTTGTTGAGCCAGTTGCAAAGCTTCTGCCTTAGTTGTGGTTCCTCGCAACTGGTGGTAAAATTCGCTCATCAGCGCCAAAGTGCCTCCATCGTCAACATACCACAAACTCCCTAAAGCAGATTTCGCGCCGGATTTGACTGCTAAACCTCCAAAACCTAACTCTGCTTCCCGATCGCCCACAGCAGTTCTACAAGCACTCAATACTAACAAGTCTACCTGCGGATTGCGCCAATTTAAACTCTCCATGCGATCGAGCTGCAATTTAGAATTCCACAGTTGAATGTAAGAATTGCTCGGTTTTCCAGGTTTGAATTCAGCGTGGGTTGCTAGGTGAACTATCCGAAATCCTCCCTTGGCGTGTTCCGAGTTGAGATTATCTATAGTGAAAGTTGAATTGAGGAAAGATGGCCCGTGCCACTGAGCAGAAATCGCCTGCAATTCGATCGGCACACTGGGCAAGGGCTGTTGGTCAACAAATTCTGACCTTCCCATTGCTAGCACTGTGGCGTCTCTAACAGCTTTATAATCGGTATTAGTCGAACTAAAACTTGGAATTAGGCTAAAACTGTATTTTTCAATCAAGAAGCCTTTACCGTCGTGCAAAGCGGCAAAGGGCAGGCTCCGCAATCCGGGATCGACTGACAGTAATAAAGTTTGAATTCCTAAGTTTTCTAAGTCTTTTTCTAGGGGTGCGATCGCCCATTTATAGATTTGCTGGGCGGAGGCTAGATAACTGGTAGTACCGCGTTTTAGGGGATTGGTGATTTCATCGCGGAACTCCTTGACGATGGGGAATAAAGCTGATCTGTTGGCTTCGGGAACGCTGTAGTGAATCGGCCGCCCCACGGGAGGAACTAAAATTAGTTCCAGTCCATCTTCTCGCGAGACTATGTAGATAATACCAGACCGCTTGCCCGGTTGCTGTGCGATATCTTGTAAAGTTTGTTGGAAGGTCGAAATCAAGACTTTTTCCTCTGGGATGTTGGCTTTTACCCCCAAGTATTCTCCAAATTCTTGATTCCTCATTTCTTCGATTCCCCAGAGTGTTTTCTGTATGTCGTTACCTTCAAAAAGTCGATCGGGAGGCGGGGCGTACCCCAGAACTAAATTAGAAGTAGGGTTAACTGTTGGTGCTTGTTTGGATGCTGGTGAAGATGCTACGATGCCGGCGGGTAATTGACTGGTGATACTTTGATCGATGGTTAAAACTCGATCGGCTGCTACACCGGGATTGTCTAGCGGTGGAATTTTGCGGCGTTGAAAGTCTTCTGAATCAGGGGTTGAAGATTCTCCTTGCGGTGTGGGTGTATCGGCGGCTGTAGGCGATTTTGGTGCTGTCACAGGTGCGGGCACTTGTATTTCCGTAGTATCGATTGGAGTGGGAGTGACACTTGGAGTGGGAGTGGGAGTGACACTTGGAGTGGGAGTGACACTCGTAGTGGGAGTGGGAGTGACACTTGGAGTGGGAGTGGGAGTGACACTTGGAGTGGGAGTGGGAGTGACACTTGGAGTTGGAGTGACACTCGTAGTGGGAGTGGGAGTGACACTCGGAGTGGGAGTGACACTCGTAGTGGGGGTGGGAGTGACACTTGGAGTGGGAGTTGGAGTGACACTTGGAGTGGGAGTTGGAGTTACTAGCGGATTGGGAGTGACAACTGGAGTGGGAGTTGGAGTTACTAGCGGATTGGGAGTGACAACTGGAGTGGGAGTTGGAGTTACTAGCGGATTGGGAGTGACAACTGGAGTGGGAGTCGGAGTGACTAGCGGATTGGGAGTTGGAGTTACTAGCGGAGTGGGAGTGACAACTGGAGTTGGAGTTACTACCGGAGTTGCAGTTACTACCGGAGTTGCAGTTACTACCGGAGTTGGAGTGACAACTGGAATTGGAGTTGGAGTTACTACCGGAGTTGGAGTGACAACTGGAGTTGGAGTTGGAGTTACTACCGGAGTTGGAGTTGGAGTTGGCGTTGGATCGATCGCGTCATCAGTCGAAAACGCAATATTACCAACACTACTAGAACGCGGAAACGACTGCGATGTAATGGTAGATTGTCCCGTTGTAATTGCACCCGCCGTACCGTTGCTAGCAGCATCCCCCACCACAAACGGTTGAATCGGCGTCCCTCCATCTCCCCCAGCGTGTGTAATTGCGATATTTCCACTACCTGTGCCGCCAGCAGTAGAAATGCTAGCAAATCCCGTCGGCGAAAAAGGTGTTGAAAAAGCACCCGTAGCGCGGAAAAAATTGCCTGTTATTGCTGTCACATCGCCGCCGGTGCCGCCAGTACCGCCTTGGGCATTGATAAACTCTACTTGAATATCGCCGATCGGATCTAAGAACACATTGCCGGCATTTCCGACTATACCGCTAGAGTTAATTTGTCCGGTTGTAATTGAAGTTATCGCCTTAACAGTTATGTTACCGCCACTGTTTGCCGATGTATTCAAATTGCCTGCTGTGAAATTGTTACCGCTTGTAAAGAGAATTTCTCCGCCATTAGTAGTAATATTTTTAACGCTTATATCTCCCTGGGCAGTAATATCGACTTTGCCGGCGGTGACATCTCCCGATAAATTGACTTTTTCCGTGTTTAGTGCTGTCAATTGTTGCGCGTTAATTGTCGAGTTTCCTGTCACATTGCCAGCATTTTCGATCGCAAGGTTTCCTAACTTGCTGGTGGCCCCCACCGAACCGTTGAAAGTGATGCTGCCGCTACCGGAGGCTAGAGTTAAGTTACGGGCCGCATCAATACTGTCGATCGCACCTCCAAAGGCAATATTCCCCCCGGCTGTACTCAATCTCGCATCTTTCGTCAACCCGAGAACACCGTTAATATTGATATTGCCATTATTAGTAGTAACATTTCCCCCCAACTTAGTGCTTGCAGCAGCAATATTAAAACCAGAATTGCTCGCAATATTACCGTTAGTGAATTCCGCCTGCGTTGCCGTAACATTCAAAACAGAAAGTGGTGCTGTTCCTCCGATATTTCCTTGCACCAGCACATTGCCTGTAGCTGCATCTAAGTTTAATAAATGATTGCCGTCAATCGCACCAATTATCTTAATATCTCCGCCGCCGGTTCTGAGATTAATAGCATTGCCGAGTTGGATAGTGCCGTTAAGGGCGATCGGATTTTTATTGGTATTGATGCCATAATTCAAATTAATTGTGGAAGCATTGAGAGTAATGCTGCTGTTGTCATTTCCGGTAATAGTTCCATCAAGTGCGATCGCACCACTTCCCCCTTGAATACTTACGGGGTCTAAAAAGGTGAGATTGTAGGGTATGCTAACCTTGGCGGTGCTATCCGATCGCCCGATCGCGATCGAGGTAAATCCATTTTGAATCAAATTAATTTCCGATGCCGTCAAATCTAAAGCGCTAGTATTGTTATCAATTCCGCCAACCGCAATATTTTGTCCTACTGTTGCGGGTTGCAGCGTTAGCGCGCCAGTACCAGAAACGTTCCCCGAAAAATCAATTTCACCTGCCGTTAAAGTCAGCGGGTTACTACCTGCTGCTAAACTCGAACCGAAAGCAATAGTTGCATCTCCCAGTGTAAAAGTTACAGGAGTATTTAATGTCACCGGGCCGCTAAAACTAATGTTATCATTAGTTGTGGTGATATTTCCGTTCAGGGCAACGCTTCCCGCGCCATTTTGAATAAATGCACCGTCTAAATTCAGGTTTTTTTCAACATTCAGATTAACCTTATTGGTAATTGTGAGCGTGCCGTCATTGGTGGTTGTTACAGTTCCTTTGAGATTAACATTGTCAGCAGCAATAGCGAGATTGCCAGCTACGTCAACTGTCTTGTTAAAAGTAATCCCGCTGCCTGAAATCACCGATTTTTCGGCAACAGTGACAGCATCTGCATAAGTTTGACTGCCGGTTGTAGTGACATTACCGCCTAAAGATATCTTGCTGTTGGCAGTTAAATTTGTGAGAGGAGTTGTTTCGCCGATCGCCTTATTGAACGTAATATTACCGCTAGCCGCCTTCACAGTCAAATCGCTGCCGCCGTTAACTGTATTGTTAAAAGTAATGCTGTCACCTGAAAGAACAGAGTTGGCGGCAACAGTGACAGCATCTGCATAAGTTTGACTGCCGGTTGTAGTGACATTTCCGCCTAAAGATATCTTGCTGTTGGCACTTAAATTTGTGAGAGGAGTTGTTTCGCCGATCGCACTTTTGAACGTAATATTACCGCTAGCCGCCTTCACAGTCAAATCGCTGGTACCGTCCACAGTATTATTGAAAGTAATGCTGTCACCTGAAAGAATCGGATTATTGGCAACAGTGACAGCATCTCCGTAGGTTTGACTGCCGGTTGTAGTGACATTTCCCTTCACTTGAGTTGTGCCGCCAGCATCTGTAGTCAAACTCGCGGCATTGACTGTTTGATTAAATGCGGTGGTTCCTGTAGAGTTAACTGTTAATTTGCCGATCGCACTTGGACTCCCAACGGCACCGCTGAATGTCACATCACCGCTACCGCCATTCACCGTCAAATCGCCGCTACCATTCACAGTATCCTTGAAAGTAATGTCTTTGCCTGTGAGAATCGGATTATTGGCAACAGTGACAGCATCTCCATAGGTTTGACTGCCGGTTGTCTTGACATCGCCATTGAGTGTAGTTGTGCCGCCAGCATTGGTGGTGAAACTGGTAGCCGTGACAGCATTAAATGTAGCTGTACCAGCACTCTTGACGGTGATATTTCCTAATGGTGTAGTATTGCCGATCGCCGATTTAACTGAAAAGTTAACTGTACCTGTTTCTAAAGTGAGATTGCCGCTGCCATCAATGTTATTGTTAAACAGAATATTGCCACTTGCTGAATTGCCATTGCTGACTAAGACACTATTTCCAACTAAGGTATTGCCGTTAATTGTGATATTTTGAGATTGAGTGGTAATATTGCCATTCAGGTTATTAGTTGTAGCGTTGAGAGTAATCGAAGCATTATCTGTTCCCGAAATCGATTGATTCGGATTAACAAAAATGGTGCCTTGAGTATTGAAAGTCACTGGATCTTTGAAAGATACTGGCAAATTGTCTACAGTGATATTGCCTGTAGTAGTGTTCCCTCCGAACACGATCGCACTAAATCCATCACTCAATGCCGATAAAAACGGTGATCCTAAATCTATTGCCTGCGGATCGTCAGCAAGTCCAGTCTGGAAGCGAATGCCGACATTTGGCGAAAACGGCACAATTGACAAATTACCTTTACCCTGCACAGAATCTGGGCCTCCAGAAAAGCCAATATCATTGCCACTAATGCTAATATTTCCAGTACCTGGCAATCCCTTAGCATCAATGATATTTATCCCAACTTGATTGGGAGTTGCGATCGCGATATCTCCGGCGGTACCCGAACTAGAACTAGAGTTCCAAACTACTCCGACATCTGCTACAATGTTGCCAGTTTTCCCCGTGAGGGTGATTTTTCCGCCATCGCCAGCAGTAGAACTTGAGTTAAGATCGCCAGGAGTAATATTGTTGGCACTGAGTGTAATCGGGCCGCCATTTCCGGTAGTAGAACTTGTATCGATCGCCCATGGAAGAGGATGAATAATATTGCCATTGGTGCTAGTAAGGGCGATCGCCCGTCCGGAATTCGTAATATCGCCTGTAGTAATATCGCCTGTAGTGGTGATACTTATAGCGCCTGTGCTGGTAATATTGGCATTTGCATCTACTGTAAGTGCAGTCAACGGATTAGTGCCACCTACAGGCCCATTAAAATTTACAGTGCCAGTAGTAATGTTTAATTGTTTGTTGCCGTCAACAGTGCCGCCAAAGGTAATATTCCCTCCGCTGAGGTTTTTAGTGTTGAGAGTCACATCATTACCGAGGAGAACATTGCCGACAAACGAGATACTCTGGTCTTGAGTAGTAATGTTTTTATTCAGTTGTGTGGCTCCGTTCAGCGTCACTGTAGCGCTGCCTTTGGCCGTAATTGGCCCGTCAACGGCGATCGCGCCACCGCTGTTTGGAGCTTCCAAAGTTATCGGGTAATTGAACGTAACACCAAGCGGGTCAACGGCGATCGTCCCCGTCCCGTTCGCCCGTCCGATCACCATTTTGGCAAACCCATTTAAAACAGGAGGTGTAAGTTCAGCAGTGCTGAGATTCAAAACATTAGGATTATTGGCAATGCCACCAACGCTAATATTTAAACTCGGCGTCAGAGGTTGCAACACAATAGTACCGTTGCCGTTGACTTGAGACGTGCCCAACAGTGTAACTTCATCGCCCGTCAAAGTAACATTTTTGCCACTTCCCGGAGTCAGGTTAATCGAGCTATTGTTCAGGAAAATTGCATCCGCGCCGTTAGCTCCGGTACCAGTCAGATCGACATTTGCCGCCGTGGCTTCTACTGCCGCGTTGCTGTCAAGAGAAATGCCGTAATTGGTGGTTCCAGTCCCCGCACCTGTGCCAGTCATGGTGATATTTCCGCTCGCCGATCGCACATTAGATCCCAAGCCAGTAATCGATATCCCGCTGTTGTTGTCTGTGCCCGCACCGGCGGTACCGCTGAAAGTAATAGTGCCGCTCCCAGTTGATTCCACTAATGATCCGTTTTGAATCTGAATACCGTAGTTGTTGGTTCCAGTCCCGGCACCTGTTCCTGTGAGGCTGATATTTCCATTGAGCGATCGCACTTCGCTGTTATTAACTAATATCCCGCTGTTGTTGTCTGTGCCCGCGCCTGCGGTACCGCTGAAAGTAATAGTGCCGCTCCCTGTTGATTCAACTAATGACCCAAGTTGAATAACAACACCGCTGTTGTCGATGCCACTACCGCTACTTCCTGTTCCTGTGAGGCTGATATTTCCATTGAGCGATCGCACTGTGCTGCCATCATCAAAATATATCCCTCTATTGTTTATCCCATTGCCACCATTACCAATCAGCGTAATATCACCATTGGCTGAACTTATCGCATAGCCACCTGTCAAAAGTATCCCGACACTATCGTTGCTACTGCCGCTAGTGCCGGTGAGGGTAATCTTTCCCGTTCCAGTAGTTACTAAATTAGGTGTCATCATGAATGAACCTATCTGAATGCCGGCGCTTCCCGTGTTTCCTGCACTACCATTGAGGTCAATGTTCCCAGCACCAACATTAATGGGGCCACCGCTAACCTCGATGCCAAATCCCCCGGCAACATTCCCGCGGCCAATACCTGTAAAATTGCCACCATTTGTATTAATCGCACTGTTGATTCTGAGACTACCGCCGTTGAGATTATCAGCATCAGCATTCAGGGTAACGTTGCCTCCCTGAGTTGTGATATTGGCATTGACATTTATATTGTTATTAGCTTGAGCAGTCAGCCCAACTCCCGCAGTGTTTATATTGACCGGAGCGCTAAAAGTAATATCATTCGTAGCTTGCAGAATCACATTAGTCGCAGCATTGTTGATCAAAGCAGCATCAATCGTATTTCCACCAATGTCAGGATCGGCAAATTGATCTACCTGAGTTAATGCGGTAAAAGTTCCCGCGCCATTTTGAATAGTAATGTTTGTTGGATCGAGCAATAATAATCCAGGATTTCCATTAGCAGCCAGAGTATTAACATTGCCTCGGAAGTCTAAAAATTGCTTTCCCGATACTTCCACAAAGCCGCCATTCCCAGAAAACAAGCCACCTCTGGCGGTAATATTTCCATTAAAGCGAGTAGTTTCATCCGCCCAAACTATGACTCGTCCGCCATTTCCATTACTTACAGCATCAGCATTAATCGTCGAGTCGCCACTCACAAAAGTCCGCGCAGCATTGGGCACAGTCCCTAAACCCTGATAATCTCCACCAACCAGTACATTACCGCCGCCGTTAATCCCAGAAGCATTGATATTCCCACCAATAACGCCTACTCGATCGCCTAAAATGCTAACATTACCACCAGTATTGCCCGAAACGTTGATATTACCGCTGGCGATCGCACTTCCCGCAGCTACCGGCACAGCAACATTCCCCGTCAACACAACTTCGCCATTAGCATTTACCGTCAAATTCGTGGCCTGTGCCGCACCTTTACCCGTCAGCAACTCCGGCAAAGATAACACAGGCTGCGTCCAATTATTCGGGAGCGAGTTTTGAGTTATTGTCGGCTGAATATCTAAACTCAATAAATTTCCAGCTTGACTAATCCGCACCAAATTTTGACCTGGTACGGCGCTAATCAGAATATTTCCCCCCGGTGCAGTTAGCTGGCCAGTATTCACAACTGTACCGCCCGTTAAACTTAAACTTTGACCTGGTGTCACCGTCAAATTGCCTGCATTAACAATACTTCCAGCTTGCAAGTTGGTAAACGCAAAACTATTCGGCATCCCGATTAAAGTTGCCCAATTGTTATTGCCGATCGCACTAAACCACTGATTGTTCCCAAAACCAATCCCTGTAGCCGTAGTAGCATTAAAAGATCCCGGCACATTGAGGCTGGCATTTGGCCCGAAAATCATGCCGGCAGGATTCATCAAAAACAAATTGGAATTGCCGCCCGTAACTTGAATTAAGCCATTGATTAAAGACGGATTACCCCCAGTAATCCTTCCCAAAATATTTTGAATATTGGGATTAGTCAGAAAGTTAGCCGTTTGACCTTCGCTGAGGCCAAACTGAGTAAAACTATGAAAAAGATTAGCCTTATCTCCGCTCAAAGACCCCCCGGAAATGTCGTAGCGGTTGCCGTTGGGTGTAACAACTGTGTTTGTGCCGTCTGGTGCCGGGGCGATGGGTTGCGCGTTTGCCGAGCCAGCCGCTGCACTCAGCCAGCCAACTATGAATAACCATCCGAGCAAAGGTAGTCTGTTGGCTGTCATTGTGTTTAAAGATTGTGGTTAAAGTGCGATCGTATTTATCTATCCTCTTTTTACTGCTAAAAATTCCTCATGTCAATAGGAGCAGCCTATTTTTGCTGGTCGAATAATTAGGACTGAAAAAGGAAATGTATGTGTTTAATTACTATGATTTACGTAAAAACAGTTTTTTTACTAGAAGTCAGGCGGGGGAAATGAAACTTGGTTTATTGTTTCGACTTTCACTGCTTCCTTCACGCAATTATCTTAAAAAACAGGGTTGATGCGTCCGGAACTGTTGGTGAAAATATGGCGCGGAATGCGAGGGTTATGGGTTTAAAAAACTTGGAATTTTAGTCAAAACTACGTAAGTACCGATCGCCTGTTATACAGCTTGCTTAGAGTGGCAAAAAACTCGCTCAAATCCCTACTCGCGGTCTCCCCCGCTTCTTTCTGCATAGGCCGAGCAGCTTGCAGCCCGCTTTCAGGAACAACGAACCGAACAGCCGACTTTCTCTCAAAAACTTTATATTTTATAGATGAACTTTACCAAAACTTTATAAAGGTCGAGTAAAATTTTTATGTATTTTTGATGAAAGCCAATATTTGCAAGTCTTGCACTCAACTTTAGACGGTTACCGAAACGAAGTAAATGTAGTAGGTTGGAAGTCTAGGCAGGATGAAAATCTTGCTGTTACAGATTAAACTGTGCCAATCTGGTGTCAGTGAAAACTCTTAGAAGAAGCACTCATTTACTCCAAAACACCCTTAAGTGAGATCTGTATGTAGATTCACTGGTGTGGAGCCTCTTCTTTAGGTTTGACGATCGTCCTAAATATATCAGGCTCGCGATCGTCGATTCGCGTCACGGCAACATGGCATTTTGCGCCTTACTACCTAACAATACTGGAGGAATCAGGGTTATGACTACTTTAACGCTAGTCAAAAAAACATCTTTTACAGTCGCCAGCTTAGCAACCACAATCTTGCTCAGCATCTGCACGCCCGTCCAAGCTTTCATGTTTGGCACAAAGGGCATCCAATTCGATGAAGATACAAGCATAAACTTTACCTTCGACGAATCACACGGCAGCTACCAGTCCAGCTTGTGGGTAGCCCAAGCTCAGTCAGGAAACACAGGGTACAGCAACATCGCCAGACTGTTTTACGAGCTTCAACCCTCAGATAACGGCGCAGCCGATGAATGGAAGGGAAGCTTCGGCAACGCTGTCACATCTGACAACGGCTCCATCACCCAAACCTTCAAATTTTTGGGAAATCAAATTTATGCCCTGCTGCTGTGGAGCGACAGCGGCACCGGCCAACAATTCGAGCAGTACGCCTCCAGCAGCACGTTGATGAACAGCCCCACATGGTTTGCCGCCAACACCCAGTTTCGGAGAGATGACTGTGTGGTGACGGGCTGTCAGCAAGCGGTATTTGGCGACTTTAAGCTCGACTACAACTCCAGCGACTCATTTACCAACATCAACGGCGGTAAAGACCTAAAGCAATATTCATTGCTGACATTGGCCCAACTGGCTCAGGGCACAAAAATCTCCTTCGACGATGCCGGAGGAAATAACGACGCTGACTTCCAAGACTTCATCGTTTCAGCCGAGGTAGCTCCCGAACCAGTCACGGTGTTCGGCACTATGCTGGGGATCGGGGCTTTGGCTGCGGCTCGCAGGAAAAAAAAGCGAGGGCAGTAACAATAAAAATGACTCTTAACCAGCCCCATACAAATCTAAATAGTGCGTCTGTTCAGTGGTAATCTGAGGAATAGCATTTCTAAATGTTAAGACTTTTTCCATAACGGGAAAAATAGCATCCTAACAAAGGCACTATTCATGGTATCCACCGCAACAAAAACGAACGTAGGCTACATCACCCAAATCATCGGGCCGGTTGTAGACGTAAAATTCCCAGGTGGCAAACTGCCCCAAATCTATAACGCTATTACGATCGCCGGCAAAAACGAAGCAGGTCAAGACATTTCTGTTACCTGCGAAGTTCAGCAACTGCTCGGAGACAGCCAAGTGCGTGCAGTTTCCATGAGTACAACCGACGGCTTAATGCGCGGTATGGAAGTAGTAGATACCGGGAAAGCGATCCAAGTTCCCGTCGGCATCCCGACTCTCGGCCGTATTTTTAACGTCATCGGCGAACCCGTAGACAACCTCGGCCCGGTCGATACTTCCGAAAGTATGCCCATTCACCGCCAGCCGCCGGCTTTCACCGAACTAGAAACCAAGCCTTCGGTGTTTGAAACTGGGATCAAGGTCATCGACCTCCTGGCTCCCTACCGTCGCGGTGGCAAAATCGGTTTGTTCGGCGGCGCAGGCGTAGGCAAAACCGTGATCATGATGGAACTCGTGAACAACATCGCTAAGGCTCACGGCGGTGTGTCCGTGTTCGGTGGTGTGGGCGAGCGCACCCGCGAAGGTAATGACCTTTACAAGGAAATGATCGAATCTGGGGTTATTAACGAAGAAGACCGCAGCAAGTCGAAAATTGCCCTAGTATACGGTCAAATGAACGAGCCGCCTGGTGCTCGGATGCGCGTGGGCCTGTCGGCTTTGGCGATGGCCGAATACTTCCGCGATGTCAGCAAGCAAGACGTACTCTTGTTCATTGACAACATCTTCCGGTTCGTGCAAGCGGGCTCTGAGGTATCGGCTCTGTTGGGTCGGATGCCTTCGGCTGTGGGATATCAGCCGACTCTCGGTACAGACATGGGCGACTTGCAAGAACGGATTACTTCGACTACCGAAGGTTCGATTACTTCGGTTCAAGCTGTGTACGTACCTGCGGATGACTTCACTGATCCAGCGCCGGCTACGACTTTTGCTCACTTGGACGCTACAACTTTGTTGTCTCGCGGTTTGGCTGCCAAGGGTATTTATCCGGCTGTTGATCCGCTGGAGTCTACCTCCACAATGTTGCAAGTTAGCATTGTAGGCGAAGAACACTACGGTGTGGCGCGTCAGGTGCAGTCTATTCTGCAACGCTACAAGGAATTGCAAGATATTATTGCGATTTTGGGTTTGGATGAGCTGTCGGAAGATGACCGCTTGACTGTTTCTCGCGCTCGCAAAATTGAACGGTTCTTGTCTCAACCGTTCTTTGTGGCGGAAGTGTTCACCGGTTCCCCGGGTAAGTATGTCAAGCTGGCTGATACCATTAAGGGCTTCCAGATGATTTTGGGTGGCGAACTTGATGATTTACCTGAACAAGCTTTCTATTTGGTTGGCGATATCAATGAGGCGATCGCCAAAGCTGAAAAAATGAAGGCTGACGCTAAGTAATTTTAGTCAGTTGACAGTTGACAGTTGACAGTTGACAGTTGGCAGTTGACAGTTGACAGTTGACAGTAGTCATTGGTTATTAGTCATTGGTTATTAGTCATTGGTTATTACTAAAAATCACCAACTAACAACTAACAACTGCCAACTAACAACTGACAACTAATACCAATTTAATGTGAAGTTGCACATATCTCGATCCCCCTAAATCCCCCTTAAGAAGGGGGACTTTGAGAAGAATCTTGTCCCCCCCTTATTAAGGGGGGCTAGGGGGGATCGCATTCTATGCAGCCTCATAAAAAATTGGTATAACGACTGCCAACTGACAACTAACGACTGCCAACTGACAACTAACAACTGACAACTAACAACTGCCAACTGACAATTTATGACATTAACTGTGCGCGTAGTGGCCCCAGACAAAACTGTTTGGGATTCTAATGCTGAAGAAGTAATTCTGCCGAGCACCACAGGCCAATTGGGTATCTTGAGCGGTCACGCTCCGATGTTGACTGCTTTGGATACCGGAGTAATGCGCGTCCGTCCTGGTAAGGAATGGGTGTCTATTGCTCTGATGGGCGGCTTTGCAGAAATCCAAGAAAACAAAGTTACTATTCTTGTCAACGGCGCCCAAAAAGGCGAAACGATTGATAAAGAAGCTGCTCGTGCTGCTTACACCGAAGCCGAAGCTCGTTTGGACAAGTCTGCTAGCGGGACTTTGCAAGAGCAAATTCAAGCTAAGCAAGCAATTAAACGCGCGAGAGCTCGTTTTCAAGCTGCTGGCGGCACGCTTTAGATAAGACGGTAGGGACACGATTTTTTTGTATCTCTGGTTTGTATCAACAGTCTCGATCCCCCCTAACCCCCCTTAAGAAGGGGGGAACAAGAGCATTCTCAAAGTCCCCCTTTTTAAGGGGGATTTAGGGGGATCTGGTCTCGGCGGTAAATGACAGATACAAAGGGTTTTAGTTGACACTAATCAACTATTTTGTGTCCATACTTTTTTTGCTAAACTCCGGCCTCGGATAATAGCGATTGCATTGTTTCCCAAGATAGCCCCTGCTGAAGATAGCGGGGGTTATTTGGATTGTAGGGGCTCTCCAGCCGATCGACACTAAGAATGTTTGCTCCCTCCGGCAAAACTGGCACTTCTGGATCGAAAGCGGTCGATCGCACCAGGGAGCTAGAAAAGCCTTTAAAAATAGCAATTTCGTCGAATTCGCCGTCAATTTCGGCCTTGACGATTAAAACTTCGTGCGATCGGGCGATCGTGTATTGTTCCAAGCGGCGAGCAATCGAGTCAGGCATAGCAAATCTCACCTTACTGAAATCTGCTATAATATAGCTTAATTTTGCGGCTAATTTAAGGGACAGCCAGCTAAACTTTTATTTTTAATTATACCTTTTTTTACAGCAGGAAGTAAGCAGACATAATATAAAATGTGTAAAAAAACTCGGAAAAACTTTCCTGCTGCCAAACCTACTTGTCCGATATTTTATGAGCCACAGAAAGACTAGGTTCCAATTATCGTTTTTCAGTCAAAATTTTATTAAACGGCGTTTAGCGTGGGGATATTCGCTGCTAGTTCTACTGTTTTTTTGCTTGAGTTTAGCTCTGGCAAGTTGCAAGTCAGATCTGATAAATAACTGTTTACGGGGCGGGCATTCTAGTTAGTTACTCAATTTTAGAGCGTTTGGGCGATCGAGAAAAATATATGTGCCGATTTGTCGATCGAGTCACAGTAAAAGGCAAAAAATCTGCCGTCTCGGTGTTTTAAATTTATGATGCAGAAACAGAACAAAGCATTGAACTAAAACAGAAAACTGCTGCTGAATTTGAAAAAGGTCTGGAGCTTTATTTCGAGCAAAATTTTACTGAAGCGCAAAAATTATTCAGTAAGATTTGCGAAATAAATTCTCAAGATAAGTTAGCAGCAATTTACTGCCAGCGCTCTCTAAAGAATGGAATGTATGAAGTGCCTGAAGAATGGTCGGGGATAGAAGCTTTGGATGAAAAGTAGGAATAGGGGAATGCCTTGTCTGGCGCGGGGAGTAGGACACGGCATTCCCATTGGTGCCAACTTAAGCTTTTAGTCCGCCACTCCTCCCACTCACCCAGTAGTCCGCCAGGGAATGAATTCCACGGGGCTTATAGCTCAATACGGTTTACTTAAGACCGAACAAGTGGTAAACTAGGTATGATGTACAAAAAAGTAAATCCAGTATAGTGCCGTACAAAAAATTATTATTAGAATCTCCCAAGCTCAAAAGTAGCGAGATATTT